>OLQD01000391.1_pt1 | contig 41823 bp, 34 predicted proteins | sample 1672841 | NCBI WGS metagenome assembly OLQD01 (sample SAMEA3136729, study PRJEB25190) | human gut metagenome | biome: human gut; feature: human-associated habitat; material: faeces | place: Austria | collected 2013 | reverse complement strand
ACGTGGATATTCGAGAAAGGAGGGAATCGGACGAATTTCCCTGTAAAGATATGTTATTAGAGATTAGAGGTTAGAGATCAGAGGGCAGGGCGGACATACCATATTATAATGAGTTCATCTACTCCTCGCTTGTTGCTAATGTGAGATGACTCCTGACAGAGCGATTATAATGCGTCAGCCCTGAGCCACAAGATGCGACAAGTATCATATCACATCTCATATAAAGAAGACAAGGCGAAGAACTAATAACTTCCGATTTCGTACTCGGGAGGGATAGAAGTTCAACGCCTTATTTAAGAAGAGTGTCGGCTTGAAGTTATCGCGCACCATTGACTTCTCCTCTTGCTTGCAAAGGTAGCAACTAAATATCAATTGATCAAACGACCAACTTACTAGCAGTGCAAAAGGTAAAACATGATAGACTAAGGACAGCTCCTTCTACGCTGACAATGATTGCCACAAGGGCTAATTCAGATAGAGAGCGAAGGAGTGAGCAGGATGGCGGAAGCTCGCTGGGCTAGTCTGACGACTTAGGAGTCACATCTCTGAGAGAGAAGGAGCTCTTGAGGACACGATTGTTGTAGTCCTGTACGATCGCCTTAAAGAGTGCGGTGTAGTGCGACACCTCTGACGAGGTGGGGGCGGTGGCGCGATTGGGCTCCGTCTGCAGGTAGGCTGCTGGCTTCTGGACGCTGACCTGACCATCGGTGGTCATCGTGAGCGTGAGCGCCTTCGTGAAGAAGAGGTACTGGTTGTGGTAGAAGTTGAGCGCATAGTGCTCTGCTTGCTGGTCGAAGATGTTACTCCCGTAGCTCAGTACAGGCTCCGTGATGCCGAGTAGGTAGAGGAGGGTGGGGAGGATATCTATGTGCTGCACGACATAGTCGCTGATCTCTCCATGTAGCTTGCCCTGCGGGTCGAAAAATAAGATAGGCGCCGCAGCGTGTCCTGCTAAGTTGGCATACAGAGGTTGGTCGCTGAGGCTTGTGTGATCGGCCGTGATGACGAAGAGCGTGTTGCGATACCAGGGCTCCTCTTTGACCCGCTCGAAAAACTCTCGGAGAGCCTCGTCGGCATATTGAGCTGTCTGATGGATCGGGAGGGTACCTCGCTTTAATTTGCCCTTGTACCCCTTGGGCATGCTAAAAGGACTATGATTAGAGAGCGAGAAGAAGAAGGCTCCGAAGGGCTCCCGGAGCGACTTCATATCTTCAGCCATAGCCTGCTCGAAGGGTAGGTCGTGGATACCCCACGTACCGAGCTTAGCGTTAGATTCATTAGGATGCTTAGCTAGGTAGTCCTGAGCTGTGTATTGATCCTGTACACCTAGGCGATTGAGGAAGGAGTAGAAGCCCATAGCTCCCGGCTCATCACCATGGTAAAACTTGAGGTGGTAGCCGTAATCGCCTAGTAATAGGGGCAGACCTGTGTCGTAGGAGTCGAAGTGCTGGTAGTTGTCCATAGTCCACGCCTCATCGTCGAAGGTACCGCCAAACGAGGGTAGCGAGACGAAGATTGAGGGGAAGGACTCGACGGATCGCTTGCCAGAGGCAAAGCCGTACTGCGCATAGAGCGTGTGTGGCATCAAGCTATCGAGGTAAGGGGTGTAGCTCGGGTACCCGTCGATATACCGATTGAGGTAGCCCGTGTACTCTCGTGCCATACTCTCTAGGATGATCACGACGACGTTGCGCCCCTGCATAGAGCCAAAGAGTGTATCACTCTCTGAGAGTGGAGCCGCCTGATAGTAGGGTGTGAAGATGGTAGGTAGCTCTTCATTTGTATAGAAGGTGAAGAGTTGTCGTGAGGCGGCATCTTTTGTCAGGGCGACGGGGGTGTTTTGCAGCAAGGGGAACTGCTCAGGGTCTGTCGTGTAGGAGAAGAAGTGCATCGTCGGGACGGGTTTGCTCGAAAAGTCCCAAGTACCACGCATACTGAAGAAGAGGAAGATGACCATGCCCAGTGTGCAGGTGCCGTCTACCCAGTAAGAGTGGCGAGAGGTGCGCGCCTCACGCTGGTACTGCACCAGCCAGTAGCCCGCTATGGCTAGAGCGAGCAAGACGAAGAACGCTATGGTGAGTGGCCAAAACTCTACAACGAAGTCTTTGTAGAAGCTAAACATACTCTTCCCCTGAAACTCTCGGAAGATGTCACTATTTGCTCGCCTCAGTACGAAGGGATAGTAGCCGGTGTCTGAGACATTGAGGAAGATGAAGAAGCCTAGTGGCAAGATGTATGCTATATGGCGTATCCAGCGATACCAGCTACTCATCTCGATCCGTCTAGGTAGGTAAGCGCCTACGATCATCATCAGGTAGTAGAGTAGCAGTCCGTATGCGATGGCGACCATGTCTAGTATGTAGCCTCCCCGCATGAGGTGGAGCAACTGCCAGCCATCGACCGAGGGAAAGAAAGATTGGTTGTAAAAGTAGTATAGCAATCGGCACAGCTGCATCAGTACAATAGCCCAGAGCGTGTGACAGGCGATCGCTACCCAACGTGATTTGGTTGTAATCATTCGATATGATAGAAGCTTTAAGTTCGGATTTACCAGTAGAGTATTCCCAGCTCTACGGATTATGACAATCTCTCAAAGAGTCTCTCCCAGTCTGTAATAATATGGTCTATATCAAAGGTCTGCACATACTTTCTAGCGTGTGCTGCCATAGCTCTGCGTCTATCGCTATCAGCTATCAGCGAGGAGACCTCCTGAGCAAAGAGGTTAAGGTCAAATGGAGGCACCAGCACGCCAGCACGCCCCTCGTCTAGGACTACCCCCGTGGCTAGAAAGGAGTCAAAAGCGACGGGTACGACCCCGTGCTGCATGGCCTCGGTGAGAACCATCGACCACCCCTCAGCGTCACTGGTTAAGATAGAGATAGCAGCCCGCTCGTAGTATGGCTTAGGCTCTTGCGTGCCTAAGATGTCACAGTGCTCTAACTGTGCCTGCTCTAGCGTAGCACGATAGGGGCCATCGCCGAGTACGACTAGTCGCCAGTCGGGATGCGCTGCTGAGACTTGTCGCCAGATGGCGGGGATGTGCTCGATACCTTTGCCCTTGACGAGACGACCCACGTAGAGTACGATAGGCTCCTTGTCATAGGCGGGGGCTAGCTCCGTAGGGAGATACGTATTGGCGTTGTGTATGACGGCAAACTTCGAGGTGTCCTTGATGTGAGCAATCTGTGCGATGAAGTCAGCACTAGGCTGGCACAGCACAACAAAAGCATCGGAGAGATCGTAGATCTTTTGCCAAGAGTTGCCCCACTTGCGATTCATAAAGGCTCTGACGACCCAGTTGACCACTTTGTGGCTCCAGTATCGGTAGTGATACGAGTCGGGGGTAGTGTGTAGTACCTGTACGAGCTTGGCTCCTGCCTCATCGGTCGCCTCGCGGAGCATAACTGCTAGTCTACGACTATAAGCAGAGTGTGAGACTAAGATGGAGACTTGGTGGGCGCATAGGAAGTCGCAGAGGGCGATGCGGTTTTCCTCCGAATTGATCTTAGAGGGATTGGGGAGTATGAGGGTGTTTTGCTTGAGAGCGGTCTTACCCCAACTATCCACACATACGTAGCAGAGATGATGTCCTCGCTGCTCCAGAGCTGTGGCTACACGATGAGAGACCTTCTCGATGCCACTAAAGAGCAGATCGATCGCATACCAATTGAAGAAAGCTATGTTCATCTCTTTGGTGCGACTAGGGGACTACTGATATTGATCGATAAAGCGCAGGATGCGCTGACGAGCTTTGACACCTTCGATCGTAAAGGGATGGTCAAAGACCCCCAGCTTGTTCAGCTTATCCAGATCTTGAGCCAGCTCCTGACGATCAGTAGGGTTGGTGATGCGTTGCTCTAGCTTGTAGGCGATACGATTATTGATCATAGCCCACATACACTCACGCTGCCAATGCTCCTTCTGGTAGGGCGTAGCTCGCTGCTCATAGAGCTGATAGGTGTGCTCCAAGCCTTTGATCCAGTTCTTGACCTTCTTAGTCCGACTAGAGGAACGGTCTATCGATCCGATGTTGGGGAAGTAGTAGTAAAAGGGCAGATCAGTGATGACCGTCCGGGGATTCTTGAGGATCACCTCACTCCACCAGGGGAAGTCTTCGAAGATCACTCCTTTGAGAAAGGGGACATCCTCCACGAGGCTCCTACGAAGCAAATGACGCCACACGTAGAAGTGCTTGATCGGGTTCTCGATCTTCGTATGGCTGTACTCCGTGACGTGAGCGAAGATATCATCGGTCGTGTGATACTTCACCTTGTCTAGCGTGAAGCGTCGCTTGAGACCACGAGGCATCGTCTTATCAATGTCAAAGCCTAGTGCATGACGCACGAGGAGGCGAGGACGAAAGAGTGGGTCTTTGTACCAAGAGACGATATCGGCATCCTCTTGCTGGATCAAAGCGTAGGCGATCTCAAAGGTCTGTGGATGGATCAGATCGTCTGAATCCAGGAAGTTGACGAAAGTGCCCTTAACAACGGCCATACCCGCATTGCGAGCGTCTGAGAGTCCGCCATTCTCTTTATTCACAATCTTAAAGCGCGAGTCTCTCTCAGCGTACTCGGCTAAGATCTGCGCACTATTGTCAGGGCTCCCATCATTGACGCAGATAGCCTCCCAGTCGGTGAAGGTCTGCGCCACAACACTGTCTAGACAGCGTCGCAGGTACTTCTCTACATTATATATAGGGATGATGACGGAGATCTTAGGCATAAGAGACTATTTTGTAGAGGGGTCAGATGATGTCGCGAAAGCGCTCAGGGATCTCGACGATGAGACAGAGCCCCAGCATAGCGGGCTTATTCCACGCATAGGGAGGACGTATATAGGTCTGGAGTGTGCGAGCTAGGCGTGCTGTAGAGTCCCACGAGCGAGCCTTATGGTTGGTCACCTGCTGGATGGTTTTTGACCGCTTGGCAATATGCTTTGTCCAGCCAGCCTCTCGTCGATCCGGATCGGCAAAGCGTGCTTCGATACGCTTCATATCGAAGTAGCCAAAATGAAATAGGTAAAGCTGCGGGTCAATGGTAAAGTTGTGTCCCTTGATGCGATGAAAGCCTGATCCCCAAATGACTGGCTGTGCGATGACGCATGGCTTGGTGTATCGTGTCGATAGTCGCGCATAGTGACGCTGCTGGAGGAAGGGCAGATCCCCTCGAATGTCTCCCTCCTGCTCAAGATGCTGCCCCACATCGACGCCCAGTCCCGAGACACTGACACCTATAGGACGCTGGCTTAGGTACTCCTTGAGTCCCATCCCAACGAGCGGGTCGACGACGAGTATCTCGTCGGCATCGACTCCGATGACGAGGTCGTAGCCTCCTGTGGTGAGTAGCTCCTTAGCACGCTCGGAGAGGAAGGCTAGTCGCTCTTTCTCGGCAGAGACTACCTGCCCCTGGATCTTATCTACCGCCACGACCGTAGCTTGAGGACACCAGTCGGGTAGGGGCTGATCCTTGCCATCTAAATAGATGTAGAGATGCTCCTCGCCGAGCTCTCGGCCGTAGTAGGCTGTCCACTTGCGCAGGTAGAAGTCATCATTGCGCACCATGGTCAGGGCTGCGACACGCTTGGTCTTCATAGCTAGGTGCTAGGCGTCAATGTTGGCGTAGGTAGCGTTCTCCTCGATGAACTCGCGTCGTGGCTCGACATCTTCGCTCATGAGCATGGAGAAGACCGAGTCGGCACTGGCGAGGTTGTCTATGGTCACCTGGCGTAGGGTACGCGTCTGCGGGTTCATCGTCGTGTCCCAGAGCTGTACGTCGTTCATCTCACCGAGACCTTTGTATCGCTGTATCTTGATGCGGTTCTCCTGTCCCTGACCATACTTAGTGACGAAGTCAGCCTTCTGCTCGTCTGTCCAGCAGTACTCCTCGATGCGGTCTTTCTTGCAGAGGTAGAGGGGTGGATTGGCAATGTAGACGTAGCCGTTCTCAATGAGCGGACGCATATTGCGGAAGAAGAAGGTGAGGATCAGCGTCGCAATGTGCGCACCATCGACATCGGCATCGGTCATGATGATGATCTTGTGGTAGCGAAGCTTGGAGAGGTTGAGCGCCTTGGAGTCTTCCTCTGTGCCGACCGTCACGCCAAGGGCTGTGTAGATGTTCTTGATCTCCGCATTGTCTAGGATGCGGTGCTGCATAGCCTTCTCCACGTTGAGGATCTTACCACGCAAGGGGAGGATTGCTTGGTACTTGCTGTCGCGTCCCTGCTTGGCGGTACCACCTGCGGAGTCTCCCTCCACGATGAATAGCTCGCATTCGCTAGGATCTTTGCTGGAGCAGTCAGCTAGCTTGCCTGGTAGCCCACCGCCTGTGAGGGGTGACTTACGCTGTACCAGCTCACGAGCGCGGCGCGCTGCGTGACGTGCTTGGGCTGCTAAGATGACCTTGTCTACAATGAGCTTAGCCTCAGTGGGGTGCTCCTCGAGGTAGATCTCTAGAGCCTCACTGACGGCTGCATCGACGACACCAACGATCTCGCTGTTTCCGAGCTTGGTCTTCGTCTGTCCTTCAAATTGAGGCTCAGCGACCTTGACACTAACGATAGCAGTCAAACCCTCACGGAAGTCATCGCCCGAGATCTCCTCCTTGATCTTGTCGAGGAGGTGCGAGTCGGTCGCATACTTCTTGAGCGTGCGGGTCAGTCCACGGCGAAAGCCGGTCAAGTGCGTACCGCCCTCGATGGTGTGAATGTCGTTGACGTAGGTGTATACGTTCTCCTGATAAGAGGTATTGTAGGTCAGTGCTACCTCGACGGGTACGCCCTGCTTCTCTGTCGTATGATGGATAACGTCGTGGATGAGAGACTCCTTAGCTCCATCCACGTAGCGAACGAACTCGCTCAGTCCATCCTCCGAGTAGAAGACCCAAGACTTAGGCTGTCCCTCCTCATCGTGCACTCTGTGGTCAATGAGCTTAAGGTGCAGACCCGCATTTAGATAGGATAGCTCACGCAAACGGTGTGAGAGCGTCTCGCTACTATATACTGTCTCACGAAAGATCGTGTCGTCAGGCTTGAAAGTGATGCGCGTACCTGTATCGTCGGCTTTACCAACCACCTCAACGCCCGTCAGAGGCTTACCACGGCTGTACTCCTGACGATAGATCTTACCGTCACGATGTACCTCGGCAATGAGTGACTCAGAGAGCGCATTAACGCAGGAGACACCCACACCGTGGAGACCTCCTGACACCTTGTAAGAACCTTTGTCAAACTTACCACCAGCGTGCAGTACCGTCATGACCACCTCGAGGGCACTCTTGCCCTCCTTGGCGTGCATATCGACAGGGATACCACGACCATTGTCGGTCACTTGGATTGAGTTGTCTGGTAGGATCTCCACCAGTACCTCGGTACAGTAGCCTGCCAGAGCCTCATCGATAGAGTTGTCTACCACCTCGTAGACAAGGTGGTGGAGTCCCTTCTCGCTGATGTCTCCGATATACATGGCGGGACGCTTGCGCACCGCCTCTAGGCCTTCGAGTACCTGTATGCTACTGGCTGAGTAAGCACCTTTATCCTGAGGTGTAGTCATTATGTCTTTCTCTTGTTCGCTCATTGTAATTGACTTATCGTCAGTGGTAGTGAAAAGGGCTATCTGATGAACCAGCTTCTCATCCCACTATATGTCTTGAATAGCACAAAGATACAGAAAATGCGAGTATAAACTCTCATTCTTTGCGCTAAAACTTTTCACGGAAGCTGTTTTTGTCTCATTTTACAGCATTTGTAAGGCACTCTCAAAGAGGAAAGTTCGACGAGAGCATCTCGTCACCCTTTGCGGCTACGCACGAAGAGCCACTCCTCGGAGGTAGCCTCATCAACGACCGCTAGTTTCACAGCCTCTAAGGCTTGGTAGATAGCCGTGCGGTCGGAGAGGAGGAAGCCACTGAGCCACACCTCACCGCCTGATCGTACGGCCGCTACGTAGTGGGGCAGATCCTCTAGGATGATGTTGCGGTGTATATTGGCAAAAAGCAGATCCGCCTTGCTGGGGTAGGCGGAGAGTTGCGCAGCGTCACCATGCAGCACGCTGATCCGCTCCGAGGATGCGAAGCCGTTGAGCTGGAGGTTGTGTAGCGTATTGGTCACGCACTCAGACGAGATGTCTATCGCTACGAGCGAGTCAGCACCGAGTAGCATAGCTGCTATGCCGAGGATGCCCGTACCGCACCCCATGTCGATCACCTGAGCGCCTGTCACATCGTAATCGAGTAGATGCTCCAGGATCATCCGTGTCGTGTGGTGCTCGCCCGAGCCAAACGAATTGTACGCCTCGATGAGCAGTTGTAGTTCATGCGTCTGTGAGCTTGGTGCCAGCTCAGGCGTGGTGACCAGCATGCGCCCCCGTAGAGATATCGGCTCAAAGGTCGTACTGCGCCACGCTGCTAGCCAGTCACCTGAGGAGGCTACTGACTGGCGATAGCGCCACTCTATATTATATAGTGTCAAGACGCCCGCATCCGTGGCAAGTTGCGCGGCGACCTCCTCGCTTTCCTGCCAAGCGTCATCAGATATGTAGGCATTAAGGAGTCCATTGTCTGGCTCCTCCTGAAAGCTTTCGAAGCCCCAGTCAGCTAGCGTCTGAGCGAGTAGAGGCATCGCCCATTCCGTCTCTCCGAGTTGCTCTGTAGTAAAGGTGTAGTGGTGGTACATAGCGTTATTAAGCGGCTAAGCTCGTTGGGGTTAGTTTGTTTCTCTTGATGAGTAGTACGATGATGGCGGTGATACCCTTGCCGATCGATGAGAGGGAGATAGCCCACCAGACGGCAGGTAGTCCCCATCCTAGGTAGATCAGTAGGAGTGCTAGCGGTATGCGTAGCAGATTGCCCACGATGCTGATTATGGCTGGCGTTTTGCTTCGTCCTACACCGTAAAATAGCCCCTGCGTCGTAATCTCCGCCATGATAAAGAGCTGGGAGAAGCTGGCGATGTAAAGGTATCGTCCGCCCTCAATATAGGTCTCAGGATCTGGCACAATCAGCGCAAAAAAGGCTTCGCCCAGGAAGAGGAAGAGTAGCGTCCCGAAGAGACCTATCGACAGTGTCATGAGGATCGTCGTCTTGTAGCCACGCCATACTCGGTCAAACTGACGTGCCGCATAGTTGTGTCCCACGAAGGTCGCTAGGGCAGTGCAAAAGCCTTGGCACGCATTCCACGTCACGCCCTCTAGCTGTCCGCCCGTCGTCATGACCGCCACACCGATAGCACCACCCTGCTCAGAGGCTAAGCGACCCATAAATATGCTGATCAGCGCAAAGAGAGAGTTGAGTAGCACCACTGGTACTCCGATAGCGAAGATGCGTCGGCTCTGCTCTCCCGCGAGCTTGGTCACGATAGAGCTCCCGTCAAGTATCTTGTCGCGGTGCTGCATGCGATAGTAGAGGATAGAGCAGACGGCCAGCTGAGAGAGGAGTGTGGCGAGGGCTGCTCCGATGACTCCTAGATGGCAGACGAAGATGAGTAGCGGGTCGAGGATCATGTTGAAGAGTAGCCCCAGCGAATTGATCTTGAATGGGGTCATGCTCCGTCCATGCGCATTGTAAATGCCACTCATGGCGAGCGTCAGGAAGTAGCCTGGCAAGCCAATCAACACGATGCGCAGGTAGTTCAGCGCCATCTGGTGCACATCTGTCTCTAGATTGTAGACGCCCACGATGGGAGAGCCAAAGAATAGGTAGACGAGTGCCAGGAGAGTCCCGACGATGAGCGCCCAGGTGGTACAATGGCGGGCGAATTTGATCGCCAAAGGTTTATCGCGCGCTCCGAGGCTCTGCGAGACGCACACCTCGGCACTGATCTTGGTGAGCTGAGCGATCGAGGTGGCAATCCATAGAAGCACCCCGATGACGCCGACGGCGGCCACCTCACGACTGCCGAGACGTCCGAGCCACGCCATGTCGGTGAAGTTGTACGCCATCTGGACAAACGAAGTGGCGACGATCGGAGCCGCCAGTCGCAGCAGTTGCTTACGAATCGGTCCTTGAGTGAAGTTTATGCTATCAGTTTTGATGATTTTACCTTCTAGAGAGAGCTGCCATCTAGTGCGACAGCCTCGGTTACAAACTCGGTGCAAAGGTATCAAAAAAGGGGGCAGCACGAGCCCCTCTTCCTCATAAAACAGGGCTGACGCATTATAATGAGACTGTTGCAAAAGTCAACAGTCTCAGTGGAGAGGTTAGTACCAGGTGAAGCGCTGCTCGTAGCTGTCGAAGGTGAGCTTGCCCTCGAGGCCGTAAGCTTGGAACGTCTTCTCCATCTCCGCCTGCATGTCTGGCGAGAGCGGTATGTCGCCACGCTTCATGCGGTAAAACTGAGGTGTCGAGATAGTTGCCCGCAGGTGATTGGTCATAGCGACGTAGTTTTGCCGTGTCAGCTGGTTCATCGCTTGGCGAAAGCCTCTGGCGTAGCGCTCGGGCTGTGCTGAGCGAAAGAAGCGACACTGGCTCCCCTCGTGGTAATTGGGGTGGTGCGGGTTGATCTGCCGAAGCGTTGCAGCCGTGCGGGTTAGCTCGGCGGCAACACGTGCGTGCAGGCAGTTGGTGCGCTCTGAGCAACTCTCAGAGGTACAGATAAGGTAGTCTGCAGGTATCTCTGCATTGACGGGTTGTGCTGTCATACTGTTGTGATGATTTAAAGGTTAATCGTTGAGCGGTTAGCGAGCCTAGGGCTTCTAACGCAATCCAAAGGTACAAAATCTCTCGCATTTCGGAGAAAACCCGTTTTCGAACTAGATGAAAATCCATTTTCATCTAAGAAGAAAATCTATTTTCATACGGGAAGAAAATCTATTTTCATACGGAAGAAAATCCATTTTCATACGGAGGAAAATCCATTTTCATACGGAGGAAAATCTAGAGAGCTATGGGGCTATGAGCTTTTTCGCTAACTTTGCTGACGTATGAACGGAGATCCATTTGATATACGCGAGGAGCGTACGCCCCCGCAGAGTTTGTCTGACCTGCAGCAGGAGGAGCAGTTGCGCCCCTCCTACTTCGACAGTTTCCGAGGTCAGGGGCATGTTGTGGACAATCTGAAGGTCTTCGTCGAGGCGGCTCGTCGCCGTGACGAAGCACTCGACCACGTCCTCCTCTATGGTCCTCCTGGACTGGGCAAGACGACTCTCTCGCACATCATCTCGCACGAACTAGGGGTCGGCATGAAGATTACTTCGGGCCCTGTCTTGGAGAAGGCGGGAGACTTAGCGGGATTGCTCACTTCGCTAGAGCCTCGTGACGTGCTTTTTATCGATGAGATCCATCGCTTGAGCCATACTGTGGAGGAGTATCTCTACTCGGCTATGGAGGACTTTCGGATTGACCTGATGATTGACAAAGGGCCAGGGGCGCGCTCCATACAGATAGATCTCAACCCCTTTACACTAGTGGGGGCGACCACGCGTAGCGGTCTGCTGACGGCTCCGCTGCGGGACCGCTTTGGCATCAACCTACATCTAGAGTACTACGACGTGGGTACGCTCACGGACATCGTGCTACGCTCGGCTCGCATACTAGAGGTGCCGTGCGAGGAGGAGGCCGCTCGGGGTATCGCGCTGCGTAGTCGTGGCACGCCTCGTATCGCCAATGCGCTCCTGAAGCGTGTGCGAGACTTTGCACAGGTCAAGGGCAATGGGGTGATCGATAGCGATATTACGACGGTGGCACTCGAAGCGCTGCACATAGATAAGCATGGACTGGATCATACGGATCACAAGCTGCTGAAGACCATCATCGACAAGTTTGACGGAGGACCCGTCGGGCTGACCACCATAGCTACGGCGATGGGCGAAGACCCAGGCACGATCGAGGAGGTGTATGAGCCGTTTCTCATTCAGGAGGGCTTCATACAGCGTACCCGTACGGGACGGCAGGCGACACGCTTGGCGTATGCTCACTTGGGGCGTACCTATCGACAGGATTTGCCTCCAGAGGTGTCGCTCTTTGACTAACTAAAAGCCTTTTCCCCCTGCGCCATGTCTTCACTAGAGATGCAAGCCTCAGAGTTAGTAGCCAAGCGGTACACGCTGACCGAGCTACTGAGCTCGTTGCAACGCTGCATTGATCGCTATTACAATCGGCTCTACTACGTGACTGGCGAGGTGAGTGGCTACCGTGGACGCAGCCAGCGGGGGCATTGCTACTTTAACCTAATAGATAAGACGTCGGACCCGCTGCACCCAGAGGCGGGTGGGGGAGAGCTATCAGCTCAGATCTCGGCTGTGATCTGGTCTAGTCGCTACAATCAGATCGCTCAGCACTTCCAGCAGGTGACGGGGCAACCACTCACGGACGGGATCAAGATATTGGCGCTCGTGGAGCTCAAGTATGATCCACGCTATGGGCTGCAACTAGACATACAGGACATCGATCCGAGCTACACACTGGGCGAGGTGGCACGACAGCGACGTGAGACGCTCCAGCTCCTAGAGCGTATGGGGCTGATGGAGCGCAACAAGCAGCACCCGATGCCGAGACCTTTGCGACGCATCGCCATCATCTCCTCGCCGACGGCTGCCGGATACCAAGACTTCACGAGACATCTGGAGGAGAGTGCGGAGGCTCCTTTTATAGAGAAAGCACTCTTTCGAGCCACGATGCAGGGCAAGAGTGCACCACAGTCTATCGTCGCAGCACTCGAAAGGGTGCGCCAGCACGAGATGCTCTTTGACCTTGTGGTCATCATACGAGGCGGGGGAGCTACGGCTGATTTGGGCACCTTCGATGACTTCGGAGTAGCTCGTGCAGTGGCGGAGTTTTCGCTCCCTGTGTGGAGCGGCATTGGGCACGATCGGGACGAGAGCGTCGTGGACTTAGTTTCGCACAGAGCCTTCAAAACCCCTACGGCAGTGGCTACCGCTGTGATCGATGCTTGGTGCGCAGAGTACACGCTCCTCGAGGAGGCGCATCAGCGACTGGAGCGATCTTGGCTGGAGGCGAGACAGACGGCGCAGACGGGGCTGGAACGCTTGGCTCAGCTACTCCGCCAGACGACGCTAGAGCAGCTACACCGTGAGGAGCGCCAGATGCTATTGTTACGCGAGCAGCTCTCCGTCTCTCCTCGCACGCTACTGCACAATCAGCACACGCTACTGGAGTCACAACGAGAGCGCTTGGCTGGCGCTGCGCGTTATCTGCCGAAGAGCTATCGGCACGAGTGGAATACGCTCTTGAGTCTCTTTAGGCATCGCTATGCGAGTTACCTCACGGCTCAGCTCAACGAGTGGCAAGCTAGACAGCATAGCCTGAAGGAGCAGCGCAAGATTACGACCACACAGCGCACGCAGATAGAGCATCTAGCGCAGATCATCCGAGCGATGGACCCGCAGACGGTCCTGCAGCGTGGCTACGCTATCGTGCACCACAAGGGCGACCTGGTCAAAAGCCCCTCGCAGCTTCGTGAGGGCGACGACATAGAGCTTCGCCTAGCTGAGGGTACGCTCTCGGCTACGCTAAGTCAATTGAAAGAACTATAACAAAGCATTTTTTCAGATCATGAGAAAGACCTTTAATTATACACTTTACGGTGCATTACTTCTGCTCCTCGTGGGGAGCCTGTCGGCTTGCCGTGTCAAGCAGCAGGCACAGCCGAGTGGCGTGTCGACGCTTGCTGTCGTAGGACTCAATGATATCCATGCCAACATTGACCAGTTGCCCCGCATCGCCTTTATGGTCGATAGTATGCGGGCGATCTATCCCAACCTGCTCCTGCTAGCAGCGGGAGACCTACAGACGGGCAACCCGATCAATGACAACTTCCAGCCCAAGGGGCTACCGATCATTGAGCTGATGAATGAGATGCACTTTGACGCTTCGGCTTTGGGAAATCATGAGTTTGACCTGGGGCAGCACGGGCTGGGTGACATTTCGCATCGGGCTAAGTTCCCCTTCCTCTCGGCCAATGTCTTTCCCTCGCCCTCCTATGGCATTGCCCTGAAGCCCTACAAGATCTTCACGATGCCTGACGGCACGCGGGTCTCTGTCGTGGGGCTACTTCAGCTGGGCGAGTTGGGCATTCCCGATTCGCACCCGAAGAATGTACGGGGCGTAGCTTTCACCCAGCCACTCGAGGAGATTAAGAACTACCGCTACTTGGCGGGTTGCTCGGATCTGCAGATAGCTGTGACGCATATTGGCGTGCAGGAGGATACGATACTGGCGCGGGTGGCTCCCTACCTTGATCTCATCGTGGGCGGACACTCGCACACGCTCATTGATCACCCGAACAATCTGCACTCGTCTGTCCCCATCGTGCAGTCTGGCTACAAGGCGCACTACATCTCTCTCGCACTGATACGACATAGAGGTGGGCAGGTGCTCTCACACCAAGAGATACTCCTCCCAGCCGACCCGCACGCTGGTGGGGTCAATGAGAAGATGCAACGCATGGTGGAGGGCTACAATGCTAATCCGCTCTTTGCCGAAGTGGTGACGACCAATCCGAAGCCTATACAAGACAAATACACGCTGGGAGCTATCTTTGCTGATGCGCAGCGCTGGTATAGTCATGCGGACTTTGCGATGCAAAACCCAGGCGGTGTACGTATCGGTGAATTGTCACAGGGCAATATTACGCTCAAAGACATCCTTCGTCTAGATCCCTTTGGCAATGAACTGACCGTGCTCACGATGACGGGACGACAGCTCAAGGAGTTCTTCCTCCGCGCCTGGACGACCGACAGCAATACGCCAGCTCATACGTCGGGGCTACGGGTGGATTACCAGCTTGATGACACGGGTGTACTGCTCGACTGTACCGTCTATCCCGCTGGTAGCGACACACCGATCGATCCAGACAAACTCTACACGCTAGCCACGAGCTCTTACGTGCAGGCGGCCTACACCTACCAGACTGCAGCTCCTGACAAGAACCAAGGCATCACGACTGCCGAGGTGATCGTCCAGTACCTCAAGTCACTTCCCGAGATGCCCCAGGTGGACTACAAGAGTCGCTACAACATCCGTGTGACTCGCTGAGGAAATACTCATCAGCCCCCCATGCCTTTACTGGCAAAACAAGAGGAGACTCAACCGCTTCGAGTTGCGATTGAGTCTCCTTTTTCTAAATCTCGTCCCAAGTAGACGAACGTATAGGCCCTACTTTGAGACTATTGACTTTTGCAACAGTCTCACTTTGGCAAGTCAAGCGGAGGTTGTCCGACGGCTTGGCGTAGCGTATTAACCAGTATGGCTAAGTCTACACCACCCATCTGAGCTGCGAGTCTGAGCGGAGTACGAGGTGCTACAGTCTTGCGCAGTATCGGATTAGTCAGATTCCTATATCGATCCGAGAGCGATACAAGCGTATCGATGAGCTCTGGGTAGCGGTCCAGCATCGCCCCCACTTTGGTCTCAGGGGTGATGAGTAGAGGTGTCGTATCAGTCATAATTCAGAAGAGTCCTAGAGCCTTCTAGTTGCCGTAGCTCAGTAATGTCCTGAGAGCACTCGACGACCCCTAGATAGTTACCCTCGGGGTCACGCACAGCCGTGTACTCTATATAGATAAATCGCCCACGGAAGTTGCCAATCCAAAACTTAGCACAGCTCTGGCGACCACTCTTGAAGTCCGCAAGGATAGTCTCTACGACATGGACACTTTCGGGCGGATGACACATACGCACATCTCTACCGATGATGGATCTATTGCGAGCGAAGACTCGCTTGGGGCTGTGAGAGTAGAAGCGCACCTTATCGTCCTTGTCCACAAAGGTGATGTCTATCGGGAGGTGGATGAGTAGAGCCTCTAGCTCCGCTACACTAAAGGCACCAGTGGACAGCCGTATAGCATCATGGCTCTCGTACTGAAAGTGCAGGTTGTCCGCCTCCACGTCTGGTTTCCATACAGTCTGTGGGTCATATAGACAGTATCCAAACTCAGGGGTCTCCTGATAAATGTGATACCACTCAGCCTCCGACAGTAGGTCCAGTGTCATGGGGAAGAGGATCATCTCCTCTTTGGTGATCATACTGTCCAGCATCTCCACTGCGGGGTCAAAGGTCTCCACGATGTGAGCTCTCAGAGATGCCATATCTGAAGTCTCCCCAGAGAGTACTGCTATGGCACTCTTGAGTAGCTTCCTAATCTCATCGTGCTTGCCCCACATGACTACAGGAGGTCCAGTCACTCCATGCTGCTCTAAGTACGGGAAGAGGAGGTACTCCTTGCGCAGATAGTGCTTGTCTACATCCATCAGTCGGTTGAAGATAGATCTCAGACTTAGCAAGAGCTCCGAGAGAGGACGCTCGCAGTGCTCCTCTTTGACCTCCTTTGCCAAAGCATAGTACTCGGCGACTACTTCTCCTAGGGCTACATTCTCTGCTCTAAAGGTGTCTATGGGATGCCCCGCCGGCACCTCTTTAGCCCCACTCACATCTATAGCTCCCTCTAGGATCTCTGAGTGGTGGTCGCAAAAGAGCTGTATCTCATCTGTCGATAGTAGTCCCTGAGCTATCAGCTCCTCCTCGACGGCGACTACCTCTTGGTAAGGGATAGCGTGGAGGAGTGTGGAGAGCTGTTGCTTGAGAGCTTCGGGTTGCTCTCCTTGATGTAAGCGCAGGAGTAGCTCCTTGAGCATCGCCTTGCGCTCATCAGCAGTGTTATGTAAGAATTCGCTCATATTTCACGGTTGTTTAAAGTGAATTTATATCAGTCTAATCAAGACTTGCTGGTTCCCCCCTTAGGGCTAACCAGTCGCCAGCAAATGTACACATTTTGGTCAGATTATAAGACATACGATCCCCTGCGTAGATTCAATTATCAAATGCGGGGGGTGGTGCACGATCTAGCAAGAGTTCGTTGATGCTACTATCAAGGAAATCGGCCAATCCCTCGATGGAGATTATGGATTATCCAGCGAGAAAACGAAAAATCCATCGGAACTTTGATTTCTTTCTTCCGAAGTTTCATTTCATTCTTCCGAACTTTTATTTCGGCCCTCCGTGGAGAATTTTCATTTGCTCCGTGGAGCTTTCCGATTTCCTCGGGAGGAACTGGAATCAGCGGAGATGTAAGAGTCGCTATGGAGTGCGGTTATAGCGCCGTATTATGATGACTTATTCGTACATTTGTCTCTAACCACGAATGAATTCACCTTAAAGGAGGCAATACATAATGAATGAATTGAGATACAAGCGAATCTATGAAACTCCAGTTGAAGCAGATGGTTTTCGTGTTCTTGTGGACAAACTATGGCCACGAGGGATGAAAAAGGAAAATGCCAAAATTGATCTATGGGCTAAGGAGATCGCTCCATCAGATGAACTTCGAAGATGGTTTTCCCATACTCCTGAAAGGTATGATGAGTTCAAACAGAGATACAGACAGGAATTGTCCGAGAACTCAGCGTCACAGGAGTTTAAAGATTTGTGTGCGCAGGAGTTGCACGATCATAACGTGACCCTGTTGTATGGCGCAAAAAACGAAAAATACAATCATGCTGTTGTTTTGAAAGAATGGTTGGCAGAACAGATGCATCCTTAGTTGAATCTACGTAATGCGCCAATCCTGGCTATGTCCTCTTACTTTCGTATATTTGCCCACGCAAATTAGATATTCCCTAACTCATAAATAACTATCACGATGAGCAACAAGTACTACGGGAACTTGATCCCCAATACATTCTTTACGACAAAAGGAAGCGGTGAGTCCGACCTTGAGAAGCATGCAGGCTCCTACCACATGGCACTCTACGATGCGGGCATCGCTGACTATAATATAATGGTCTACTCCTCCGTTCTACCCGCTACGGCTCGGCTCGTATCAGCCGACGAGGTGGATATGCCTCCCTTTGGCTCAGAGCTCAAGACGATCATGTCTGTCTCGCACGGTATCCAAGATGAGTTCGTCAGCGCTGGTGTCGTCTATGCCTGGATGTACAAGGATGAGAACTTCGACGAGAAGGCCGGAGGCCTCGTCTGCGAGGTGAGCGGTCGCTACCGTATCGAGGAGCTGGAGTCGCGTCTGATACGTGTCATCAACGATCTGCACCAGAACACATACAGCCAGTACTACCTCGGTGAGCTCAACTTCATTACGGAGGGTATCACGGTGACCAAGCGCTATGGTACGGCACTGGCAGGGCTTTGCTTCGTGGACTTCGTACTTCCTGAGTCTCCGATGAAGGATGAGGATTAATCGCAACGATATAGAGAAATAGTCTTATGAAACTAGGTATTTGCTCAGACCACGCTGGTTATCAGCTCAAAGAGCAGGTCAAGGAGTGGCTCGCAGCTATGCAGATCGAGTGTGTCGACTATGGAACTCATTCTGAGGAGCGCTGTGACTATCCAGACTATGCGCACCAGCTTGCTTTTGCGGTACAGATGGGTACGGTAGATCGTGGTATCGCTATTTGCGGTACGGGCAATGGCATGGCTATGACGCTCAATAAGTACAACGTCATCCGTGCAGGTCTCGCTTGGAGCGAGGATATTGCTAAGCTCATCCGGGCGCACAATGATGCTAATGTGCTGGTCATGCCGGCACGCTTCATAGAGACTGCGGAGGCTGAGCGCTGTCTGCATGCGTTCCTCGACACCCCCTTTGAGGGCGGTCGTCACAAGGAGCGGATTGACAAGATGGTGCTCCCCACCTGCTAGTGGCTTCTGACGCTGAGCTATGGAGGCTCTAGAGATCTTTTTTCTATCCATAGCGATAGGACTGATCGTACACCTGCTCGTTCGCTGGTCGGAGCGACAGAAGGCTCGTGGCACAGAGGACGCTTCACAGCAAAGCTCGCAGATGACTGGGGAGTCAGCTATAGGCTCTGCCCTTGGTGAGGTGGAGCGTGAACTGAGAAAGTCACTCTCAGACGAGTCCGACACGAGTCGCTGTGCTGATGATGCGACCGCTTGTGCCAGCTGTACGGACTCTTGCTCCGAAGCTGAGAGAGCGATAAGACGCGCCCCTCGGATCGTCTACTACGATGATGAGGAGCTGGACGTCTTGGCGCACCGTCCTATAGAGAGCTACACCGATGCGGAGCTAGCGATGCTCCGCGAGGTGGCCGAGACGCTCCTCGAGACCGACTATGAGGGGTGGCTCAAGAGTCTCTCGATGCGTGGCATCTTGCTCCCGCCTGAGATCTTGCAGTTGGTCACACGGTAGGCGCATAGTACAATATATATAAGGTCTGGTACGTTTGTGAGAGTAGGGGATTGTAGCATAGATACGCCCCCAAGGATTAAGACTTAATTGTAAGCGTGGCAGACAGAGACAGATCTTATCATGGCAAGCTACCACTGCGCACTAAGCATTGTCTAGGCGTAGTGGTAGCTTTGCTGTGCGTCTTGGGCAGTGCTGTGGGCTGTAGCACCAAGCGCAACGATAGTGCTTCGCGCTTTTACCACAATCTGACCACACGCTACAACGTCTATCACAATGGTCAGCTAGCCTTTAACGAGGGGTACAAATCTCTCTACCAAGATCTGTCAGAGAGCTATACCGAACTGCTGGTACCCGATCCTATCACACGTACAGCTGGGGCAGAGTCGTCAGAGGAGACAGAAGTGGGCGGTTCGCTAGGCAAAGCGATCGAAAAGGGACAAAAGGCGATCCGTGAGCACTCAATCCGTACGAAGCCAAAGATTTCGCGAGAAGACCTCCTGCGCAATCCGAAGAAGAAGGCTTTCTACAACAAGATGGAGTACAACCCCTTCCTGCACAATGCCTGGATGATGGTCGGGGAGGCGCAGTTTTACGGAGGTCACTTCATGGAGGCGCTAGCGACCTTCTCCTATATGACGAGGCTCTACAGCACGGAGGATAAGGTGCGGGACGAAGCGCGCATCTGGCAGGCTCGCTGCTACCTTGCTCTAGGCTGGGTAGGCGAAGCAGACGAGATCCTGAACAATCTACCAGAAGAGGGCGTCTACAAGAGTCGCAGTAAGATCTATCCGCTAGCGGAGACGGAGCTAGCTCTCAAGCAGGGCGACACGCTCTCAGCTATCTCTTACCTGCAGCAGACGATTGATCGCAAGCCGATCAAAGCTCAGCGAGCTAGGCTCTACTACCTCTTAGGACAGCTCTACAGCAATGAAGGTCGCTGGAGCGACGCCTCTCAAGCTTTCGGGCGTGTGATACGTCTGGCGCCACCTTATCCGCTGGAGTTTGCCGCCACGATGCGCCGCCTAGAGATCGAGGCGCAGGGCAATCCGCAGCGAGTCATCCAGCGTCTAGAGCGTTTGGCGCATAGAGATAAGAACAAAGAGCTCGTCGATCAGATATATCTCACGCAGGGACGCCTTTACCTAGCGATCCCCGACACGACGCATGCCGTCACCGCCTTCACGCATGGCGTGGAGCAGAGCACGCAGCGCAGCTTCGACTACATGCTCTGTCAGCTTCACTTAGGCGACATTTACTTAGCGCAAAACAACTACCTCAAGGCTCAGGAAGCGTACGCAGGCGCAGCGGGTGTGATCGAGAAAAGCCATCCACGCTACGAGGCTGTGACCAAGCTCTCGGCAGATCTAGACCAGCTAGTATCCTTTGCGCAGCAAGTCTACGAGCAGGACAGCTTGCGCCGCGTTGCAGCACTCCCAGAAGCGGAGCGACTGGTCTATGCGGATAGTCTCATCACCGCCTACAAGAAGGCGCAGGATGAGGCTCGTAAGCAGGAGCTACTCGCTGAGCAGCAGGGGCAAAACGAAGCACTCAACCAGCAGGCTGACATCAATATGCCTGGCGGCGGTCGCCCTGGCGGTCTCGGCACGCCTCCCCCGATGGCGGGTGGTGGCAATGGCAAGAGCTACTTCTACAATCCTACGCTGGTAGCTCAGGGTAAGGACCTCTTCGAGCGCAAGTGGGGCAAGCGTCCACTGGCGGACGACTGGCGGAGACGTAATAAGCAGATCTCCTTTGATGCGAGCGACCCCACAGCTCAGATGGGTGAGACTGGCGAAGTGCCCGCAGACTCATTGTCTTCGGTAGCCTCTCCTACGGATAGCCTCACCTCGGACACTGATAGCTTGCCCGCAGACCAAGATCCCCTCCAGAGGGAGTATTACCTCTCCAAGCTCCCCACCACGCCCGAGCAGATTGCCGCTTCGGATGAGATTATCCAGACGGCGCTGGTCGGTATGGGCAAAGCGTTCAACGAGCAGATGGAGCGCTTCGAAGAGGCGGTCAAGAGCTACGAAGACCTGCTCAGACGCTACCCCGAGTACGCCGACAGAGCCTCCATATACTACACGCTCTACATGCTCTATCAGCGACTAGAGCGGGCAGATCTAGCCGAGCCGTGGCGACGCAAGTTGCTCGCCGAGCTGCCCGAAGACCCACTTGCCGTCACACTACAAGATCCTAACTACATAGCCAAGCTACGCGCCAACATAGGTGCTGATGAGAGACTTTACGACCAAGCCTTTAATGCTTACTTAGCGGGCCGATCAGGAGAGGTGCAGCAGTTGTATCGAGAGACGGCGGAGTCCTATCCGCTCTCCGAGACCTTGCCGCAGTTTGCCTTTGTCAATGCGCTCAGCTATGTCTTGCAGGGTGACGAAGCCGCCTTTAGAAAGGGGCTTGAGTCGCTCACCGCATCTTATCCTAAAGAGGAGGTCGCCGTCCTCGCTCAGGAGATGCTCCAGCGTCTGTTGCGTGGAGCGCACATCGCTCAGGGTGGCTACCAAGGCGTGGCTTGGGATCTGCGCATTGCTTCGCAGGATAGTGTCGCGGGGACATTGGCGGAGCAGCCTTTTACCATTGGAAAGCGTAGCGACAAGTACCAAGCTCTGCTCATCGTGCCACAGCGAGGTGACGCTCTGGAGCGCTCTCTGCGCTTTGCCGTCGAGAGCTTCAACTACGCTCAGTTCACCGACTACATCCTTCCCGTAGCTTTCGCCCCCTCGGAGCATGAGACCCTCCTGACCATCAGCGACCTCCCCTCGGCCACTGTCGCATGGCAGTATGTGACTCGGGCTTATAGTCCTGAGGGCTATCTCTCCGCTTTGGACAGTTCGGCACTGTTCCTCGTCATGACCGATGACAACTATCGTCAGGTCGCTACGGGTGCTAAGAGCATCGGCGACTATATGACCTTCGTGGCTGATAGCTTGGTCGAGCTTTACCCCGCAGCGCACTATCTCATAGACCGCTGGCTCCTCCTCACTGGCTCGCAAGATGAGAAGGCAGATACGGTTGCTTCCCCCGCCATGCCCGCCATCGATAAGCCAATCACCTTCGAGATAGATCGCTCGCAGATCGCTCTGCCAGCGGTGGAGCTGCAGCTGGACAGCTTACTGCAAAAGTCTGAGGAGACAATGCCCGTAGAGGATCAACGCACCACGATCCAAAAGGCACGACAAGTGACTCCCGAGGATCTGAAGCAGATGGAGCGCGAGCGCAAAGCGCAAGAGCGTCAGGCGAAGCGTGAGCGTGAGGAGCAACTCAAGGAGCGTCAGCGCCAGCGCGATGCCGAGCTCAAGGCTCGCCGTGAAGAGCAGCGCCGCCAGGAGCAACTACGTAAGGAGCAGATCAAGCGTGTGGAGGCTGAGCGTCGTGCTCAGGAGAAAGCACGCAAGGAGCAGCTGCGCCAGCAGGAGAAAGAGCGTCAGAAACGTCTCAAAGCACTCGAGGAGGAGCGTCGTCGCAAGCTCAAAGAGCGAGAGACGCAGCAAAAAGCGCAGCAGAAGCAGCGTCGCTAATCGCCTCTAATCTGCCACTTCACTAAGCTCACACCTTAACAATAGACTAGAGCTGTACTTCGTCAACGAGGTATAGCTCTTTTTGTATCGTGCTGAACTCGTTATACATACGAGTTCCAAAAATAGTTCCCCTCTTGGAACTTTTTAGTTCCAGCGGAGGAACTTTTCGGTTCCAACGTAGGAACAAAAAGTTTCCAACGTAGGAAAAGAAAGTTTCCAAGGGAGGAAAATAAAATTTCCAAGGGAGGAACTCTTCATCGGATAGCAATATTTTTCTAACTTTGTCGGAGTAACAAACATCGTTTAACCAACTCATATCACAACTACCTATGCAGTATTACTTACGTGCTTCGCTACGAGGAGGATTGCTGGCAGGTTTGCTTCTTCTCTTTGCCACGAACTGGCTAGAGGCAACCCCCTTAGCGACCCTCGCTCCAGACACAATCATCGAGCGAGATGACTACAAGCTTATTATAGAGCCTAGTAAAGATCAGACCGAGGTGAAACTCGTCGACTACAACGAGCGGCATCGTGTGCGCCGTATGGAGACGACCGCTTTCTCGCTAGATCGTGAGTTACGTCAGGTGCTTGCGGGCATGGGTGGTGTATTTGGAGTCTATGATGACAACAGCTTTCGCTGGGGTACGATACGTCTCTTCCCGAAGCTCTACTTCGGCTCGACGATGATGCTGGGAGATGCCTTCGCGCATGCTGCTACCCCCTGCTTCAACCACTATATGGTGGCTCCGATAGGGTATAGGTACTATATCAGGGGGCGTTACTTCGTCGGCTTTGACTTTGCACTGGAGGGGCGCTCCTACAGCCTACGTGATGGCTACTACTTTACTTCAAATAGGGAGCTCAACGCACTGAACCAAAGCCACTACGATGAGGAGATAGGACTACGTCAGAGCAAGCTGGTGACACGATACATATCGCTGCCAATCACGCTGGGGATGCGCCCGATGATGAATAATCGTATGCGCATCGGTATCGAGGTGATCCCGCAGATCAAGTACAAGGAGTATGTGATGCACAAGCAGTATGGCAATCGCCACAAGGAGCGCACGATGACAGAGGCTACGCCGCCCTTGTCGATGACTTATGGAGCTTTTATCGACTTTAGGCCTATCGGACTATACGTGCACTATACGCCTCAGTCGCTACTCCTCGTCAAAGACGCTATGAGCGGATACAACAACAAGGGTCTCCTCACAGCTGGACTAAGTATCACCTTCTAATCGCATCGTAACTATGTACTCAAGAGTTTATACATTACCCTTATTTGCACTGGTCACCCTACTGCTCTCTACGCTAGGAGCTGCAGGACAGACTAGGACATCGTGTGATACGATCCAGCTAGCTGACCGTACGGTCTATGTGATGCGAGGTGAGAAAGATACTCAGATAGAGGTGGAGCATCGGCTCCCCAAAGGTCAGACACAAGAGGTGCCACTCTATATAGATAGGGTATGGACGAGAGGCGGTCGTCAGGCTGCTTGGAACCGCTCCCGAGTCAGTACGGTCCATAAGCAAGACGGACGACCCGTCATCTACAAGACACTCATGGGAGATGTCTCTTATCACTTTGTCACATCCTTCGGTTGGAATCTTTTTACCGCTCCTGAGTGGCGTGGCAAGCAACGCTTCTGGTGCTCTACTCGTGGAGAATTTGGCGTTTATGGCATCCTTCAGATCGGGCGTAGTCCGTGGGCTTTCAACGTAGGTGCCTCGCTCGTGGGGAGTAGCTTTGCCTTTGATAAGAAGTACGCTATGCAGCGTGACGGTGAGGGGCTGACTGTCCTAAAGCAGGAGTCGACAGAGGTAGGCTATGCACGGACGCAGCTTGATATCCTTACTATTGAGATGCCCGTAGGTCTGTCGCTCTCGTGGGGTGAGACGAATGCGTGGAGCTCGCTAGCGGTCGTCCCTAAGATCGTCTGCCTGCAAAACTCTCGCACTCGCTCGCTCGATGAGCGTGTCAATACGCTCGTGGACAATGATCTCAACGTGCGTCCCTTCGGAGTCGATCTGCGCGGCGAGATAGGGTACGGCTTCTTCGGACTCTTCGGACAGATTAGCCTGCTCAGTACCATGCCATCTGCACAGGCTGAGGTTAGCACAAGAGACTGCTCGATAGGGATCGTGGGCCGCTTCTAGAGGACGACTCACTAATACACTATCAGATACGCTATTTCCTCTGAATCGTGGGTAGTACTCAGCCGAGTGCTACCCGCTTTTTTGTACCTTTGTGGTGGCTCTGCGCCTTGACACTTCACTAGATGCTCACCTCACCATCCATACAGTGGTTCACACCGATCGAGATAGCCCCTCTGCCGACAGCTATAGCGGGGCGATATGGGGATCGTATCTTGACACTTGGCTCCTGCTTTAGTGAGCATATAGGCGAGCGTATGAGACATCTTGGGTATGACGTACTGGTCAATCCTTATGGTACGCTCTACAATCCGATCAGTATCTGCGATACGCTAGAGGATCTGCTCCGCGATGAGCAGCACAGACCCGACTACACTCCTTATATTATAGAGCGCGACGGACTCTACTACAGTCTGCGCCACCATAGTGCGATCTATGGAGAGAGTCTCGAGGAGGTGCATGAGGCGACCGATCAGCTATGGCATACAGCTCATAGCCGACTCGCGGAGGCGGACTGGCTCTGGATCACCTTAGGCACTACACAAGTCTACTACTTGGCAGAGGATGGTCGTGCCGTGGCAAATTGCCAGCAACTGCCCGCTCGTCTTTTCGACAGACGGGACCTTTCACTAGAACTACTTCAGGAGCGTATGCTTGCGACGCTCTCTCAGCTTCTTGCAAAGCATCCACTGCAGGTAGTTCTGACGGTTAGTCCCGTGCGCTACTTGCAGGATGGCTTGGCGGAGAGCAACTTGTCAAAGAGCAAGCTTCGTATCCTCTGCGACACGCTCTGTCGTGAGCTACCCGCCTGTCATTACTTCCCCGCTTATGAGATCCTGCATGACGAACTGCGGGACTATCGCTTTTATGCTAGTGACTTGACCCACCCCTCTGAAGAGGCGATCGACTATATCGCAGATCACTTCGTCGCATACTGGGCAAGCCAAGAGCCGCGTGAGGTGGAGATGCGTCAGGCGGCTCAGCGTCTGCGTAAGCTCTCACAGCATCGCCCTAAGACTCCGCATGGAGCCGAGCGACTAGAGGCACAGATAGCTGAGCGCATAGCACATTACCAGGAGCAATATGGTGAGAAGCTCTGCATACCCTCCATCATCGAATCATTATGACCCCTATTACACAACTATAATGTCTACACTGCAAAACATCCTTGAGTACCTTCGTCCTATCCAGACGCATCTCGTCGATGAGCGTCCGATACGGCATATCCTGACCGATAGTCGTAAGCTCACCTCACCGAGTGACAGTCTCTTCTTCGCTATGCGTACCGCCTCGGGCGATGGACATAAATATATTCCCCAGCTCTATGAGCATGGGGTACGTGCCTTCTTCATCTGCGAGCCGATCGAGCCCTACGTGGAGCGCTATCCTGACGCCAATATCGTACAGGTGCAGGAGACGCTCCGCGCACTGCAGCAGATCGCTAGCCACTGGCGTATGCGCTACGACTATCCAGTCATCGGTATCACGGGGAGCAATGGTAAGACGGTCGTCAAGGAGTTTCTCTACCATCTCCTCTCAGGCTGCTATCGTATCGTGCGCTCGCCAAAGAGCTACAACTCGCAGCTAGGCGTGCCGCTCTCGATACTTAACATGGAGGAGGAGCATACGCTCGCTATCTTTGAGGCGGGGATCTCGATGCCGATGGAGATGCTACGCCTCCAGCGCATCATACGGCCGACGCTCGGTATCTTGACCAACATTGGGGCAGCGCATCAAGAGAACTTCGTCTCGCTCAATCAGAAGATCGAGGAGAAGCTCCAGCTCTTTGTCGATGCTGACCACTTTGTCTACGATGCCGATAGCGATGAGATACAGCGAGGCATTGACAACCTAGGGCTCTCGGACAAAGCTATCGGCTGGAGCCTTACCCCAGGCAAAGCTTACTACCACATCTCCTACAGCAACTCAGGGGACGGCACTACAACCATTACAGCTCAGCATGCAGATGAGAGCAGCACGGTGACCATTCCCTTTGCGGATCAAGCTTCCATACAAAACGCTACGCACTGTCTCTGTCTCATTGGTCTCCTGCCACTCACAACGGCTCAGCGCCAGGCGGTGCTAGCGCGCTTTGCGACTCTAGAGGCGATCGAGATGAGACTGGAGGTCAAGGAGGGGCAGGCAGGCAATAGACTGATCAACGATGCGTATAATAACGACATCAACTCGCTACGCATCGCGCTAGACTTTCAGAAGCAGCGCACCGCCACTTCGCATCAGCAGGCGGTTATCATCCTCTCCGATATCCTACAGAGTGCTCAGCTACCACGAGACCTTTACAAGCAGGTGGGGGAGATGATCGCACAGTATCCGCACACGCTCTTCATCGGTGTGGGACGGGAGCTGTGCAACTATCAGGACTACTTCCAGATGAGTGGGGATGGGAAGACCGCCTTCTACGAGACGACCGACCAACTCCTTGCCGATGACCTGCTCGGCACCATCAGTCATGCGGAGATCCTGGTCAAAGGGGCCAGACAGTTCCAGTTCGAGCGTATCGTACAGCACCTAGCTAAGCAGGTGCACGAGACCACACTAGAGATAGATCTAGAGGCTTTGGTGAGCAATCTGAAGAGCTACAAGGCACTCCTCTCACCTGAGACACGCATCATCGTTATGGCCAAGGCGCAGGGCTACGGTATCGGAGCTTACGAGCTGGCCAAGGCTCTGGAGCAACAAGATCTCGCAGCGCTGGCGGTGGCACTAGCTGACGAGGGCAAGGAGCTTCGCAGCAAAGGAATCCTTCTTCCGATTATCGTGATGAACCCTGAGGTTGAGGCCTTTGAGGTGATGACGCAGAGTCGCCTAGAGCCTGAGATCTACAACGAACGCATACTTCGTGAGTTTGCCCGTCATGTGGAGCGTCAGGGGCTGAGCCACTATCCTGTTCATATCGAGCTAGACACCGGTATGCACCGTACAGGCTTTACGCCAGATAGAGCGACCCTAGAGCATCTAGCTCAGACCTTACACGAGGTGGAGCCACTGATACGGGTGCAGAGTATCTTTACGCACTTAGCAGCTGCCGATGAGCCGATGATGAGCGACTTCACGGAACAGCAGTTTGCCCTCTATGATGAGGGTGCTGACTACCTTACGAGCCAGCTTTCTTATCGTCCTCTACGTCACGTCCAAAACACAGCGGGCATCGAGCAATATAACCACCATCACTACGACATGGCGCGTCTAGGAGTAGGACTATATGGTATTAGTGCTACGGGTAGTCTCACCCTCGAGCCTGTCGCTAAGCTGCGCACCACGCTCCTACAGATCAAGACGATCCCTGATGGGGAGACTATCGGCTACGGACGACGTGGGCAGGTCGCTCCTGGCGGGCAGATCGGTATCATACCGATTGGCTATGCCGATGGCTATGACAGACGCTTTAGCTGTGGCGTGGGGAGCGTTATGATCCACGACACGCTCTGTCCGATCGTGGGCAACGTCTGTATGGACACTTGCATGGTTGACCTCACGGCACTCCAAGGCAAGGTCGCAGAGGGTGACGAGGTGATCATCTTCGGTGTGCCAGGCTTGCAGGTGAGTGATCTCGCAGAGCGCATCGGCACCATACCATACGAAGTGATTTCCAAGCTCTCACCACGTATCAAGCGCACTTATTACAAGAGTTAACGAACACTTTAGTACTATTTCTCTCTTGAAAAGCTTGACAGGACTTCAAATAATCAGTAACTTAGCGGAATGTTTGAGGAGACCTATCGAAAAGGCTTACCAAGATATCAATACACAACACTATAAATAGATAATACAATGGCTATCCAGACAAAGATCGTAGAGTGTGTCCCCAACTTTAGCGAGGGACGCGACAAAGCAAAGATTGAGCAGATCGTACAACCCTTTAGAGAGACCAAGGGCGTCAAGCTCCTAGACTACAGCAATGACGAGGATCACAACCGTTGCGTGGTGACCGTCATGGGCGAGCCTGAGGCTGTCCGCAAGTCTGTCATCGCGGCTGTCGAGATCGCTGTCAAGGTGATCGATATGACCAAGCATGAGGGGCAGCACCCACGTATGGGAGCTGTCGACGTTATCCCCTTTATCCCCATTCGCAATATGGAGATGGAGGAGGCTATCGAGCTCTCTAAGGAGGTCGGTAAGGAGATCGGTGAGCGCATCGGTGTACCCGTCTTCCTCTATGAGAAGAGCGCTACAGCTCCTCATCGTGAGAACCTCGCTAAGATCCGCAAAGGACAATTCGAGGGTATGGCTGAGAAGATCCACGAGGATGAGTGGCACCCAGACTTTGGTCCAGCTGATATTCACCCCACAGCAGGTGTCGTAGCTGTCGGTGCTCGTATGCCACTTGTTGCTTACAATGTCAACCTCAACACCTCTGACCTCTCTATCGCTGATGCAATTGCTAAGAAGGTCCGTCACATCGGTGGCGGTCTACGCTTCTGCAAGGCTATGGGCGTAGAGTTGACCGACAGGCACATCGTACAGGTCTCTATGAACCTTACCGACTACACCAAGACAGCCGTCTATCGTGCTCACGAGATGGTACGTATGGAGGCTCGTCGCTACGGTGTCGAGATCGTTGGTGCTGAGGTCATAGGGCTCGTACCTATGAAGGCTCTCATCGACTGCGCTGAGTACTACCTCGGCATAGAGAACTTCTGCGAGACCCAGATCCTCGAGCTCCGCATGATGGAGTAGTTCAAAGAGAAATTAGAGGTTAGAAATTAGAGATTAGAAGTTAGAGTGGCAGGCAAAGATTATAGAGACTTGATCGTTTGGCAGAAAGCCATGCAACTGACCATAGATGTCTATAATCTCATACGCCAACTACCATTGGAAGAGAAGTATGCGCTCTTAGACCAAATGAGACGGTCGGCTATCTCCATCCCCTCTAATATTGCAGAGGGGAATGCGAGAGAGAGTAAGAGAGATACGAATCACTTCCTACACATAGCGCAAGGCTCCCGAGCAGAGCTAGAGACACAGCTAGAGCTTTGTCTACGCTTAGGCTACATCTCAGAGGATCAGCTAAGAGAGACTCTGAGCCTCTCTGACGAAGTAGGGCGTATGCTTGCAGGTCTCATTAAATCTCTAAAGTCTAACCTCTAATTTCTAATCTCTAATTTCTAACCTCTACTCTCTAACCTCTAACTTCTAAAATCTAATGTCCAATCTCTATCTATACAACATTGGTCAGATCGTGACCCGTCCAGGCTCTACCGCACAGCATGGCGCTGAGGCGATGCGCCAGATTGGAGTCATCGAAGGACCAGCCGCCATCATCGTACGACAAGGCAAGATAGCTTTCGTCGGGACCATGAAGGAAGCCGAGCAAGTAGACCACGCCGACTGCGTCGCTTATGACGCTCAGGGCGGGTGCGTCCTGCCAGGCTTCGTCGATAGTCACACCCACCTCATCTTCGGGGGATACCGTGAGGATGAGTTCCAGTGGCGACTAGCTGGTGACAGCTATATGAGCATCATGGAGCGTGGTGGGGGTATAGCCAACACGATGAAAGCGACCCGCAGCGCAACGGCTGAGGAGCTCACCCAGCGTGCCTCTGCACATCTAGACGCCATGCTATCAATGGGTGTCACCACCGTCGAGGCTAAGAGTGGCTACGGTATGGAGCTTGACACGGAGATCAAGCAGCTAGAGGTCATTCGGACGCTACAGAAGCAGCACCCGATAGACCTTTATCCCACTTTCATGGGAGCGCACGACACGCCGCCCGAGTACAAGGGTCGCTCCACAGACTTCATCCACTACCTCTGTGACACAGTCATGCCAGTAGTCGTAGAGCGAGGCTTGGCAGAGTGCTGCGACATCTTTACTGAGAAGGGCGTCTTCGACCATGAGCAGACACGCATCCTCTTGACTCGTGCTAAGGAGCTAGGGCTCAAAGTCAAGATGCATGCCGACGAGATCGTCTCTTTCGGTGGTGCTGAGCTAGCAGCCGAGCTAGGATGTCTCTCTGCGGACCACCTACTACAGATCTCTGACAAGGGTATCCAAGCATTGGCTCAGAGCGACACGGTGGCTACCTGCCTGCCTTGTACCGCCTTCAGCTTAGGCGAGAAGTATGCGCCAGCACGTCGTATGATCGATGCAGGTTGTGCTGTAGCCGTAGCTTCCGATCTCAATCCAGGAAGCTGCTTCAGCTCCTCCATCCCCTTGATGTTTGCTCTAGCAACCATCTATATGGGTATGACTGTCGAGGAGGCCGTCACCGCACTCACGCTCAATGGCGCAGCTGCCATCGGTCGTGCTGATCAGATAGGTAGCATCGAGGTAGGCAAGGCAGGTGACCTAGCGTTACTACGCTTCCCCTCGTACAAATTCCTTTCCTATCACTTTGGTGTCAACCTCGTACGAGCCACCATCAAGGCGGGTACCGTCTACGAAAACAAACTCGTAACCCCCACACCCAGCGTCTAGCATTCTAAATAAGGTTAGTCGCATCCCATCTAATTAACTAACAAACAATCTCAATCATCCTATGAATAATAGTCTAACAGATTTGACCGTCAAGGGCCTCCTAGACGTCACCGCAGGCAAAGATCCTGTACCTGGAGGTGGTAGCATCTCAGCACTTTGTGGTTCCATCGCAGCAGCTCTCACGGAGATGGTAGCAGGTCTCACCATTGGCAAGAAAAAGTATGCCGAGGTCGAGGAGCAAATGAAGCAACTCGCCGAGCGTGTGCAGCAGATCCGTCAGCAGTTGATCCTCGATGTAGATCGTGATAGCGAGGCTTACAATGTTGTCTTTGCTGCCTTCCAAATGCCTAAAGAGACTGACGAAGAGAAGGCTGCACGCTCTGCGCAGATTCAAGAGGCTACCAAGATTGCTGCCAACGTACCCATGGAGGTCGCTCGCCGTGTTTACAGTCTGCTGAGCGATATCGAGGAGGTTGTCTCTAATGGTAACCAAAACGCCGTCACCGATGGCTGTGTCGCTATGATGTCCGCACGTAATGCGATCATCGGGGCTCTCTTTAACGTACGCATCAACCTAACCTCCATCAAGGACGAGCAGTACGTCGCAGACATGACCGCTGAGGCTGATCGTCTCGAGCGTGAGGTGATCGAGCGTGAAGCTAAGGTCATAGAGTATACTAAGGAAGCTTGCAAATAGAGAAACATGTCAGCACGCAAATCATTCGCCATCGGTAGCGAGCAGCTCACTATCGAGCTATGCCGAGAGTATCTAGAGAACCACTTCGAGCTAACCCTCTCACCAGAGGCTATCAAGCGTATCGAGCACTGCCGCAACTACCTAGATCGCAAGGTCGAGGAGGTCGACAAGCCCATCTATGGTGTTACCACGGGCTTCGGCTCACTCTGCAACCGCACTATCTCACCTGATCAGCTCACCAAGCTTCAGGAAAACATCGTCAAGAGCCACGCTTGTAGCTGTGGTGACGAGGTCGCAGAGCCCATTATTCGCCTCATGCTCCTTCTGAAGGCTCATGCCCTGCAGATCGGCAATAGTGGTGTACAGGTAGAGACCGTACAGCGCATCGTTGACATGCTCAATGCGGATGTCCTACCCGTCGTCTATGACCGCGGTTCGCTAGGTGCTTCAGGCGACTTAGCTCCTCTAGCTAACCTCTTCCTACCGCTCATCGGTTACGGCGAGGTACGCTACAAGGGCGAGAAACTTCCCTCTTGCGAGGTCCTCGGCAAGTTTGGCTGGGAGCCTATCAAGCTCAAGAGCAAAGAGGGTCTAGCCCTGCTCAATGGTACTCAGTTCATGAGTTCACACGGTGTCTATGCCCTCATACAGGCAGAGCGCCTCAAGCTAGCGGCCGACTGGTGCGCAGCACTCTCACTAGAGGCCTTCGCCGGACTAGACGCTCCCTACGATGATCGTCTGCATCAGATACGTCCACACCAGGGACAGATACAGGTTGCAGCCCACATGCGTGAGCTACTCAAGGGCAGCGAGATGATTGCTAAGCCTAAGCCCCAGGTACAGGATCCATACAGCTTCCGCTGTGTGCCCCAGGTACACGGAGCTTCGCGTGACGCCATCGCTTACGTGCGCAGTGTCGTCGAGACAGAGATCAACTCTGTTACGGACAATCCCACCGTCTTCCCTGATGACGATATGGTCGTATCAGGTGGTAACTTCCACGGTCAGCCTCTAGCGATCGTCTACGACTTCCTCGCTATAGCACTTGCTGAGCTAGGCAATATCTCAGAGCGTCGTGTCGCTCAGCTCATCCTTGGGCTACGCGATCTGCCTGAGTTCCTCGTTGCCAACCCTGGACTCAACAGCGGCTTCATGATCCCGCAGTATGCCGCAGCCGCTATGGTTAGCCAGAACAAGATGTACTGCCACTCAGCAGCTAGCGACAGCATCGTCTCCAGCAATGGTCAGGAGGATCACGTCTCTATGGGCGCTAACGCAGCGACGAAGCTTATGCCACTCATCGCCAACCTCTATCGTCTCTTCGGTATCGAGCTACTTAATGCCGCTCAGGCGATCGAGTTCCGTCGTCCTATGAAGACCTCGGAGCGTCTCGAGGGCTTCCTCGCTACCTTCCGCAAGGTCTGCCCTCGCGTCGAGGATGACGTTGTCATGTACGAGCAGATGAACAAGGCTGAGGAGCTCATCAAGACCTTCCCCTTTGAATAAGCACTCGTTATAAGGATAGAGTAGGGGCATCGCCCTCTCATACTATACCCAGTCGTGAGCGTGTTGACCTCCACAGTCAGCACGCTCACTTTGTTTATTCTAGCTCGATAATTGTCAGAAGTACCATACCGATAGTAGATAGTGCAGGGGTAGTATGAGGGGTGCATAAAGGCTCCCCTCGGACGTACGCAATGCCTATCTAGAGTCTGCAAACGATCTAATAGATCACAAAGAAGGCGCGCTCTCTACGAGTTTTATTTTTGTGGATCGTACGGGAGTATAAATTAGAATGAGGTTATAGTAGTTAATTGTAGGTATTTTGGTATCTTTGTGGAGCGAAGGGTAAGTCTCGCTATCGTAAAGGTTAGGTAGGTCGCTCTTAGGAGTAGCGCTACGTAGCTTTTTGCCATATCTAGACAGACCAATAGTCATTGATAACAACATCACTTAAGTAACCAAACCAACAAATATGTGGATCTTTAAATCATCGATCGGGAGAAAGTTCATCATGAGTCTATCTGGGCTCTTCTTGATTATCTTCCTGTTGCTACATGGCAGCATCAACCTGCTGGCCGTCTACGATGCTATCAACCTGAATAGCGAGTTCCCTACGGATCTGTACAATCAGGCCTGCCACGTCATGGGTACCAACATATTGGTACAGATCATGGTGCCAGTCCTCGCGTTAGGCTTCATTGTACATATTATCTATGCAGCCTGGCTGACGCTCCTCAATCGCAAGGCGCGTGGTAATGATCGCTATGCTATCTTTACTCGTGCCAAGATAGACTGGGCCAGCAAGAACATGTTTGTCCTAGGCATCATCGTCTTGGGGCTATTGGTCTTTCACCTAACTCACTTCTGGAGCAAGATGCAGCTACAAGAGTGGACGGGCGGTCAGAGCGCAGAGGGCTATCAGCTCGTCGTGCAGACCTTTAGCAATGTCTGGGTGGTAATCCTATACCTCGTATGGCTCGTAGCTATCTGGTTCCACCTGACGCACGGCTTCTGGAGTGCCTTCCAGACACTCGGATGGAACAATAAGAAGTGGTTCAACCGCCTCCATGTCATCAGCTACATCGTCGCCACACTACTGGTACTCATCTTTGCCGTTGTAGTCGTTTACTTTGGCTTCATCTACTCAGGTCCTGAGAGTCTTAATGAGGCTATCCCCTACGCTGAGGATACTGTAGCTTCTCTTCCTATCATCTAATCTACGAACTATCTTAACCATCAGAGATATGAGCGAACTAAATGCCAAAATCCCAGCAGGTGCTTTAGCTGAGAAGTGGACTAACTATAAGAATCATCAGAAGCTAGTCAACCCCGCCAATAAGCGTCTTCTCGACGTCATTGTTGTGGGTACTGGTCTAGCAGGAGCCTCTGCAGCAGCCTCTCTAGGAGAGTTAGGCTTCAACGTGCTGAACTTCTGTATACAGGACTCACCACGACGTGCACACTCTATTGCTGCACAGGGTGGTGTCAATGCTGCAAAGAACTATCAGAACGACGGTGACTCCATCTACCGTCTCTACTACGATACCATCAAGGGTGGTGACTACCGCGCTCGTGAGGCAAATGTCTATCGTCTCGCAGAGGTGTCTAACGCAATCATCGACCAGTGTGTCGCTCAGGGCGTCCCCTTCGCACGTGAGTATGGAGGTCTACTAGATAACCGCTCCTTCGGTGGTGCGCAGGTCTCCCGTACGTTCTACGCTCGTGGTCAGACGGGTCAGCAGCTACTCCTCGGTGCTTACTCAGCACTCAGCCGTCAGGTACACAAGGGTAGCGTCAAGCTCTACACCCGCCACGAGATGCTAGACCTAGTCATCATCGATGGTCGTGCTAGAGGTATCATCGCTCGCAACCTAGTCACAGGTGCTATCGAGCGCTTTGCCGCTCATGCCGTTGTGATCGCTACGGGTGGCTATGGCAATGCTTTCTACCTTACGACGAACGCTATCGCCTCCAATGGGTCAGCTGCTTGGCAGTGCTATAAGAAGGGTGCTTACTTTGGCAATCCCTGTATGGCGCAGATCCACCCGACCTGTATCCCCGAGCACGGAGACTTCCAGTCCAAGCTAACGCTTATGTCTGAGTCTCTCCGTAACGATGGACGTATCTGGGTACCCAAAAAGCTGGAGGACGCTAAGGCACTACAAGCTGGTACCAAGAAGGCAAATGACATCCCCGAGGAGGATCGTGACTTCTACCTCGAGCGTCGCTATCCCGCCTTCGGTAACCTAGTACCTCGTGACGTCGCTAGCCGTGCTGCTAAGGAGCGTTGCGATGCTGGCTTCGGTGTCAATAATACGGGTCTCGCTGTCTTCCTAGACTTTAAGTATGCTATCGAGCGTATGGGGCGTGATGTTGTTGCGGACAAGTACGGCAACCTCTTCCAGATGTACGAGCAGATCACTGCCGACAATCCTTACGAGACCCCGATGATGATCTACCCAGCTATCCACTACACGATGGGTGGTCTATGGGTCGACTATGAGCTACAGACCACTATCCCTGGGCTCTTTGCTATCGGTGAGGCAAACTTCTCCGACCATGGTGCTAACCGTCTCGGTGCTTCAGCCCTCATGCAGGGTCTGGCCGATGGTTACTTTATCCTGCCCTATACGATACAGAACTACCTCTCGGATCAGATCCAGGTACCGCACTTTAGCGTAGACCACAAGGAGTTTGACGAGGCTGAGAAGGCACTCAAGGAGCGCATCCAGCGCATTGCCTCGATGCATGGTAAGCGTTCGGTCGATAGCATCCACAAGGAGCTAGGACACATCATGTGGGAGTATGTCGGTATGGCACGCTCTAAGGAGAGCCTGCAGACAGGTATTGAGAAGATCAGGGCACTGCGCAAGGTCTTCTGGAGTGACCTCCACCTACCAGGTAAGGTCGACGACCTCAACATCGAGCTAGAGAAGGCGCTGCGTCTAGCAGACTTCCTCGAGATCGGCGAGCTCATGGCACACGATGCCCTCGACCGTGAGGAGAGCTGTGGTGGACACTTCCGCATAGAGCATCAGACTGAGGAGGGTGAGGCAAAGCGTGACGATGAGAACTTTGCTTACGTCTCCTGCTGGGAGTATCAAGGCGAGGGTCAAGACCCTGTCATGCACAAGGAGCCACTGGTATACGAATTCACCGAGCGTCTCCAGCGTAACTATAAGAACTAAGCAACCCTGTAGATAATCATAGCAATGGATCACAATATAAATATCAAAGTCAAGGTATGGCGTCAGAGAGGTCCCCGCGAGAAGGGACACTTTGAGACCTATGCACTCAAGGATGTGCCTCAGAGCGCTTCTTTTCTTGAGATGATCGACATACTCAACGAGCAGCTCATTGCCGAGGATAAGGAACCCGTTATCTACGACCACGATTGTCGTGAGGGTATCTGCGGTATGTGCTCTATGTATATCGATGGGCACCCACACGGTCCTGTCAATGCCATCACCACCTGTCAGCTACACATGCGCACCTTCAAGGATGGTGACACCATCACTGTCGAGCCTTGGAGATCTGCTGGCTTCCCGATCATTCGCGACTTGATGGTCGACCGCTCTGCCTATGACAAGATCATACAGGCTGGTGGTTATGTCTCTGTCAATACGGGAGGTGTACCTGATGCTAACTCGATCCCCATCCCCAAGCACAAGGCTGACGAAGCGATGGATGCAGCCTCTTGTATCGGTTGTGGTGCTTGCGCTGCTGCCTGCAAAAATGGCTCCGCTATGCTCTTCGTCTCTGCTAAGGTGAGCCAGCTGGCTCTGCTACCTCAGGGACGTGCTGAGGCGCACAAGCGTGCTAAGGCGATGATCGCTAAGATGGATGAGCTAGGCTTCGGCAACTGTACGAATACACGTGCCTGCGAGCTGGAGTGCCCTAAGAGTGTCTCCATCAGCCACATCGCACGCCTCAACCGTCAGTTCATCGGTGCTAAGTTGAGCGACTAGCGAGACAGGATGTCTCATCCTATAAATATAATAGGTAGTACTCTCCCGTTCAGAGAGAGTGCTACCTATTTTTTTTGATTATTGAAGTCTAGAGGGGCTTGTGACTATCGAAAAGGCAACAAGCTCGTCTATATAGACCGATAAGGTTACTGACTGCAACTCAGATTGGATTATGCTCAGACAGCTTCTTCTTGTAGCTCTTGGTGGTGCTCTCGGGAGTACTATGCGCTACCTCACAGCCATCTTGCTAGCTCGTCACTATACCGGCTCTATACCGTTGGCCACACTCGTAGTCAACGGCTTGGGTTGCTTTCTCATAGGTCTATTGATCGGCTTGTGTAGCGATACAGCGCATCTTCGGTTGCTCTTTATCACAGGCTTTTGCGGTGGGTTCACCACCTTCTCGACTTTTACAGCAGAGAGCTACGCCATGCTTCGTGAGGGAGCTTATGGGCTAGCCATCCTCTATATTGTGGGCAGCGTGCTGATCGGCCTGCTTGCTCTCTGGGTAGGCGTATACTTGTCACGCGCCATCGCTCCTTGATAGTCTCCTGTCTAAAGCCAAAGGAGCATAGGGGGGGGGAAGGGACGACGTAATGAACTGCCATAAGAAAGCTGTTCGTCTTCCCCTAGAAAAGTCTTGCTTCTACCCATCCCTATAAAAGCTAGTATAACGAATCATGGCTGTCTGATGAAATAGGAGGCTCTTCTTTCATTGAAAAACTTTTATCGGACAGCCATGACAACTTAGTAGCATAAATATCAAAGCGCTTGTTGCTTGAAGAAGTCTGAATACCTGTTATTGCCAATATTGATAAGATATAAGCTATCTCTGGCGCGAGTTATTGCAGTATAAATGATTTCAGGGGTCATGGGGTCAAAAGAAGAGCGTTCCGACTTGTTTTCTTCGTCAAGAATGATGATAACAGAGGGAGACTCCCAACCTTTGAAGCTTTGGATTGTAGAGATTTTTAGGTATGGCTTGTCGGCGGTGAAGAGGGTTCTCCTAGTATACTCTAGTTTTCGATAGCTTGTTCGAAATTCCCAATTAGAAGAATCTCCATAAAGATCCTTCAATTGCTCTTGGCTCTCTTTGGAAACGAAAGAGATTTCTGTCTGTTTCCCACTGATCTTACGATAAAGATAGTCAATCTCCTGAAGCAAATCCACAGAAGGAGCTAGGATGACAAAGTCCTTTGCTGGGCTATTGTCTTTTGTAAGGATCTCTATCAGGTTTGCTATGAGCTTATCCTCGGAGTAATCATCAGATAGGTCTATATAAGAGATTGTCTGAAAGTTGAGAGCTGAGCTTTGTAGATCTATTTGATCCGTGGGTAGTTCAGATAGGAATGTAGATTGAAAGGAGCTCGCTAGGTAAGCTAATAGAGGATTGGTAAAACGAAGACTCGTATTTAGTTCTTTATTCCATAGACCTCGTATCACTCCTAATCGTATATCCTTGTTTGCATCAAGCTCTCTGTGGTAAATGTTTTGCTTAGGATCTCCAAAAACGACAAATTCACCTTTTGGCTCTAGGAATCTTTTGACTATCTGGAGCCACTCTGTCTTATAGTCTTGTACTTCATCGACAAAGATGGCTGCGTATTGCTTGGTTCCAGCTATATGGTCAAAGAAAGTTATATCCTCATAGGAGTTGAGTCTGATCTTAGGTTTGGGGTTACCCTCATAGGCTCTTAGCCTAAAAAACTTATGATAGTGGCAGATCTCTATTTTGTCCCAATAGAAGTCTTCTCGTATCTCAGAGAGTCTAGACTTCAGATAGTTTGCTAGAGTGATATTGAACGTTAGTATCAGTACATTTCCACCTGTCCGTTTGAGTGCATTTATGGCTCGTATAGCTAGTACTTGAGTTTTACCTGAGCCAGCTACGCCACTTATTTTTTGTTCAGTAGGACGACTCTGAACGAGCCCTCTTTGTGCCCCTTTAGGTTCTAATCCATGGCGTCCCTCTTGATAGGAGTGCCAGAAAGGAGAGATCAAAGATGCTATCTTCCTCTTTACAGCATCATTAAAGTCGTTGGAGTAATAGGTGAACTTTGTCGTCCTATATAGATTCAGTGAGACCCTCTTGTCTTTGATAAACTCTTCTCCGAATAGAGATACATACTTACCCTCACCCTTTTTTGTAGCCTCTTTAAAAAACTCATCAACCGTGTCCTTGCTATTTTCTGTAAATATGACAACTTTCTTGATTAGGCTTAGCTTCCTGGGGTCTGTAACAGTTTCCAGCAGTAGCTCTTCGATACCTTCTACAGCGCTGTCTTGACATTTTTCAATTAGCTTTAATGGAGATAGGAGTCGAATATTCTCTTTGGGTAGGTTTATCTCTAAGAAGTGGTTTTCACTGAGAGGGTCTGATGGCTCCCATTTACAGTTATGTAAGTCATGCTCAAATAGATTAATGAGTAGCATACCTCTGTTGGGTCTAACGATGATGAAATCCACTTTAACCTCATTGATGATAGGATCTACATACAGGATGTCATCAACAGATAAGATGTTTTCTAACCGGTATGCTACTCTCGCCTTTTGATCAGACATTGCCCCACTTTGGATCTGTAGTCTGAGGTCATATTCATCAAGAGGCACTTCATCAGAGGATGGATACTGTAACATACGGTTCATATCCAGAGAGCACCCATCATAACAGAAGCATCTAGTCATACAGGTATATAGATGCCCTGTCCTAAGCGTTCGACCGTATCGGTCGTTATCTTCTTTGCTAAAATAGTCCTGATCTCCAAACACCGCACAAAACTGCTCCATCCTGTACGATGCCTTGTTTTTAGGTCCTACACATAGCACGAACTGCTTCCCTTGAGAGGAGGCTACCATACGTGCTATATGAGGTAAATCAACCTCCTTGACATCAAGAATATTTGAGAAGATATGAATGACGTTTGGATACTTGTATCCGATAGCATCTAAAGAGTTTTTTGCATCTTCTTCAGAGGGCGAAAGAGACTTATTGATGCTATCGATCTGTACTCTTTCTTGTGTGATCTTAGATAGATTGCTTACAGCACGGTCTAGCGCTTGAGGCGATGGTTCGATCAGGGTTATCTTCTTAATCCACATCAGCAGGTCACGCTCCTTAAGAGCCTCTACGACGACACCAGACCCAATCCCCTGACCACAACCCCAGTCAACAATCTCAATCGCTCCTTGTAAGTCCTCAAAAGGAAAGTTCATCATCGCTACTCGACACTTACTGGCATGCATCTCCCCATAGGCTGACATATAGCAATTGAGAGCATCAGAGGAAGCTAGTAAAGCAATGCCATGCTGGAGCTCTGGATGTAGCCAAGGCCTAGCTTTATATAGATCTGCTACTGCTTCGTGACACCAATCAATGATATCATAGATGGAGTGGCAGGAAGAGTCGTTGAGCCGAAGAGCATATTCAGACATACACTATCGTCCTATTATTGTCTCAGACTGTGGCGCCTCTTGATGAGCTTTCCAATTTTTCAAAGCCAATTGTTTGGTCGCATTAGCATAACAATACTCGCAAAGGTGAGGACAAGTATTATACTCCCCGATATCCTTGGAGGCCATACATTCACAGAATTCACGTTGACCTCGATCTTTCTTATGCGAGCTGATGAAATAATGATTGTGTGGCAAAAGTATGGCATCTTCAGGTAGTTCTGTATTACCAAATAGTGTCGGTCCTGGGACCTGTTCTATCTTTACCTTCATAAAGTCCATAAGAGCCTTATCTTCGTAAGCTAGTCGAGTGATAAGATCACCATCAATGCAGCGGTTGTGTTCTATCCCATATTTAGAGAGATCAATTCTCTCTCCACAAGTAGCTAAGCGAAAGTTCCAGCCTCGTGAGACATTCATTTCAGCTAATTTTTTTGCGAATTCCTCCATCTCACACTCCCCCCACTCTATATAAGAAGTCCCAGCCTGTTCAAGATTGTGCTTCACCTTCTTATATATAGCGATATCTGCATAGCTGAATACTAGCTTTTCCGTATACTCCTTCAGCTGATCGCCTATGTTTTCGACTTTACGCAACAGCTTATCAATCGAAATGTCTTTCGTTAAGATCATCGGATCAAAACGCCAAATGACAGTGCCTTTACCTAACTGTCGGACGAGCTCTTGAAATGTACTGATACGGATAGCTAGCGAGGGTGTGTTTTCAAGTTTTTCCTGCTCGTAGTCGTTTAGAGTGTATTGTATATAGCATTTGATATTGCGCTCTCTCAATAGATGTAGATAAGGCAATAGTGGTAGAGGATTTTTCGACCAAAACACAATGAATCTGGTCTTTGCAAATGATATATAGGATTTGACTCCATTGAAGGGATTTGTCCATACCGAGTATCCCTTTTGAAGTCGATAGAAAAACCAGTCCGAGTAAAACGCTG
>OLQD01000385.1_pt1 | contig 42190 bp, 30 predicted proteins | sample 1672841 | NCBI WGS metagenome assembly OLQD01 (sample SAMEA3136729, study PRJEB25190) | human gut metagenome | biome: human gut; feature: human-associated habitat; material: faeces | place: Austria | collected 2013 | reverse complement strand
GAGCTCGTTCCGTCGCTTGCCACGTTCGGACACCTCTACAACCTCCTTCAGAGCGATAAGTACAAGCATCTCTGCGAAATGGAGGATTGGAAGCCGGAGAAGATGTATTGGCTTGAAAAGATGGCGCACCACACGATCGACGTATCGAACGAGGCGAGCATCAAGCTTATCTCGAGCCTGATAGATCAGTTTATCCCGCTTTTCCGTTCGGACAGATTCAATATCTGCTGCGACGAGACGTTCGACCTCTGCCGCGGACGCAACGCGGGCAAGGATGCCGGTGAGGAATACTTCAAATTCCTCATGAAGATAATCGAGCATGTGAAGAGCCGCGGCAAGACCGTCATGATGTGGGGCGATATCGCGCTCAGCCATCCCGATAAGCTCCACTATATCCCCAAGGATACGGTCATGCTCAACTGGACGTACGTTTCGGATCCCGACGAGGGCAAGGTCAAGGCGTTCGCCGACGCGGGGCTCAATCAGATCGTGTGCCCCGGCACGTCGAGCTGGAACCGCTTCGTCGAGGAGATCGACCGCTCAGAGGGAAATATAACCCGCCTTGCGGATTACGGCGCGAAGAACGGCGCGCTCGGCATCCTCAATACAAATTGGGGAGATTTCGGCAACATCTGCCCGTTCAACTGCTGTTACGGTACGAATCACGCTGTAACGCTCAATCTCTTCTTTGATCTTACCTTTACGGCGAAGTCCTGCTGTGTCAATAAAAATGTATTCCCTGTCTTTCCATTTAACTTTGGCATCGACTGCATCTCTGGTAGTTCCTGCGATATCAGAAACAATCACTCGGTCTTCGCCCAGAAGTTTGTTGATCAGAGAAGATTTTCCCACATTGCTGCGACCTGCAAAAACAACCTCCGGCATGGTGCTTTCGGGTAATTGACTGGCCAATCCGCAGGAAAGCTCATATTTCACCAGATGAAAGTTCAAGGTACTTCCCTCCCCCATTTTTTACCGGCAAAGTACTGCCGAGGTGTTCTCTTTGTGCTCTGCGGCAGAAGCATGGTAACTGCGCTTTTTGGCTGTATCGGGCAAATGCACCAAAGCCTGTGCCAGTACCTCCTCCATGGTATGTACCGGTATAAAGTGAATGGCTTTTTTCACCACATCATCTATCTCCGCCAGATCTGGCTCATTTGCTGCCGGTATAATAACGGTTTTGATCCCGCTTTTATAGGCTGCCATGCTCTTTTCCCGCAGGCCGCCAATAGCAAGGACTCTGCCCCGGAGAGTGATCTCTCCTGTCATTGCCACATCATGCCGCACCGGGATATTTGCCAATGCGGAAATAAGTGCTGTACAGGTAGTAATGCCGGCAGAAGGGCCGTCCTTGGGTACTGCTCCCTCCGGGAAGTGAATGTGAATATCCTTATCCTTATAGAAGGTGTTTTCGATCTCGTAGCTCTCTGCCACTGAGCGAATATAGGTAATCGCCGCCATCACCGATTCCTTCATTACATCGCCAAGCGAGCCGGTCGTAATGGTCTTGCCGGTGCCTGGTACAATCGCAGTCTCCACCTGCAGAAGCTCTCCACCCACTGCCGTCCATGCCAATCCGTTTACCAAGCCGATGCTGTCTTCCTTGGGGACGATATCCTCGATGATATAGCGTGGCCCCAGATAATCAGGCAACTCCGCCGACTTGATGGTGATTTTCTCAGCTGCTTCTCCCGCCACCACCTTAGCAGCTACCTTGCGGCACAGCGCCGCCAAACGGCGCTCCAATGTCCGCACACCGGCTTCTCTGGTATAGTGGTCAATCAAATCATAAATTGCTCCGTCCGTTACGGCGATCTGTTGAATGGTCAGACCATGGCGCTCCCGTTGTTTAGGCAACAGGTGCCGCTTCGCAATCTGGAACTTCTCCTCACGGGTATAACTCGGCAACTCGATGACCTCCATGCGGTCCAAAAGTGCGGGCGGAATGGCACTGCGGTCATTCGCCGTGGCAATGAAAAAGACATGGGAAAGATCAAACGGCATCTCAATATAATGGTCGCGGAAGGTGCAGTTCTGTTCTGCGTCCAAAACCTCCAGCAGTGCGGAAGACGGGTCGCCGCGGTAATCATTGCTCAGCTTATCCACTTCATCAAGCAGCAGAACTGGATTGGCGCTGCCTGCCTGCTTGATGGCATTAATAATACGTCCGGGCATACTTCCCACATAGGTCTTACGATGACCTCTTATCTCGGATTCATCTTTAATACCGCCCAAAGCGATGCGTGCATACCGGCGTCCCATTGTCTGCGCAATGCTGCGTACAATGGATGTCTTTCCCACGCCGGGAGGCCCCACAAAGCACAGGATCTGTCCGTTGATATCCGGAGCCAAGGCGCGAACCGCCAGTGCTTCCAGCACACGCTCCTTGATCTTCTTTAATCCATAGTGCTCTTTATCCAAAAGCTTTGCTGCTTTTTTCAGGTCAATGATGTCCTTGGTATAGCAACCCCAGGGCAGCTCCAAGCATATTTCCAAATAACTGCGGATCACCGCTGCCTCCTGTGAGTTGGGGGGCATCTTTTCAAGATGGCTGACTTCTTTCAGCAGCTTTTCCTTATTATCATCGGTGGTCAGCAGTGCTTTAATCTTTTCTCTGAATTCATCCGGCTCCTCGTAGGAGGCATCACCATCGCCCAGTTCCTCATTGATTACGCGAAGCTGCTCACGCAGATAATAATCTCTCTGATTTTTATCCATTGCTTCTTTTACGCGGTCTTGAATATCTGCTTCCAAAGCAAGGATCTCATTTTCGCTTTCCAAAAGCTGTGCAATGATTTCCAACCGACGACGTGTACTGTTCTGCTCCAGTAAATGCTGTTTATCCTGAACTTCAAAGGGGATATTTCCGGCTATGTATTCCGCAATCAGCGCCGGATCGCTGCATTCCAAGATATTGTCCACAATTTCCTTCGGCATGCGTGGTGCAAGGCTGACATACTCGTCAAAAAGGTCTTTGACCGTGCGCACCAATGCATCGCTAAACGGACGGTTTGCGATGCGTCCCGCAGCAGGATAAGGAAGGACTTCACCTACAGATACTTTATCCTCTTCAAACATATCAAGCAGCTTGCCGCGATAGCAACCGTCCACCAAAACTCGCAGCGATTCACCTTGAGAGCGTACAATCTGACGGATCTCTGCTACAGTACCTACTTTATACAAACCGCTCATCGACGGTGTTTCTTCGTTTTCATCAATCTGTGCCACTAAAAAGATCTTGCGGTCGCCATTCATTGCCATGCTCAAGGCGTGCAGCGACTTTTCGCGTCCCACATCAAAATGCAGAACCATATGTGGGAACAAAACCAGTCCACGCAGTGCCAGTACCGGAATGCGGGCTGGTACATTATCCGTATTTTTTATATTTTTCTCCATAGCTTTTGCCTCCCTTCACTATGGGTCTATATATAGAACTATGATTGAACAAAGGGCTGATATGGGATCTATTGACCCCAAACAGCCCCCGTTCCTGTCATTTTCCCTTCGGCTCATGTTCTTCCCTGCCGGAAAGAATACACAGCCGGTCTTCATTTAAGAAACAGCACCGCGGCGGCGCTTTGGAGCCGATGTGCCGGGAAGCCGCATCTGCAATCTTGTCGGCTGTTTCATCGGGTCCCGCATGATCATTGCCTCGCCAACGCCGTTTACCATATCGGCAGTAATGACGATATGTGCCACTGTTCCGTCGGAGGGTGCCTCAAACATCAGGCTGCCCAATATCTCCTCCATAATGCCGCGCAAGCCGCGTGCTCCCGTTTTTCGCTCTATTGCCTTCTTAGCTATCGCGCGCAGTGCGTCTTCTTCAAAGTCGATTTGAATATTATCCATCTCAAACAAGCAATATTTCATTTTACAAGTCACATTTCAATCAGAATCACATTCAAGAAAGTCAATCAGCATCAATCTGTATTTTGCAAATCGCCTGAAAATTCAAAAAAAAAATCCATCAAGCCTTATTTTGGTGCAAGGAAGGGCACTCTCAAGCGATTCGTTTGACACTTTGACAAATTGACAAATGGAAGGGAAGCTTGTATGATGAATGATTATAAATCTTCAGGGATGGGAACGACAAGAACAGACTCACTGCAACGGATACCGTAGAATACGTCACGAACCCGCCCCTGCTGGGGTATCAGAATACCTTTCTCTACCAGATCTTTTATATCGCGTGCTGCTGTATCTGGTGATACCTTTACACGTTTTGCCCAATTCTTAACCGTCAGTTTACCGGGATAACAGTCCAAATATAGATTCAAGACCTCACGCTGTCGTTCAGACAGAACTGTTTCGGCATGGGTTTGCCAGAATATAGCCTTATTAAGAACCTTCGACAATGTTTCGTCGGATTGCTCAATGGAACGGAGCAAACAGTCAAGATACCAGATAATCCATTCCGTAATCTCGCAATCTCCCTTTTGCGTTTTTTCCAATATATTGTAATACTGTTTTTTATCCTTGTTTATCTGATGGGAAATACTGAAGAAACGCATCTTTGAGTTTTCAGCCTGTGAAAGTGCCATATCAGCAATAGCTCGTCCGATTCGTCCGTTTCCATCATCGAAAGGATGAATGCAGACAAACCACAAGTGGGCTATCGCTGATTTTACATAACCATTATGTACATTTGAATTAAACCAGTCCAGAAACCGATTCATTTCTTCGCCTATTTTTTCAGGAGCAGGCGCTACATAATGTACTTTTTCCCGACCGAACATTCCAGAAACAACTTTCATCTCTCCACTACGGTATCGGGCTACATCTATTTTTGTTGGACCACTCCATCCGGTAGGAAACAGGCAGTTGTGCCAGCCGAAAAGCCTTTCATGGGTAAGCGGACTGTTGAAATTGACGGTTGCGTCAAGTGCCATTTCAACGACTCCGTCTATATATCGTGAGGATTCGGTCGGATTCGGTAGTTGCACTCCGAGTTTGCGGGCTACAGATGAACGTACCTGCTCACTGTTCAATTCCACTCCTTCAATTTCAGATGATGCAATGATGTCATGAGAGATGGACTCAACTACGGCAGACATCTTGTCGTTAAAGCCTATTACACTGAGGCATCCCATCAGATAACCGACAGCCTTGTTTACCTTGTTCAGTTTCTCACCTACAAGTTCCTTGTTCCACGAGAAGGAAGGCCATTCTTTATGTTCATGTATATACATAGGTATCACTGCTTTTTGCAAATATACGGTTTTGCAGACAACTAACCGCAAAATTTGCGGCTTATCATCCGCACAAAACAGTAAAACCATTATTTATCAGTATTTCTAGATAGAATTTATGAAATGCTTGTCAGCTCGTCCGGAATTTAAATTACATATTTGTACAAAACCACATTTTTTCGACCGAACTTTTGCCCTAAAACAACACTTTTCCTACCGAACTTTTGCCACAAAACCACATTTTTCCTACCGAACTTACGCTTCAAACGAACAAGAACCCCACATCAAGAATGACTAAGATTCTCTATTGAAACGCATCAGATTGAAAAAAGATAGCAAATACAAGGCTGGTTTGTTGGAATTATTCCTAAAATCATCCTACATTCGTGGACAATATGCCGGACATCATGGGACACCAATGCCCTGCGCAGCTTGATGGAAGTTTGTCCGGACCGTATGAATGGCAATTCATCTTCGTACCGGTAAAAGAACTTTTTACTTTATGCTATAAAACTACCTTATTATGAAAAATTGGAAATCAGTACTCTTAGGAGTTGTGATGGGTGCCAGCACCCTGACCCTCGCCGCGCAGGACGACGGGGGTGTGTCGGAATTCGGAACCCCTTATCACTGGGAAAAAGGAACCATCGTCGTAGAATCACCTGAACGTCCTGCGGGTCAGGAATCCGTACTGGGTCTGACTGTCCCCAAGATGGGTGTAGTCAGAGTCGGCTTTGTCGGACTCGGCATGAGAGGTCCGGGTGCCGTCGAACGTTTCACCCATATTCCCGGTACACAAATCGTGGCACTTTGCGACTACGAACGTTCACGGGCGGAAGCTTGTCAGTCCTATCTCCGGAAAGCCAATTTCGCTCCCGCTGCCATCTATTCGGGTGAAAAAGGCTACGAGGAACTGTGCAAACGCCCCGACATCGACCTCGTCTACATCGCAGCCGACTGGCTTCACCACTTCCCCATCGCCAAATGTGCGCTGGAGAATGGCAAGAACGTAGCGATTGAAGTGCCTTCCGCGATGAACCTCAAGGAATGCTGGGCACTGGTAAACCTGAGCGAAAAGACGCGCAAACACTGCATGATTCTCGAAAACTGCTGCTATGACTGGTTTGAAATGAACTCTCTCAACATGGCACAACACGGTGTCTTCGGCGAGGTGCTCCGCGTGCAGGGAGCTTACATCCATAACCTGGATGATTTCTGGCCCTACTATTGGAAGACGGACGCCAATGACAAACTCGGCTGGCGTCTGCGTTACAACATGAATCACCGTGGAGATGCCTACCCCACGCACGGCCTGGGACCCGTCGCTCAAGTGCTGAACATCCACCGCGGAGACCGCATGAAGACACTTGTGGCAATGGACACGAAGTCGGTCCACGGTAAGGAACTCGTAGAGAAGTATTCGGGTGAGAAATGTGAGAACTTCCGCAACGGAGACCACACGACCACCATGATCCGCACGGAAAACGGAAAGGTCATCGAAATCCAGCACAACGTGATGACTCCGCAACCCTACAACCGGCTCTACCAGCTGACCGGTACACGGGGATTCGCCAACAAATATCCCATTGAAGGCTATGCCCTCGATGCTTCGCAGATGAAGGATGCCGGTGTACAGCCGCAGGTAGACAACCTGAACAGCCACTCCTTCCTGTCGGTCAAAGACCGTCAGGCTCTCGAAACCAAATACCAGCATCCCATCTTGAAGAAATACGGTGAAATGGCGAAGGAAGTCGGTGGTCACGGTGGCATGGACTTCATCATGGATGCCCGGCTCGTGTACTGTCTCCAGAATGGACTTCCCCTAGACATGGATGTGTATGACCTTGCCGAATGGTGTGCACTGGCAGAACTGGGCAGCATCTCGATGGACAACAACTGTGCCTCTGTCGCCTTCCCCGACTTCACACGTGGTCACTGGAACGATGTGAAAGGTTATCGTCACGCGTATGCCACTCCTGAAGCTGAAGCCGAAGCCTTGCGCATCGCCCAGGAAGCAACGGCACGCCTGAAACAGGGCAACGAAAAGGCATGGGCCAAGTATGACAAGGCACTTGCCAAAGCGAAAAAGCAACAGGCAAAAGAGAAATAATCTGCTGAAGCAGACATCCGTACAACAAGAAAGCGCCCGATGGAAGGCTGAGCGTCTCCATCGGGTGCTTTCGTATTATTCAATGAATGTCTGTCAATTCAGCTTGCAGGGAATCTTATTCCACAACAACCGGTCTGTACTTCGGAACGAGTGCCTTCATGATGCACCAGCCGATGAGGTAAGCCACGGCGCAGACGCAGAAGATGATGAAGTAACCTGCCTCCTTGCCCTGGAAGCCCATGAAGACCATCTGGGTGGCATCCGAATAGTCGAACAGGGTACCTGAACACTTGTTGATGAGGAACGAGCCCAGACCACCTGCCATACCACCGATACCGGTAATGGTAGCCACGGCAGTGTTGGGGAACATGTCGCCGACTACCGAGAAGATGTTAGCCGACCAGGACTGGTGGGCAGCACCGGCAATACCGATAATGATGATCGGGAACCAGTAGGAATAGCTTCCCAACGGTTGTGCCAACAGGGCGAGCAAGGGGAAGAGGGCAAAAATGAACATCGCCTGCATACGGGCTGCGTATGGATTCTTGCCGGTACGGTTGATGATGATGGTCGGCAGCTTACCGCCATAGATGGAGAGCATCGTGATGGCATAAAGCACGAAGATGAGCAACTGTGCCGTGGGGCTGTCGGATGAGAATCCGTATACGTCGGAGATGTAAGCCGGTGTCCAGAAGAGGAAGAACCACCACACACCGTCGGTCATGAACTTACCTACGGCAAACGCCCAGGTCTGACGGAACTTCAGGCACTGCCAGAAAGAGAGCTTCTTCTCTTCCTTGCGGTTCTCGGCTGCACTCTTGGCAGCTGCCTCTTCGTTCTCGCGGTCCTGCTCGATGTAAGCCAGCTCGGCCTTGTTGACGAAGCGGTTCTCATGCGGCTTCTTGTAGAGGAACATCCAGAAACCCATCCAGATGAAGCCCAACGCACCGATAACGATGAAAGCCATCTCCCAACCGTTGCCGACACCGATTTCCTGGAAGTAACGTGCCAAAGGCGGGATGCTCACCGGAGCGGCAAGTGCACCCACTGTGGCACCTGCATTGAAGATGGAGGTAGAGAAGGCACGGTCTTTTTTCGGGAAATATTCGGCAGTCACCTTGATGGCGGCGGGGAAGTTTCCGGCTTCACCCACACCCAGGATGATACGTGCGGCAATGAAGTAATAAACACTTACAATTGCAATCGTCGAAGCGACAGCGCCGCCAGCGGAAAGCATCTCAGTTGTGGTATGGATGCCTACGGTATGTTCCGTGGCCCATCCGCAGAGGGCGTGTGCACAGGCACCCAGCGACCAGACACCGATCGCCCACAAATATCCTTTTTTTGTTCCCATCCAGTCGATGAAACGGCCGGCGAACAAGTTGGCAATGGCATATACGATGGAGAAGATAGCGGTGATATCACCGTAGTTACTATCCGTCCAGTGGAACTCAGGAGCAATGAAGTCCTTCCACGTTAGAGACAAGACCTGCCGGTCCATGTAATTGACAGTCGTAGCGAAGAAAAGCATGGCACAGATGATCCAACGGTAATTGGTCATCTTGTCATTTCGTAATGTACTCATAATACTAATTTAGGTTTTATTGTTTTAAATTGTTTTTCGAGATTTGCGCCCAAAGGTACATTTTCTTGATGAATAACGGTTACAAAAATGCCGACTTTTTTGTTTTATTAAATACGATTTCTCATAGAAATGAGCCGCAATCCCTAAATTTGCAACTATTATCACATAACTCGTTACTATGAAACACTTAAAATCATTTGCGCTGCTCGGCTGCGCCCTGTTCTTTTCTTTAACATCTTCTGCCCAATCGCCCAAAGTCGACACGGAAGCTCCGTGGTCGGTGCGTATGGCGGAATCGGAGATGATACGTTGCCCGGAAGCCTGGCAACTGGACTTCCAACCCCGCCTCAAATGGGATTACTGCCACGGTGTGGAGCTGGGGGCTTTTCTCAACCTGTATGACGCTTACGGCGACAAGCGGTATTACGACTATACCCTGCAATACTGCGACACGATGGTACACGACGACGGAAGCATCGAGACCTACCGTCCCTCCGAACTGAGTCTGGACCGCATCAACACTGGTAAAGTCTTTTTCCGTATTTACGAACAGACGAAAGACATCAAGTATAAGAAAGCGCTTGACATGCTCCGTGCACAGCTCACCTGTCAGCCACGCACCAAGGAAGGGGGATTCTGGCACAAGCTGGTCTACCCGAACCAGATGTGGCTGGACGGCATCTACATGGGTTCGCCGTTCTATGCCGAATATGCGTTCCGCAACAACCGACCCGAAGACTATCAGGACGTCATCCGTCAGTTTGTGGTCTGCGCACGACACACCTACGACCCGGCGACGGGACTGTACCGCCATGCCTGGGACGAAGCCCGCAAGCAACCTTGGGCGGACAAGAAGACCGGACAGTCGCCTCACACCTGGGGACGCGCCATGGGCTGGTATGCCATGGCACTGGTCGACGCGCTGGAGTTCATCCCCAAGCATGAACCGGGACGCGAAGAGGTGATGGACATCCTCGACAACGTAGTGACCCAGATAGCCCGCTGGCAGGACAAGGAGAGCGGCTTGTGGTATCAGGTCATCGACCGCAGCGGCGACGAAGGCAACTACCTGGAGTCGTCCGTCTCGACCATGTTCATCTATACGTTATATAAGGGAGTCCGTCTGGGACTGATTGACCCCACCTACCTTGCTGTTGCCGAGAAGGGCTACCAGGGCGTACTGAAACACTTTATCGAGGTCGACGAGAACGGAGTGGTCTCGCTCACACAGACCTGTGCCGTTGCCGGACTGGGAGGCAATCCCTACCGCTCGGGAGACTATGACTACTACATCCACGAGAAGGTACGCGCCAACGACCCCAAGGCAGTAGGTCCGTTCATCAACGCCAGCCTGGAACGTGAAAGACTGAAAGAGAAAAGATAATCAGAAAGACAAACTCAAAACCTCAACTGAAAATGAAACAACTGGGAATGCTATTGCTCGGCCTGCTGCTGGGCGTGACAAGTTATGCCGCCACGGATACCCCCGACACACTGGTCGTGGCACGCGACGGTTCGGGCAAGTTCCGTAACCTGTGGGAAGCCATCGAGGACTGCCGTGCCTTCATGGACTACCACAAAGTGATTTACGTCAAGAAGGGCGTCTACAAGGAGAAAGTCATCATACCGTCCTGGCTCACGAACATCGAGATACTCGGCGAGGACCGCGACGAGACCATCATCACCTATGACGACCACGCCAACATCCGCCTTGCCGGGCACGACACGAACATGGGCACCTTCCGTACCTACACGGTCAAGGTGGAGGGCAGTGACATCACCTTCAGGAACATCACCATCGAGAACAATGCCGCACAGAAGGGACAGGCCGTGGCACTCCACACCGAGGGCGACCGGCTGAAGTTCGTCAACTGCCGCATCCTGGGCAATCAGGACACCATCTACACCGGAGTGGCAGGCACCCGGCTTTACTTCGCCGACTGCTACATCGACGGGACTACCGACTTCATCTTCGGTCCGTCGACCGCCTGGTTCGAACGCTGCACCCTCCACAGCAAGCGCGACTCCTATGTCACGGCTGCCTCCACCCCGAAGGAAATCCGTTACGGCTACGTGTTCAATCATTGCAAGCTGACGGCTGAGCCGGAGGTGAAACGTGTCTTCCTCGGACGTCCGTGGCGTCCGTATGCCTACACCCTCTTCATGAACTGCGAACTGGGCGGGCACATCGTGGCTAAAGGCTGGCACAACTGGGGCAAGGCGTCCAATGAACAGACGGCACGCTATGCCGAATATCACAATACGGGGGCAGGTGCCGCTACCGGAGAACGTGCTCCGTGGAGCCGTCAGCTCACCGACAAGGAGGCTGCCGGAATCACACTGGAACGGGTATTCTCCATTCAGGATACCTGGAACCCACTCGACTGATACGCTGACCAACGAACACAATCATCATGCAAATCAAATATCCTTTACTGGCACTCGTCGTCTGTGCGTCAACCGGACTCCATGCGCAACAGCAGGAGCCGCTCATCCCCACGGTGGAGATTCCCGCCGGAAGCTTCTACATGGGTGGTTCGGGCATCGGTGAGAACTACGACGAGGCGCCGATGCACCGCGTGACCATCTCACGCCCCTTCCGCATGGGCATTACTGAAGTGACCAATGCCCAGTATGAACAGTTCCGCCCGGAGCACAAGGCATTGCGGGGCAAACGCGGCTTCTCGTCGGGGGACGACGAAGCGGTGGTCTTCGTGAGCTATGACGATGCCGTGGCATTCTGCCGCTGGCTCTCGGAACGGGAGGGAAAGACTTACCGTCTGCCCACCGAAGCCGAATGGGAATATGCCTGCCGCGCCGGGACGCTCTACAACTTCTACATGGGCGACAAGCTGCTGAAGCCCTACATGAAGAACCAGGAAGTGGCGACCACCCTGAAACAGGTGTCACTGCAAGTGGGTCAGACACCTGCCAACCCCTGGGGACTGTATGACATGAGCGGCAACGTCGAGGAGTGGTGTGCCGACTGGTACGGTCCCTACATGCCTTCTGCCCAGACTGACCCCGTGGGCTATGCCGACGGTCTCTACCGGGTGACGCGGGGCGGCAGCCACAACACGCCGACCCAGTACCTGCGTTCGGGCAACCGCTCTGCCATGATACCGGAGGACAAGTTCGTGCACGTGGGCTTCCGCGTGGTACAGGCTGACTATCCGACGACGGAACCGCTGCCCGTCATCCCGGACACGTATGCCTACACCGTGAGCCACGAACCGTGCGACTGGGAAGCCCAAAGGGTGGACACCCCGGTGTTCGACCCCTACATCGTCTACGTGAAAGAGCCTGCACCCGGTTCGGGCACCCCGTTCTACAGCCACAACCACCAGCCTGCCATCACCTGGTGTCCGAACGGCGACCTGCTCGCCATCTGGTTCTCTACCAATGATGAGAAGGGACGGGAGCTGACAGTCCTCTCCTCCCGCCTGCGCCGCGGCAGCACGGAGTGGGAACCTGCCCGCCTGTTTTTCAAGGTGCCCGACCGCAACATGACCGGCTCCGCCCTGTTCCATGACGGGAACGGCACCCTCTACCACATCAACGGCGTGGAGGCGCTGGGCGGATGGAAGAACCTCGCCATGACCCTGCGCACCAGCACGGACAACGGTGCCACCTGGACACGTCCGCGCATCATCGCTCCCGAACACACGTTGCGCCACCAGGTCATTGCCGGCACGATGATGACCCGCGAAGGCTGGCTCGTGCAAGCCTGTGACGCCGGCTCGGGCGGCAGCGACGGAGCAGCCGTCCACATCAGCAAGGATAAGGGACAGACCTGGATCGACCCGTGGGATGGAAAGCCCCTGCCGACCTTTGCCGAAGGGGCGACGGGAAGTACCATCGCCGGCATCCACGCCGGAGTGGTCCAGCTGAATGACGGACGCCTCATGGCACTGGGACGCAACAACAACATCAAGGACAAGGAAGGCCGCCTGCGCATGCCCATGAGCCTGTCCGACGACATGGGCAAGACATGGACCTACCATGCCTCGGAACTTCCGCCCATCGACGGGGGACAACGGCTGGTGCTGATGCGCCTCAACGAGGGGCCGCTCCTGCTGGTTTCGTTCACCGGGCACCCCTTCCGCACGTCCGACCGTGACAGCGAGCTGTGGTTCACCGACCCCGACGGGCACCGTTTCCGCGGACACGGACTGTATGCCGCCGTCTCCTACGACGAAGGCAAGACGTGGGACACCCGCCGTCTGTTGACCGACGGACGCCGCCAGCTCCTGAATGCCGGAGCATGGACCCAGTGGTTCGAGGCGGACGCCACCCATGCCGAGCCACGCGGCTACCTTGCCGCCACCCAGACGCCCGACGGCATGATACACCTCGTCAGCAGCCGCTTCTACTACCGCTTCAACCTGGCCTGGCTGGAAGCAGTGAAGAAGTAAGGGACAGACGAGCACAAACCGGCACATAGACAGACCTAAGTATGATACTTAGCCTACCTAAGTATTATACTTAGGCTGCCAAAGTATTATACTTAGGTCTGCATAAGCCCGGCTTAGTCCGGGTACTTCCCGGCTTCATATCCGACTGAAGCCGTATCCTTGCACCGGACAAACTTACTTCATCGCCTGCGCCTTCCGATACTCGTTGGGCGACATGCCTACGTTCCGCTTGAAAAGACGATTGAAATGCTGGGAATACTGGAAGCCGAGGTCGTCGGCAATCTGGGAGACGGTCTTGTCCGTGCCGAGCAGGAAGTCTTTCGCCGTGTCGATGATTTTCGCCTGGATGTATTCCTGCGGCGTCTTTCCGGTCGACTTCTTGATCAGGTCACCGAAGTAGTTGGGCGACAGGAAGACGCGCTCGGCAAAATATTTCACACTGGGCAGTCCTTCCGTCTGCACCATCCCCGTCCGGAAATAGTCGTCGAGGAGCGCCTCGAAGCGGGTCAGCACATCCTGGTTCGACTGGGTGCGGGTGACAAACTGACGGTTGTAGAAACGCATGCAATAGTCCAGCAGCAACTGGATGTTCCGCGCAATCAGCCGCTTGCTCAACCTGTCTATCGGACGTTCCAGCTCCATCCTTATCTTTGCCAGACAGTCGAGGATGATGCACTTCTCGTCGTCCGAGAGATGCAATGCCTCGGTGGAATTGTAAGAGAAGAACGAGTAGGACTTGATTTCCTGACCGAGGGACGTCCCCTTAATCAGGTCGGGATGGAACACAATGCCGCGTGCCGTCGGGTTGACCCCTTCGGTGAGCGAAACCTCGATGACCTGTCCGGGAGCAAAGCTGACGATGGTCCCGTCTTCGTAGTCATAGACCTGCCGTCCGTAGCGGATGTCCCCGCACTTGGTCTCTTTCAGCAGCAGGGCATACACCCCATAGTTAATGGTAAAGTGGGACGGATGGCACTGTGCCTGCGACATGTCCACCACGCTCACCAGCGGATGGAGCGTCTCCAGACCGAACAGCTTGTTGTATTGATCGACCGTGTCGAGATGGATAATTTCTTCATTCATAACATAGAGCCATTAGCGTGTGACAAAAATACACATTTTATCGTACCTTTGCCCCATCTAAACCAAAATCCTCCAACGTATGAAAGAGACCTACTGGAAATATTCACTCATCATCCTCATCATCGGACTGGGCATCCTCCTGTTCCGTCAGGCACAACCGTTCATGAACGGCATCCTGGGCGGCTTCACGCTGTACCTGCTGTTGCGCAATCCGACCCACTGGCTGCAACAGAAGATGAACGGTTCGCTTGCCGTCTGGCTGGTGACACTGGGCACGACCCTCTTCATCCTCATCCCGCTGTCACTCTTCAGCTGGGCAGTCATCCGCCAGCTGTCGGGGCTACACTTCGACACACAGAGCATCATCGAACCGACCAAGCAGGTCATCGCCATCATCAAGGAGCGGACGGGCTACGACTTGTTCTCGGAGCAGACCCTGTCGTTCGTCGTGGCACAGGCTTCCTCCATCGGGCAGTCGGTCATGAGCGGCGTGAGTGACTTCGTCATCAACCTCTGCGTCGCCATCATGCTGCTCTTCTTCATGCTTTCCGGCGGACGCGCGATGGAGCACTACATCTCCACGGTCCTCCCCTTCCGCGAGGAAAACAAGCGCGAAGTGCTCGACAAGGTGCAGCTCATCGTCCGTTCCAATGCCATCGGCATCCCTCTGCTCGCCATCATCCAGGGCGTCATCTCGTTGGGCGGTTACCTGCTCAGCGGCGCCCCCAATCCGGTGCTGGCTGCCATGCTGACGGCTTTCGCATCCATTATCCCCATCATCGGGACGACCATCATCTGGGTCCCCATCTCCATCTATTTCCTGCTGATGGGCGACTGGGTGCATGCCTTGATTCTCCTTGCCTACGGCGGACTGATTGTGGCACAGAGCGACAACCTGATCCGCTTCATCCTGCAGAAGAAGATGGCAAACATCCATCCCCTTATCACCATCTTCGGTGTCGTGGCGGGCTTGCCCATCTTCGGCTTCATGGGCATCATCTTCGGACCGCTCATCGTGTCGCTCTTCCTGCTCTTCGTCGAGATGTTCCGCAAGGAGTATCTGTTGAATGAGTAAACCGCAACCTGCATAAAACCCCAATCGGACATCAGACAGCTCAATGTCTAATGACCGATTGGGGTTTAAAGTGTCGGATTTGCTTCCCGTCACAGCAACAGCCGTTGCAGCTCGTCCAAGTCGTTGACGATGTAAGTCGCACCTGCCGCCTCGAACTCCTGGCGACTGCCATAACCGTAGAGCACACCTACGGAGTCGAGACCTACGGCACGGGCACCGAGGATGTCGTGCTTGCGGTCGCCAATCATGACGATTTGCGAAGGGTCGGTCAGGCCGTTGCACTGCATGACGTAGCGGATGACCTCTTCCTTGGTGCGGCGCGTGGCATCGTCCCGTCCGCCGACAAAGGCGAAACGGTCGGCAATGCCGAAATGACGCAGCACAAGGTCTGCCATGCGTTGCGGCTTCGAAGTCGCCACCATCAGAGTCTTCCCTGCCCGACGTGCCGCGTCGAGAAAGTCCGTGATGCCGGGATAGAGGGCATTCTCATACACCCCCGTCACCTCATAACGTTCGCGGTACTTCTTCACCGCCTCATCCGCCTGTTGCGGCGTGAAGTGGTAGAACTCCTGGAAGGAGTCTTCCAGCGGAGGACCGACGAAGCAGAGCAAATCGTCCGGATTGCTGACCGGGATGCCGAACGCCTCCAGGGCGTATTGCGCCGAACGGACAATGCCGGGCGCGGAGTCGGAAATAGTTCCGTCAAGGTCAAGAAACAAGTAAGGATAGGTTTTCATGCTTTCTTTTCCAGTTCTTGCAGGTTTTCCATTTTCTTGGTTTCGAGAAATTCATAGATGCCGCAGAGGTGCTCGCGCACACGCTGATGCCCGAACTCGTAGACCTTCGTCACCAGTCCGTCGAGGAAATCGCGGTCGTGCGAGACGACGATGAGCGTCCCGTCAAAGTCCATCAACGCCTGCTTGAGGATGTCCTTGGTCTTCATGTCGAGATGGTTCGTCGGCTCGTCCAAGATGAGCAGGTTCACCGGTTCCAGCAGGAGCTTGATCATGGCAAGGCGGGTGCGCTCGCCGCCGGAGAGGACCTTCACCTTCTTCGTGCTCTCTTCGCCACCGAACATGAACGCACCGAGCAGGTCGCGTATCTTATTGCGTATCTCCCCTTTCGCCACGTCGTCGATGGTCTGGAACACCGTCAGGTTCTCGTCGAGCAAGGATGCCTGGTTCTGCGCGAAGTAGCCAATCTGCACGTTGTGTCCCAGCGTCAGCGTCCCTTCATGCTCCAGTTCGCCCATGATGCACTTGACCAGCGTGGACTTGCCTTCGCCGTTACGTCCCACGAACGCCACCTTGTCTCCCCGTTCCACCGTCAGCGTGGCATTCCGGAAGACGACGTGGTCGCCGTACGCCTTGCCCACCCCTTCCATGATGACCGGGTAGCTGCCGCTGCGTGGCGAGGGCGGGAACTTGAGCCGCAAGGCGGACGTGTCTTCCTCGTCCACCTCCACCAGCTCCAGCTTCTCCAGCATCTTCACGCGGCTCTGCACCTGGAGTGTCTTGCTGTACGTCCCCTTGAAACGCTCGATGAAGTCCTTCGTCTCCTGAATCATCTTCTGCTGCTCCTCATACTGCTTCATCTGCTGTTCGCGGCGTTCCTTGCGCAGCTCCAGGTAGTGGGAGTAGTTCACCTTGTAGTCATAGATACGTCCCATGGTCACCTCGATGGTGCGCGTGGTGATGTTGTCCACGAACTTACGGTCGTGACTGATGACAATGACCGCCTTCCCGCTGTTGATCAGGAAGTCCTCCAGCCACTGGATGGACTCGATGTCAAGGTGGTTCGTCGGCTCGTCGAGCAAGAGCACGTCCAGGTTCTGCAACAGGAGCTTCGCCAGCTCGATGCGCATGCGCCATCCTCCGCTGAAGTCACTCGTGGGGCGTGCGAAGTCGGTGCGCTCGAAACCCAGTCCGAGCAACGTCTTCTCCACATCCTCCTCGAAGTGCGTGAGGTCGATGGCATAGAACTTCTCGCTCATCGACGCCACTCGCTCAATCAGTGCCATGTAGTCGTCGCTCTCATAGTCGGTGCGGGTGGTGAGCTCCTCATTCAGCCGGTTGATTTCCGCCTCCATCTCGTGCAGGTGGGCAAACGCCTGCGAAGCCTCTTCGAACACCGTCCTCCCATCCTCGGTCATGAGGTGTTGCGGAAGATAAGCCACCGTGCAGTCCTTGGGCACACCGACGTGTCCGCGTGTAGGCTGACGTACGCCTGCCAGAATCTTCAGCAGGGTACTCTTTCCGGCACCATTCTTCCCCATGAGGGCGATGCGGTCTTTCTCGTTAATCTGGAAACTGATGTCACTGAACAGGGTCGTTCCGCCGAACTCTACGGCAAGTCCTTCTACTGATATCATTAAGTTTATGCGTTTTTAGGTTTGTGCGTGCAAAAGTACGAAGAACATTTCAATTGACAATTGACAATGGATAATGGACAATTGAAAACGATTATCAATTGAAATGATTGTAAATACGAAATTCTTTTTATCTTTGCGGCAACCAATTAAACAGAAATCTTATGAAGAAAATTGTGAGAACGTATGTATGCCCCTTGTGTGGCAGAGTGGTAGAGACTGACGGAACCGAACAGAACCCGCCTTATTGCTGTCATGAACCCATGATGCTCGAAAAGGAGGAAGAAGTGGAAGAAGAAGACTGACAGACACCCACCGGTGTCATCGGACATCACTCAAAAGGACAGGACGGTCTGGCATGAGCCATTCCATCCTGTCCTTTCTGTATAATAATGGATTGCCAAACGTCCAATGCCGAACGTCCAACGCCGAACGGCAATTGTCAATTGTCCATTGTCAATTGTCAATTGAAACCGGTTATCCCATCTTTCCCGTCAGGTAGGAACGGGTACGCTCGTCCTTCGGGTTGGAGAACATCACACTGGAGTCATCGTACTCGATGAGTTCGCCCAGATACATGAACATGGAATAGTCAGAGATGCGTTTGGCCTGCGACATGTTGTGGGTCACAATCATGATGGTCACCTCGTTCTTCAGCTGCACGAGCAGGTCCTCGATGTACTTGGTGGCAATGGGGTCGAGCGCCGACGTCGGTTCGTCCATCAGCAGGATGTCCGGTTGGAGTGCCAGCGAACGGGCGATGCACAGACGCTGCTGCTGTCCGCCCGAGAGGAAGGTTCCCCGCTTGGTGAGCGAATCTTTCACTTCGTCCCACAACATGACATTGCGCAGGTTGCGCTCCACAATCTCGTCCTTCTCCCCCTTCGACAGCTTGATGCCGTTGAGGATGTAGCCCGCCAGCACATTGTCATAGATGTTCATCGTGGGGAAAGGATTCGGACGCTGGAACACCATGCCCACCCGCCGACGTTCCTCCGTGGGGTGCATCAACAGGATGTTCTCGCCGTTGAGCAGGATTTCACCGGTCACATGGATGGCCTTGTACAGCTCGTGCATGCGGTTCACGGCACGGAGCAGGGTGCTCTTGCCACACCCCGAAGGTCCCATGATGGCCGTGATGGTGTTCTTTGCCACGTCGGCTGTCACGTGCTTCACGGCAAGTTTGTTCGAGCCGTAAGCGATGGATACGTCTTTTATCTGAAGGATAGGGTCTTTTATACTTTCCATTTCTTTTGAATTCTTTTAGCTAACAAGTTGAGGCATAATACGAAGGTGAGGAGGAAGAGGGAAGCTCCCCAGATGAGGCTCTGCAGGTTGGGGTCGTTGAAGAACTCCCAAATCATGAGGGGAACGGCTGACATGGGTCGGCTGATGTTCCAGCTGATGGCTGCTCCACCCAGGGCGGTGAACATCAGCGGGGCAGTCTCGCCGATGACGCGCGAGATGGCGAGCAGGATTCCGGTGAAGATACTGCCGAACGCCGAGGGGAGCATCACCTGCAGCATCACGCGCCAGTAGCTTCCGCCCAAGGCAAGACCTGCCTCTTTCAGGGTCTCGGGCAGGATGTTCATGGTCTCCTCGGTGGAACGGATGATGAGCGGCAGCATCATGATGAACAGCGCCACACTGCCGGCAAAGCCCGAATAGCCCTTCATCGGCACGACCACCCAGATGTAGACGATGATACCGATGATGATGGAGGGTGTGCCCTGCAACAGGTCGGTGATGTAGCTCACCGTCGTAGCAAACCAGTTTCCCTTGTATTCCGAGAGGCAGATTCCGCAGAAGATGCCCACCGGGATGGCGATGACCGCAGCCACGACGAGCATGAGGAACGTGCCGACGATGCCGTTGGCAATACCGCCCGGCAACGCCTCGCCTGCCGACATCGCCATCATCGCCTCGTAGGCGTTGGGCGTGGCTTCGGTCAGGAAGGTCCAGGAGAGCTGCTTCCAGCCCCGCACCAGCACTTCGCCCAGAATCGCCAGCAACGGGATAGCTGTCAGGGCGGCAAAGAAGCAGACCACGAAGTAGAGCAGACGGTTCTTGAAGATGCGTACTTGTAGGTTTTTATCTTGTAACATAACTATCTGTGATTAGAGCATACGGTTAGACATGTTGGGCACGCCGGATGAGAATCTTGCCAATGAGGTTGATGATGGCAGTGATGAGGAACAGAATCAGTCCGATGGCAATCAGGGCAGAGAGCTTCAGCCCGTCGGCTTCACCAAACTGGTTGGCGATGATACTCGCCATGGTGTTTCCGGTGGTGGTGAGGCTGGTGGGAATCTGGTTCGTGTTGCCGATGAGCATCGTCACGGTCATGGTCTCGCCCAGGGCACGTCCGATGGCAAGAATGTAGGCGGAAAAGACTCCCGAACCGGCAGTGGGGAACACCACGCGGCGGATGACCTCGGCACGGGTCGCACCCATGGCGTAGGCTCCTTCCTTCAGGTCAGAGGGCACCATCTTAATGAACTCGGCACTCAGCGAGGCGGCGTAGGGTACAATCATGATGGCGAGGACGAAGGAGGCGGTCAGGATGCCGGAGCCTTGCGGCGAGATGTTCAGCTCCATGAAGAGGGGACGCAGGGTGTAGAAACCCCAGAGTCCGTAGATGATGGAGGGAATACCAGCAAGCAGGTCGGTCACCGTGCTCAGGATGGTGGCAATCTTCTTCCCGCGGAAGTATTCACCCACGAAGAGGGCGACGGGCAGCGAGAAGGGGATGCAGAAGATGAGTGCCAGCAACGTGGTCAGCAGCGTACCCGTGATGAAGGGCAGTGCACCGTAGCTCTCGTTGCCGGGCGTGTAGTTCCAGTCGTCGGAGCAGATGAACTCCCAGAAGCCGAACTGGCGGAACGCGCTCGCGGCATCATTGGTGAGGGAATAGATGATTCCCCCACCGATGATCGGGATGACCACTGCCGACAAAATGAGGATAAACCTGAATATCTTGTCTTGCATAGTTGTGTCTGCGTTGGTTTGGTTTCGCTTGTGAACGTTGAGCCAGTCCTTATTTCACAAGGGGCTGTCCGTCGTAAGTGACGGTCTTCAGGTTCTGGAGGCTCAGGTCGACAGCCTGTCGGGGCAACGGTGCATAGTGTACGGTCGTAGTCGTCTGCTGGACACTGTCGCTGAGGACATACTCCAGGAGGTCAACCGTAGCCTGTGCCTGTGCCTTGCTGCGTCCGGAGTAGTTCTGCTCCTGGTAGATAATGAGCCAGGTGAAGCAACTGATGGGGTAAGCTCCCGGAGCATCGGCGTCCGTGATGGAACAGCGCGTGTCCTGCGGGATGTCTCCTGCGGCAGCCGAGATGCTTTCCGTGGACGGAGTAATCATCTCGCCCTGCTTGTTTTTCACATTGGCGTAAGCCAGCTTCTGTGCGAAGGCATATTCAGAACCGATGTAGCCGATGGTGTTCGGGGTGTTGCCCACGATGCCTGCCACTCCCGGATTTCCCTTGGCAGCCTGTCCGACGGGGAAGTTGACCGACTTGGCAGCTCCGAGCGTATTCTTCCAGTTCTCGCTCACCTTGCTCAGGTAGTCGGTGAAGACGAAGGTCGTCCCACTGCCATCCGAACGGTAGACCGGCATGATGTCGGCAGCCGGAAGCTTGGCGTCGGGGTTGAGTTCCTTCAGGCGGGCATCGTCCCAGCGTGTGATTTTCCCGGCAAAGATGTCGGCAATCACGTCTCCCGCGAGGTTGAGTTTCTCCACGCCCGGCAGGTTATAAGCCAGCACGACGGCTCCCATGCAGGTCGGCACGTGCACCACGGGCTTCATCTCTTTCATTTCTTCATCGCTCAGGTAAGCATCGCTTCCACAGAAGTCCACGATGCCGTCCTTCAGGTTGCGCACACCGCCACCGCTTCCGATACCTCCGTAAGACACGTTGTCCCCACCCTTCTCATTATAGGTGTTGAAGGTCATCGTATAGAACGGCAAGGGGAAGGTTGCCCCTGCACCGGTCAGCTCCACAGCTTCGCGACCGTCTACCGAGTTTGACTTCTGTCCGCCGCAGGAGCTGATGGTCAGTGCCAGCAAGCCTGCAACTAAAGCATACATTTTCTTCATAACTGCTAGTATTTGGTTTTCAAATCGTAAATGAACAGTTCAGATAGGCGTAATAGCTCTTCTTGGCATCGTCCGCCTTGGGAGACCAGACGCGCATGTTGGGCGTCAGCTTGATATACTTGCCGAGCTTGAACTCCGCGCCCACGACGCCTGCCATGCCGTCGGCAGCCTCGTTCCAGTGGTCTTTTGAGGTGAGGTAGTCCCACCGACCGAAGAGGTTGACGTGTTTGCCGACGCCGACGGTGGAGTAGACCGAACAGCCGCTCTGGTCATGGTCCTTGATGTTCCGTGCATTGGTCTGGCTGTTGTATTCGGCTGCGAGGCTGAACGCCCCGGTGGCATATCCGGCAAAGAGGTTCCAGTTGGTGATGCCCTCCAGTGTTTTATCGGACGCCTCGTTATAGGAGGCATAAGCCCGGAGGGTCAGTCCACGGAGCGGAGTGAAGGTGAGTCCGGCACCGTATTGCAATCCGTCGTTCACCTGTACCTTTTTATATCCTTCTCCGTTGACGAGGATGACGTCCGCCGAGAACCACGGCGTAAAGTCATAAGCCAGGGAGACACCCATGTCGGCGCTGCTGCCGAACTTATATTCGTCCTGGAACGACTTCATGACATAGCGTTTGCCCCAAAAGGATTCCTGTGTCTTGAACTGGGTGGTCGAGATGAGTCCGCCGCTCAGAGTCAGGTTCTTGTACTTCCACGTGACGAGTGCATTCTTGATGTAGGCAATGCGTTCGTAGTCATGCACATCGTCGGACTGTCCCACATCCATGACGGCCTTGAACTGCAAGCCGTTTTTCAACGTGTACTGATAGCCCAGGTAGCTGCGGTCGAGTGTAAATCCGCGGTCGTTGTTGTTGCTTCCGAAGCCCGTATGTACATCGCTGAAGATAGCGATGATGGCTTTCCCTTCAGCCTTCGGTTCGTTGTCGTTGGTTTGTGCTCCGGCAAGAAGAGGTGCACAACAAGCCAAAGCAGCAATCATCCGGTGTTTCTTCATCATGTTGTCCTATTGTTGTTTTGACGCTGCAAATGTAGGGAGGGGATGTTACAATGAGATGCAAAACATTTTACATCCGTATTACAATGCAATGGACAATTGACAATGGACAATGGACAATTCGGCTGATGCGCATCAGCTCGGTGGCGAGATGAGCTTCTCACTGTGACGAGATGAGCTTCCCACTGTGACGAGATGAGCTTCTCACCGTGACGGGATGAGCTTCTCACTGGTATCTTTTCCCGAAAAGGCAGTGGGGAGACAAGCAAGGGGAACGTATGTCTACATATCGTCCATTGACAGTCCCTTGCAGGAGATGCGATAGCCCTTGAACTCGCCCGTGGCACGCTGGAATACGGCAGCCTTTTGTTCCAACAACTTCCTGTCAATGTTTGCGGCTTTACGTTTTACCTCAAAAAACGTAGCTTCATCATTCAGTTCATTCTCGGCTATGATATCAATTTCATTTTCACCTTTACGGTCCCACCAGCCGCCGATGCGTGTATAGGCTTTACGCTCAATCAGCACACGCCTGAAATAACGCTCAAGCATCAGACCGCTGAATGTCTCGTAGTCCCGGTTTATGATGGTCTTCAAGCTCTCGTAGTTCTCAATTTCCAGCATATAGCTGTACTTGTAGATAAAGCGGAACCAGAACGTGAAGAAGTTGTCTTCTATCGTATAACGGACATTCTTACTGGAGCTCTTCTCAAACAGAGGCTGTTTCTTGGCAATCACCTCATACTCATTTTCCAGCTTCGTCAGGTAACCACCAACCTCTCTGCCTACCACATTTTCTATCTCTGAACGGGAGGTCTTGCCTCTTGCTATCGCTGACAAGATGGAAAAATAAACTCCGTAGTCCTTGCCAAACTCCTCAATCAGTATGGCCTTTCCTTCTCCCAGGAATATGGAGTCCGCCTTCACGATTTGATTCAGCATCTTTTCACGGGTCGTCGCCCGGACATCCATAAGCAGCTGTACGTACTTTGCCACACCTCCCGTAAAGGAATACAGTGCCAACAGGTCTTCTGCCGTGTAACCGGGGTTATACTCTGTCAGAATTTCCTTCAGGACGGCAGGTGTAAAGGGGCGTACTGTCATAAAACGTGTCTGCCTGCCATACAGTGGTTCCTTCTTGTCTTTGAATATCTTCGACATCATGGAATAGATGGAACCGCAAACAATCAGATTGATACGGGATTTCGGGCTGTAGAGGTCCCAGATGCGTTGCATGTCACTATACACCGACTTGTTCACACGGAAGAACTCCTGAAATTCATCAATAAACAGCGTCAGGGGGCGTTCCATGGACAGTTTCATCAGAAATTCAAAGACATCGATGAAACGTTCCACCCGTCCCATCGTCGGAATCCCCAACTTGTTTTCAATCTCAAGCCGGTAGTCTTCGCATAAATCGCCTTCAGCCTTGCGAGCGACGAAAAAATAGAGAATAGCCTCGTCCTCATAGGCTTGCCAGATAAGGGAGGTCTTGCCGATACGGCGTCGTCCGGTCACGACCGTGAATTGTGCGTTGTCTTTTGACATCTCGCGGATTTCACGCAGCGATGCAATCTCTTCTGTTCTATCAAAAAATCTCATATCCTTCTTCCTTTTCTTTCGACTTCCGAAACAGCCATTTCCGAAACAGCCGTTTCGCAACTGCAAATGTAACGTATTTATTTCAATGGACAATGCTTCCATGCGGCATGAGATCCCCATGTAGGGGCGACCGGTCGGGTCGCCCGGTCCAATCCATCGATGGTCCGATATCGCCAAAATGCAGGATGAAAACAAACGCCGCTGTCCGGAGGCTAGATGCGTCCAAACAGCGGCATTTCATGAGACCGTGTGTCACGGTCGGATAGAAGCTGATTCCCTTATTATCAGATGTACATGCCGAACGGAAATTGTCCATTGTCAATTGCTTAGTACGGCTTGATGAAATCGTCGTGTGACGATGAACCGCCCTGGTTGGTGATGTATTGCTGCATCTCGGTATCGGATACGTCCTTCACACAGCGTACATCAAACTCGGTGAGCCAGATACTGCCACCGGTCATGTTGACCAGCTCCTGACGAGTCCAACGGTTCAAGTCCATCGGGCGGGCACGGAAGCCATATTGCTGTGCCCAGTAGTGGGCGCCGTAGAAGCGATAGCCCTCCTCGGTATCGGTCTTGGTCATATAATAGGCCACGTTGTTGGATGAGGTCGAGAGGGTCTCGATGCGTCCTTCCGTAGTCGGTTCGTTGTTGCTCGACCAATTGTTCTCCGAACCGACACCCCAACCGTTGGATGCTGTCCACCAGGTCGGATTCCAGTTCTGCGTACGCATGTCAAGCATCTGCTGCGGTGGGAAGAGACGTATCATCAACATCAGCTCGTAGGCATTCGGCATGCGCCAGCCGCGTATAATCTTCGAGCCTGTATAGCGGTCCACCTCGATGTAGTGGGCGCACGGATGCTCGTCGCGGCTGTCATCCAGCATAATGGACGGGCGCGAAGCCTCGGCATCATACACGGACTTATAGTCGGGATTTGTAGTTTCAGCCGGATAGCCGAAATCAGTAGTCATCCGGTAGACGTACTGGTCTTTGCCCCAACCCAAGGAACGCTTGGTCACAGCCACCGACAGACGGGCGACACGGAAGTACTTGTACGGACGTGCCCACACCGAATTCATGGTGTGCTTGGGCAACGGACCGTTTGCCACATAGTTCTGACGGATCAGGTCAGAGGGGAAACGCGAACAGTCGATGATCAAGCCGGAAGTCGACACACCACCCGCATTGTTGTTAGCAGGAACAGACGTGTCACGGGTCCAGTCATTGCTCTCGGTCAGCCAACGCTGGGCAGGACGGTAAATCTTGTTCGGGTCATACTTGCCCAAGGTGCGCACCGCACGGACGCGCAACGGAGCATCCCAGAACTCAGCCCTATATTTACTCTTCCAACTGTCATAGCTACCGCCCATGGGCTGGTTGAAGCTCTGATAGCCGTAGTAGTAACGGGTCTTGATGTCCCCGAGGTCCCATGCCCAAGGCCACCGCACCAGGTGGGAACGTGCCTCCGCCATCTTTTGGCGCATGGTCGCGCCATAGCGTGCCATGAACATGAACGGTTCACTCCAGGGACCGTCGTCCGACTTGGTCAGACGTGTGGAGGTGATGTAGGGATAGTCGTTGCGCAGACGGTAGGCAGGAGCCAGTGAGACTTGTGCCATCCACAGGTATTCCAACTGGGGCAGCGAAGGCAGATACCACTTCACATCCTTGTCATAAATCATGCCGCTCTGGAGGTCGTACGGGTTGGAAGGCTCGTTACGGCTCAACACCGCCAGTCCTGCCCAACCACCCTGCGACTTGAACGAGCCGTTGTTGATGTGGCGCGGATAGATAATCTGCCACTGGTAGACATAGCCCGGACGGTTCTCAATGGAACCACGGGGAATGTAGACACGGGCATTCACATTGTCGCCACCGAAAGTATAGTCGAGCAAGTCTTTCCACTTATGCGACCCGTCCAGCCAACCGGGGTGGACCAGTGTAGTGAAGAGCATACGGCCGTCATAGATATTGGTCGTTCCCTGCACCGGCACGTAGTAGTTCTCGTTCCACACGTGACAGTGTGCCTGGCGAAGCTGTTTGGAACTGGCAGTGATGTTATCGGGTTTGTTCTCCATCCACTCTTCCTCTTCTACCGACTCCACGCCGTAGCCCACATAGTCCTGGGGCAGCCTGTCGATGTTGTAGGGTGCTATGATGGAGTGTTGCTGTACATTGATTTCCGCATCGTCCCACGAGCTGTGTCCATCGGATGAATAGGACGGACGACGGTCGGAGAAGAAAATCTTCATCATGCGGTCCGGACGGTTGACAAAGAGTCGCCAGCCGTTGTTCTCCCAGTTGGTACTGTTCACGGCGAAAGCTACACCATTGCCGCTCACCTGGAAGCCCGTCGCCCAAGACGGCATCTCATCGTAATAGAACTCATGGGCATGCACGGAGATAATCATATCACCTGTTTCAGAGTCGAAATGCCACTTCTCCAGGTCTTTCTTAAACTCCGGACGCGACATCAGGTCGGATGCCGTATAGTTTTTCCACTTGGTGGTCAGGTCCTTCATCGCCAGACGGATGTAGCGTATCAGGTCCTGGGGACCCTTGCGGTAGCAGTCCTTGTACCGGTCATCCTGAGGAGGGAACATCTCATAAGCAAGCGGCTTGCCGATGGTGAAACGGGGGATGCGGGGAGGAGTTGATTCGTCCCGGCTCGCATATTGGCTGCTGTAAATATGTGTCAGCGGATGGATGAAGAAGCTCACCCAGGCTGTATCGGTCTTGGAAGCGACATAGCCGTTGCGACCACCTTGGGGCAGCGGGTCAAAGGGAGTATTCACCTCAAAGTGGTTGAGTGCATCATTCGTGACAGTCGGATTGATGTTCTGCCACTCTGATACCGGCATCTTGCTGCGCAGGTCAAAGAAGTTGATGAGCACCGCCCGGGCGTCGAAGTGGCTGTCCAGGATGGCAGTCGAAGCCTCGGTGACGAAAGCGTCGTCATGGGAGTTGTCCTCAAACTGCCGGTTTTCATCATTCAGGTTGTTGACGCGCACCTCCGCCTTGATGTCCTCCAGCGAATAGATGCTGACATTGTAGGTGTAATACTTGTCACGGGAAATGCTGTACGAGTTGATTCCGTCTTCCGACTCGGCGTTGCCGCCCAGGAGTAGCCGGTAGACCACGTTGTGTGCCACGCGCTCCTTCTGCATCTGGTTGACTCCTGCCACTCCGGAGGTAACGGTCTCATAGACATCGCCGACAATTTCCACCCACACCGCCTTGTCCGGCGCATATTCGAAGGGCAGGAAGTTGCCACTGTCATCCAGGTTGGTCAGCGGTTGTCCGTTATGGTAGTATTGCCCGTTCTGCGGGTTGAAAGTCACTGCACCCGACCCGGCTTTGGCATTCGCCTTCTTCTCCAACCGGGCACGCATGCCGTAGAGGTAACGCAGACGGTCCGCCTCATCAAACTGCTCGATGGAATTGACGGAGGAACCGGAACCGAAGATTTTGCTGTACTTCGCATCCCACTCCGCAGCGTTGATTTTCTTCTTCGCCTTGAGCTTCACCTCGGGCATGTAGAACACGATGCCGGAAACGTTGGTTTCGTCGCCCGTATAGATGTCTGCCACCACAAGAGAGTCGTTGCCGGTACGGGGAGACTTCAGCCCATGCTCCTCCAGTTTGCCTTCATACTCGAACTGACGCCAGCTCATTGCAGCAGGATTGTAGAGGTCTTGGTCAAAATAGGTCGCACGATTGGCATCCGCCATCAGGTAGGAGCCCGTAGGCATGTTGTGAAAGCGCACGCCACGAGGCAGGAAGCGCAGATTGGGGTTGCCGCTCTTGATGCGGATTTCCACCTTGGCATCCACGCGGGTCAGCTTGACAGGGATGGTCGCCCCTCGCACCGAAGCCGCATTGACCGTCTGTGTACCCAGACCGGACATGAGCAAGCCTTGTGCACGCTCGGTGAGTCCGTCATATCCCGTGATGCCGTCGCGGGTAGGCTCGATCGATGCATCGTCCACATAGCCCCGGTTGTCGTTTCGGTCGCCACCGATGTAGCCTTCTCCACGTCTCAGCTTTGCCAGATAGGCCACCTGCTGTTGCAGTGCAGCCAGCGTCAGGTCTGCTCCCTTGTCGTTGACAAAGTCCTTGAGGCGTTCCAGCTTTCCGTTCTCACCGAACCAGTATTCGGGCGAGTTGAGCTGCATGTTGCCGATGGAAACGGCTGTCAGCTTGAAATTCTGTATATCCTCATCAGAAAAGCTATGGTTCTTGGCGTGCGCCCGGAGCACGGAGAGGCTCACACGGTATTGCGCCCGCAACTGGGGATTCTTGGGGTCAGTGTAAGAAGTCATGGCCGATTCAGCCGTGAATACGCCCCGCTCCAGCTCGATGATGCGTCCGTCCTTGTCGAAGAGCATGACATACACGTTCTCCGGGATGTTCTCTTCCGCCTGCTCCAGGGCAGCACGAGTCGCCCCTACCTGCACGTGCGGATAGCGGTCGATGCTGAGGTCGATGTTGAGCACATCGTTCTCCACGGTCTGTTTCAGTTCCGAGTCATCGTCGACGCAGGCGGTCAGCCAGGTCAGCGCCATGAACGTCAAGCATAATGTCAGTATCTTTTTCATCTTGTCAGTCATTGTCTTTCACGATTGTCTAATCAATATACGTTATCTCCAGCATCCGGTACAGGGATGCCTCCTCCTAGAAGGTCGTATACACCTCCTCATAAGGTTTGTAGAGGTCCTTAATGGAGCTGTGCACCCTTCCGCGTTCGTCGAAGACCATCTTACGAGACCAGCCGTTCTGCGGGTCGGGGTCGTACGTCTCCACTATGAGGTCGGCGCCGAAGCCCACCCGGATGGTCACGACGTAGGTGTGTCCCGGGCGGATGATGGAGGGCACGAAACGGATACCGCGTTCGGAGAGCCCTGCCTGCTTTTGCAGTGCACGGTTGAACTCCCCGATGGGGATGTCGTCGTAGTTGGCAGCAACCACACCCGTACCTGTGGAGTTGGGAGAATAATAGTCTACGCGGATATGCGGGAAGTAGGGCGTGTTCAGCCACGACTTCTTATTCTGGTTCAGGTAGGTGGCATCTGTCGCTGTCAGTCCCTGTCCCTGCCGGAAGTTCGGGCTGTTGAAATCATACGTATTGTTGTGCCGGTCCATGCCGCGAACGAAGCGTTCCACCTTCGTCCCCACCGGGTCAAACGGGGGGATATAGACATCGAGCACCGTGTGCAACGCGCCATCATTAAACTCTTTATAGTTTGCAAGAACCACCAAATCATCCTTGCCTTTAGGATAACTCGTATACAGGGTTCCTCCCTGAAAACGGATGGGATGGAACTTCATGGCTACCTGATAGTTCTTGTCACTGATGGTACTCTCAGTCAGTTCTGAAGCGGTTTCAAAGTCTTCAATCCACAAATAATTGTATTGCGAATAACCATTGTTACCAAACAAGTCATTCTGGTCGGTCTCTCCATCGTATGCAAATCCTTGGTCTGAGTGGTCATCTCTATCCAGGAGGGGGAAGTCCATCTTCTGCCCGTCCACCCGGAAGAATTGCGGAATCTGCATCACGAGCAAGTCGTTTATATATACAAAATCCTTAATCTCCTTAAGCACATCCTTGTTGACCTGCACCTTCACAATCAGGCGGCTCATGACACTCTGCATCGGGAAGTTGCGATACACGTAGGGACTGAAGCCCGCCGCAGCATCGCTCGGAGCGGTGTTAGCCTTGTAAGGCTGGCGGCCGAAGAACATCAGCCGCTGTTTGGACAAAGCCCCAATGACATCCGTCCGCCACTGGTAAACCATGGCACCTCGCACATATCGAGCCGACAGTTGCCACTCATTATCTCGACCTAGACCTCCGAACTCTGGAGGCGTATCATTCCTGGGGAACTTATTGAACGAATCGTAATTCATCCAGCGCAGTCCGCAGATATTCAGAAAGTCCTTGGCATAGCCATAGACGCCGTTGGTAGACAGGGTATGGTATTCTTCCGTAGCTTTATTCGGATCACCTATCTTCGAATACTTGGGTTGCCAGTCTTTCGCATTGTACTTGATGACATCCAGCGGCTTGAAGTCATAACACTGGATTCCGCCATACTGCTTGATGCCCGTCGGATTGTAGTTGCCATACTTCGCCGGGTCGGGATAGCCGCTAAACTGGTCGGAGTTATGATAGCCTAGATATACGAACGTGCCGTCCTTCTGCAGCCAGTTTGTGAACAGCTCGGCATTCTTGTCCTTCTTGATAAAGAAGAGGTCGCGGTCCTTGTCGTAGTAGGAGCCGTCTCCATTCTCGGGCAGGTCAATCCGGTTCGACGACTGACCATTCGCATTCTTGATCCAGTTAGTCCTATTCTGCGGGTCGACATCCGTCCGGGAGATGGTCACCCGGTCAATCAGCTGCCCGGCATCGACAAAATCGGACGAAGCACGTGTCTGCGACAAGTCGATGGCTACACCGCCCAAGGGCTTCTCCCCTTCCCCCGCACCGGGCACAGGGGTGTTGTCCGTACAGGCACTCAGGGCAACACCTGCACAGAGCATCATTGCATATAGATAAGTGTTCTTCTTCATTGTCTCTCGGGTTTATTGGTCAGAGTCCACATAGTCCAACTGCTTCTCCAGGATGGAGACCTCGCGCTCAAACACCTCGTTGAATTGCGGGTCAAACTGAATCTGCACCACGCGCGGCTTGTCGCCCTTGAAGATGACGCGGTAGTAGTTGAGGCGGTTGGACAGGTAATATTTGTTCTCTTCACTCATGGCATCTTTTGCCGGGTCACCGTTCCCATACAGGAACAAGGTGTAGGCCTTCACCTGGAGGTTCTGGTCTGCGAGCTCCTTCTCCTCATCGTAGGGCACGGATACCCCCTCCGTGGGATAGGCGGAATAGATGTTCAGCTTGGGCAGGTCACCCAGTGAAGGCTCCGTCTTCTCCTGGTCGGCATTTGCATAGAAGAACGGCGGCAGGTAAAACACGTAACGGATTGTGTCATTCCGGTCGGTCGACGCATCGAACTCATCATAGTTGGGGTCGTACCCTTTGCCGAGGCGGAAGTAAGCCTTGCCCTCCTTCCAATAGATTTCCGGACGCTTGATGGTATCCGCCTTCACCAGCTCCGGATAGAGATTGGTGTTGTCGTCGATGTACTGTTTGAGGTTCTGATGCTTCAGGTTTTGCCCTCCGTTGTAACCCTGCCAAAGAGGGAGGTAGGGATAGTCGCCCGTACCGTATTTCGAGGTAGAGCCAGCCGGCGTATAGTACATGGGTGCCACGAGCGGCATCACACGCGGCAGGTTGATGAGCGTACCTCCGTAGACAACCTGATACTGCGTGGTACTCTGCGTCTTGTCGCGGATGACATCGACCACCGTCTTGTTCGTGGTACGCCACAGGTCAATCAGGGTGTTGGAGTTGAACGCCTGCAGCTCGGCGATGTTAGTAAACTGGGCATCGGCATACCCCACCATCAGCAGTCCCACCTGCCGACGGCTGACGCTCTCATCCAGCTGTTCATTGGTGCGGATGGTCATCAAGCGCGGCACGTTGTAGCTGGCAAAGGAAGTTGTGGTCTCGGGCTTGTTCTTCAGCCCGTCGAAATAGAGATTCTTGCCCTTCTCGTCATAGGGTTGATTGGCAACCAGCACCACGCGGTCGAACTTCTGACTCCAGTCAGTCACCTCACCCGGCTCCAGGTCGCTCAGGTCGATTTCCACCTGATAGGTCGATTCGCCACCCATGGTCTCGTTCCCCGGCTGGGCGAGGTATCCCTCTTCCATGCCTTCGGTGAGGAGGGGTGTCGCTGAAGTGAATGATTTCGTATAGTAGATGTTATCTCCCTTCAGCAGGAAGACGCGCAGATTGCCCACATAGTTCTCGTAATCGTTGGTGAGGGAATATTTATTCACCAGCTCCTGGTAGGCAGTCTCATCGTCCGAGGTACCCGGTGCATCGGTGTATTCTTCTGCAGCACGCGACGTTATCCCGTTTGCCGGTTGGTCGCCAAAGAGCTTGAGCGTGGTGCGTATCACCAGCTTGGTCTCTCCAGCCTCCAGTCCCGGGTTCCCCTTCGGCTCCCAGTCTCGGTCGGCACAGGCAGCCAGCAGTCCCAGCAGGAAAACATAGAATAAGGTATGTTTCATAGGTTACACGTTTGTTTGTTCATCAGGTTAAAAGTTTTACTCCAGTCTCTTCCCCCACGTCTCCGAAAGGGAGACAGCAAGGGATTCTCCGGGATTAGTACGTCGAGGCATCTCCCAACCCCATGGGGCTGTCCACCATGCGCACATTCCACCGCATCACCCGGGCACGGACACGCAGGGTCACGCGCTTGCTGTTGATGGGCGTGTTCTCGTCGATGTTGTCATAGGGCTTGTCGGTCTTGCCGTCAGTAGGCTTGGCAATGTAGAGCTGGTTGCCCCACTCGTAGTTATACTTCAGGTTGGGGACATCGCGAGTCAAGCCCACATATTTGGGCGGCGTTATCAGGTCGGCGCCTTCTTTGTGTCCTAGATCAGCCTCTGTGGCGTATTTATGCTCCTGGTCTCGGAAGAGATGGCTGGGGTAATCGCTGTTGCCATGCTTGCGTCGTCCGTCGGCTGTCAGACCGGGGTTTCCGCTGTCCACGTTGTCCCAGTTGGAGGGCATGTCCGAAATGCCGGTTATGTCCACGATGTAGAAGTTGTTGCGCACCACATCGGCATTGGTCACGGGTTTGCTGTAGAGGTTGAAGTCGGCATCCGCGGGATAAACGTGTACGGGGGTACGGTAGAACCCACGCCCGTTGGTATACTTGTACCAATACTCCGGCTTCATCTGCTCACGCTCGGCATCAGTCGAAGTCTTGACCGAAGACAGGCTTGCCAGCTTATAACAAAAGCGGTTGAGTGTCTTGTTATAGTAGAAGGTATGATCCCAGCCGGCAGGACGTTTGTCCGCATTGCTCTTGTAGAGTTCGGCATCCACAAACAAGTCCGCATTGGGGTCGAAGACACCATAGACCTTGAAGTGCGAGGTGTTGAACCACCGCATCTCGTCGTCGCTGGTCAGGAAGTTCTCCGGCAGGTAGATGCCGTACAACTTGTTGAGCGGCGTATTGGCATCGCTGACACGCAGCACTTTGTAAACCGAGGGATAACCATCCCGGTGACCGTCCTGTCCGATGACACCGTATTCATAGATACCAATGTCATAGGCTTCGTCAATGCGGCTGCGCAACCCGACGGGGATATTCGGCTCGGCATTGGGATCCGTGGAATAAGTTCCGTTGTTCAGGAAGATGGTGTGCGGAGGGTTCTGCCGGACGCCACTGAGTGCATAGAAGCGGTCCGGCTGGCGGGTCACCGTGTAGTAGTCAAAATAAAACGTGCCGACCTGTTCGCCCCGGAGGGTGAGCGGAGCCGACATCGGACCTGTCACTGCGGCTTTCGCCACGACACGTTCCAGCTCGAAGTCCACGTTGTTGTTGAGCTGCGGATTGAAGATGGGGCTTTCCGCCTGCTCCTTCGTCACGCCGGGGATGATGGTCTTCGCCTGCGTGGTCGTGGCAAACATGGTGAAGTCGTGTGTGTAGCAATAGTCACCCAAGGCAAGTTGCGGCTGCATCAGGTAGCCGTTGTCCACCAGCTGGTTGACATCCGACATCAGGACAAACTTCCCCAACTCAGGATTCAGGATGACAGAGTCGAAATAATCGTGATGACTCTCCACATCAATGTCCGGAGTCTGGTCCTCCGTATCCGGGTAACGATCCCACTTCCAGGGGTGATTGGCAAACATCCCGAAGTGGTATTTCTTGGGGCGTATCTCCCACGCATGTTTTGACTTATAGTAAGGGGGCTCGTAGATGAGCAGGCCGTCCTCCGACCTAGCATTGACGGAAAAGAGTTTATCGACTACCTGGTCCGCATCCGGGTCTTTGATGGCGAGATGCAAGACCGCCACCCGTCCCTCCTTGGTGTACTCGTCGTTGAGTCCTTCAGTGGTGGTGGTCTCCTCCTCCGTCTCTCCGGCACGGGTACCTCCAAAAGGCAGGTCGCCCACATAAACGCTGAGGTTCATATAGGAGCTTCCATCGAGTCCTGCCTTTCCGTCAGGGTCGGCAGGCACGAGACGCTCATCCGAGCATGCCACCAGCGAACCGGCAGCCAGTGTGGTCAGCAGTATGTTCGTTATTCTTCGCATAGAGAATTCGTATTTTAGTTGACGTGGGCTTTATCAATACTCGCCGAGGTTCACGGGGCGGTAGATGACTTGCCAGTCGAGGATGCGTACGGTGACGCGCATATAAGTTTCTTGCGGTTCCACATCGACATGGATGGGGATGTCCGCCAGACAGTTCAGATTCCACTTTATACCTCCGTTCGCCTTGCTGATGTCGTCGAGCAGGGCGGCAAGGCTCTTGTCGAGATAGGTTGTCTCGGGAGAAGCCAGGGTGAGGCGTACACCCTCATAGCTGTTTCCCATGCGGAGGACGGCAACGCGCAGGGCATCGTCCGCACCGCGGGCAGTGGTGGTGGAGGTGTACCGGGTAGGACGTTCGATGTTGCCCTGCCTGAAGTTCACCTGTGGGTTTTCGTCCTTATAGGTAAGGGTCAGCTGTTCGTCCGCTTTCGCACCGGAGAAACCGACGCTGAAGGTCTGGACGTAAGGACGCAAATTCACAGTCGCATTCATCAGGGTAAAATGTTCGTCCTGGTTTACGGGGACGCTGAGTTCCGTCACGCCGTAGAACAGTTGGGGCAACCTTCCGTTGTTGGCAGCCACCTTCTGCAGGTCCATCTTCCAGGGCACGGCATCGGTCACGGTGTTGTAGTCGTTGGGCGTCTCGGCAGCCCAGACGGTGATGACGTAGTCGCCGGCAGGAAGCATGGGGAAAATGGGTTTGTAATTGCTTAGTGCCGTCGCGTTCTTCTCGGACCGGACATCCACGAGCTTTCCCGTCTTGCGGTCGAAGACAGCCACCTGCACCTCATGCAGTGCGCTCAGGTCATACTTGTAGTAGTCCCCTTCCCCACCGGCAGTGGCACATTCATCGTCGGCGATGGCGGTAAGCTCCACCTGCAGGTCGGGCTGGCAGACGTCCTGATGGTCGTAGATACAGGACCCGGCAAGCGGTGCGAGGAGAATCAGTGCGAGGTATGTAAGCAATTTCTTTTTCATAATCTTCTCAAAAGTACTGTTTCTAGTTGGGGGATACCCCGTCAAGGGGGATATCAAACATTCTATCAGGCAGGCAGTGCGCCTGCCCGATAGAATGTGCTCCGGGCGTAAATCAGGCAGGAATGTGCCTGACATTCCGCGCCGGATGATTTAGGTTATTGGATATGGGATTAATATTCACCGAAGTTAACTTCTCTCTTAGAAACCTTCCACTTCAGAACTTGAGCCTTCACAGCCATGTAGGTATTAGCTGTCGGATTCGGATCTTTGTCAACATTCGGAGTCGGTTCATTGGTATCAGGAATCGGCAAGTTCGGGTCATTGGGATCAGAGGGGTCATTGTTCATCGGACGACCATAGAAGCCTGTGATTTCCAACACATAGATGTAGTTACGCAACGTGTTACCACCGTTGAATACATTACCTTCACTTTCTACGCGATTCCACAATGCCATGTAAGCACCACGACCATTCTGATAAGTGAAACCATCAGTTGCTACATCTACACCGTCGATAGCAGCTACAACCTTGTCGGTATAATATTTACCTTTAGCCTCGCTGTAAATGTAAGACTTTACACCTTTAGACTTATCAGTGCTGTCAACCCACTTGTCTGCAGGTTCAACCTCGGTCAATTTGGCATCTTTCTTGTACCAAATGTCTTTTGTGGATTCATCCTTATATTTTACCGTTTTCTTAGTATATGAATCTACATCAGATTTCGGTTCTTCTGTTAAATACTCAACAGTCCAGATAGTAGCCGGAACATAAGTCACATACACTTTGGCAGAAGCAAAGCGGTCATAACCGTTCTTGTTATCCTTAGCTGATTGAAGAGCTGCAGCATCAGCTGTATTCTCGAAGAAGTAAACAGCTTTATCACCTGCAGTGAAAGGTACATCTTGTTTGTCTGTTACTGCAGGAGAAGGCTTCAAGTTCACCGGTTGAGCTTTGTAAAGGATACCCAAATCATTATTTGTTGCGTCTTGTGCCTTTGCTTGTTTAGCAGCCACACCCATACGGAACAAACCAGCCTCAACAGCCTTAGTTGCATTGTCAACAACACCCTTTTCAGATTTCAGCGTATTGATGGCAGACTCACCCGGAACGTTGAATGCGTTAACAAGCAAACCACCATTCACACCAGCAAACGTAAGGTTTTGGTTGTAAACTTGACCCAATACCACAGTACCAGTCTTCACATCAATCATCTGGTCAGCATCGTTTTTAATCTCTTCTGAGGTATAAACCATACCTTTGGAGAGTACACGAGAAACCTCAAAGGGGAATAAGTTGGAAGCTTCATTCGTCACTTTCGAAGGATCATCGATACCAGCAGCAATCTTATGCTGATCGATGGTACTAGACATCGTGAATCCTGTTCCAGCAGTAAAATCCGTAGCAGTAGCTTCAACACCGGCAAACTGTGCAATTCCGGCTACAATAGCACCTTTCGTATCCAGCTTAATGGTGGCAAGGTCATTCACCTTTACAGCATCCCCATAGAAATCGTTCGTGTTGAGAACAACTCCCATCGGAATCTGATTATCAACCGGATTTACCTGCCAAGCTGCAGTCTGCCAGTCATCTTTACCAGCCGCCAAGCGATAGAATTTACCTTCGGTAGCTACTGTAGTTTCAGGACTCATCTTCTCAAATGGCTTATTATAGACATCCCAATAAAAAGCCATATTTTTAATAGCCTTCTCATAGTCTTCACCTACATATTCACCGTCACCGGTATTTCCGGCTCTTGTGCCCGGGCTAGCCATAGAAACTGTCATACCCACGTAAGTGTTACCCTTAGCCACTTGTCCATTGTCCGGAGAAGTGACAGCCACATCGTCAGAGCAAGACGCGAGGGCTAAGCCCACGGCTGCGCTGAAAAGAAAAAACTTGTTCAACTTCATTGTTACAGAGTTTAGATTAGTAATATAGTTAATTAAAAAAATCTCTTCCTTATTATATATAGGGACGTATCAACGCACCCCGTCCAGTTCGTCCAGGTTCGTCCGTGCATCGGCATTGCCCAGTTCAGCCGCCCGGCGGAAGTCCTTGACTGCCTCTGCGTAACGGTTCAGGTTCACCAGGGCAGCTCCGCGCAGGTTGAGCAGGTCGCCCGTTTCGGGTGCTCCCTCCAACGCCTTCAGCGCGTCGGCATGCAAGCCTCTCGACATCAGCTCCACCGCCAGGTTGTGCAGCGTAGCCTCATCGCGGTTGAACGTGGCGGCGGCAATCTGCATCGAGCGCAACCGTTCGGGCGAGCCCTCGGGATAGCTCATTGCCACCTGGTAAGCCTCGGCAGCGCTCAGGCGGAGCGGTTTCTCCAGGATGATGCGCCGCCCCTCCTCCACGCTGAAATTACGTACGGTGAAGCTCACCACGTAATCATTATGTCGCAAATAAGGATAATAACGTTCGTAGATGGTGCGGTAGATGCTCTCCGGACGGAGAATCTTGATGAGCCACTCGCGCCGGTCGAGATCCGGCTCGGTATCGATGATGTGCAGCACGCGGTCACGCCCCTCCAGGGTACGGTCCGCCTCGATTTGCCGGCGGAGTTCCGTCCAGTCCTCGTTGGGCCAGGACACCTTCCACTTGTCGGCAGGAATCTGCGGGAACTGCTGCTTCATGTATTCTTCCAGTGCCGTGGCGCGGTTCCGTGCCAAGCGTTCGTTGTATTCCACGGGAGCCTCTGGCGAGGTGTAACCCTGCACCTCGATAGCGGAGATGGTCACGGTCGGGTCGTTTGCCACCGAGTCGATGCGGGCACGCATCTCGTCGAGCTTCGCGCGGTTCCCCTTGTAGTCCAGCAGGACGTCGTGACGGTCCAGCTCAAACTGGAAACGCCCGCGGAAGGTCACACTGCGGTGCTTCACCCCTTCCTCACGCGGAGCGACGGTTGCCCGTGCATAGGCAGGCGCCACGAACGGCAGGATGTGGGGGTCGATGGTGGTCATGAAGTCGCCCTTCTCGCAGCCGGCACAGCCGGTGACATACTCGCGCAGGTTGAGCGTGGCGTTGCGCATCCAGGGTTCGAAGGGCACGGAAGCCGTGTAGGCAGGCGCCTCCCAGTGTCCGCCCTTCCGACGGACCGTGACGCCGTAGTCCTGAACGTCCGCCTGACGCATCAGCTGGCGGTCCAGCTTCACGCCGCGCACCCGTCCGTAGATGACAATCGGTTCCAGGGCACGCTCGTGGCGTCCGTCGGCACTGACCAGCACCGGGACCAGCGAGAGGCGGTCCTGCGTCCGCACACGGAGGTTGCTCAAGTCCGGCAAGAAAGAGAGATTGACCATCTGCCCTTCCCTGCGGACGTTGAGGTCATTGACTTGAATCTGTTCGAGGTAGCTTTTTCTGCCGTCGGCATAGAGCGGACCGGCGATCAGCATCGCTGCGAGAATGAACGTATATCTTTTCATGATGGTTCCTCCGTGTCTTTTCATTTAAGGAAATAAATCAGTGAGATGGCAGCCTTGGTGATGCCCCAGTAGTGCCGCGTACCGGAATCGAGGCTCCGCCGGCACTCCAGACACTCGTAGCTGTCGTAGGGGGAATACGCATAGCCCGCTCCGATTTCGGCTTCGAGGTTCCAGCGTTTGCCGAGCACCCAGGAGTAGCCGTAGCCGACACCTGCCCCGACAAACCAGCCTTCATAGCGGTTGCCGTCATCAAATTTCCGGGTAAAGAAGGGGAAGCGGACGTTTGAGATGTTGTATCCTCCGCCCATCGCGTGCAGGGCGAAGAAGTGACCGTTGAACACGTCGCAGGTCCAGTAGCGCAGTTCGGGTTGGACCATGAAATGCTTCATCTTCTCGCAGCGGCTTCCGGCGTTCCATCCGTTGTAGTTTCCGCTGACGTCCAGTGTCCATTTCTTGCCCAAGGCGAATTCGGTTCCGATATTCACGGTCCGGGTTGCATCGTACAGCGCGTTGGTCTTGATGCCCCATGTTTGCGCCGATGCGGTTTGTATGCCCCATATAAAGAGAGTCAGGGCAACAAGAATCATACAACAACTCGTCTTTTTCATTCTATATTTTGTCTCCTAAAGTCACTCATCCAACCGGGCAAGAAAGACAGACGCCCGATTAAAAATGCGTAAACTTTTGTTTAAGTTTCGTTGCAAAACTATTGTATTTATTTCATATCTGCAACACATTGATTCCACATCTGCAATTTCTTCCAAGATAGAAAAGTTAAATAAATGAATTATCAAAACCCTGATTTTCCCTGTTTATAAAGGCATATACCTTCCTCGTCGGAGTAAAGGTTCGCAACGCCATAGACAGAATTACCCCCCCCCGGTTTAACTTAGATTAACTAAGCTAAGGTTATAGAGGCTTCACATTACGATGAAAAATTTAAGAGAAGTGTAATTTATACAATTGACAATAACCCTGCGGCATCAGGCGGAGAATGTAGGGGCGACCGGTCTGGTCGCCCCTACATTTTATTTACAGGAATACATGCCGCAAGGATAATTGTCCATTGTCAATTGTCCATTGTCAATTGTCCATTGTCAATTGTCCATTGTCAATTGAAGAGATTGTCCATTGAATAATTATCTTTGTCGCGCTTTAACGACATGACTATGAAGAAAATCATTTTTTGCGTATTGGCAGGATGGATGGCATTTGGCGGATATTCATGCAGTTCGTCCGGCAGACAGACCGGGACGGCGGAGGTGCAGGACCGCGATTCCGTCCGTGTGACCAAGGAATTTCCATTCCCGGAAATTCCGCCCCTGTACACCACCCAGGAGGGGAAGGCGAACTACCTGTTCGCCCATCTGTGGGACAACTTCGATTTTGCAGACACGACGCTGACGGGCGACCGGGAACTGTGCGAACGAGGATTCCTGAACCAGCTGAACCTCTACCTGCAGGTGCCCATCGAGAAGGCGTCCGCTGAAGCAGGCATCCGTGCGCTCTGCGAGAAGATGGAACCGCACGAACAGGCACGGCGGGTGTTCATGGACATGATTGACACCTATCTCTACGATGCCAATTCTCCCTATTACAACGAAGAGCTCTACCTCGTCTACCTCCGGCGGATGCTGGAGAGCCGCATGCTGGATGATGCGCGGAAGAGCACGCTGGCATTCCGCCTGCATCTGGTCGAACGGAACATGCCGGGCACACGGGCGACCGACTTCGTGTATTTTTCACCGGACGGACGTCGCCACACCTTGCTGCAGACCGCTGTTAAGGGCGACCGTCTGCTGCTCTTCTTCTACGACGCCGACTGCCCGAACTGCCGCCGTACGCTGGCAAGGATGAAGCAGGACGACCAGTTGTCACAGGCTGTGGCGGATGGCAGACTGACGGTCCTTGCCATCTATGCGGAGGAGGACCAGGAGCGTTGGAAGTCGACCCTTTCGTCGCTCCCTGAGGGATGGCTCGTCGGTTCAGACCGCTACGTCGTCCAGGAGCAGGCACTGTATGACCTGAAGGCGCTGCCCTCCCTCTACCTGCTCGATGCCGCCAAGAATGTGTTGGTGAAGGACCGCCCGTATGTGTTGATTGCGGCGAGCCTGTTTGATTCAATGGGCAATCCTATTCAATTGACAATTGATAATTGACAATTGACAATGTTCCTTGCGGCATGTATGTCCGTAGGGGCGACCGGTCTGGTCGCCCCTACATCGTCTCAAATATTTGACACTGTTGCCGACAATTTATCCTTGATATCATTGAGTGCAAGCTTCACCTTCTCCAGTTCTTCCGGAGTAAAACGGCAAGGTTTGCCATGAACGATGTTACCATTTAAACGTTGATAAAACCACGAGGCACTTTTTCCGAAATAATGCTTGGCAAGGGCTGAAATCGACAGGAAAGGCAATACCTGCTCCATTTGTGAACGCAATTTCAAATCCTTTGCTTCCTCTATACACTGATGAATCGCTTCAAAATCATCATCAACAGCCTCAATAACCTGACGACGCTCTACCTCATCAAGTGAATCAAAGAAAACATCAAGCTCCTTCTGAACCTGTTCGCGCTCTTCGCCGCGGCTTTCAACCCAACGACGTTTCAGCATCCTGTATTCCTGTATTGTATCCATATTTTTGGAGATTTTGGGGTTTTACACTCATAAGTGATGAAGGAAGGCCTGCCGCTGCTAGCTTTGCGACAGGCCACCTTTCTACTGTTTGCCTGTGAGCTGCTTCAATTCTTCTTTCAGCAACTCAATTTCAGCATCCAATACCGAACGTCTATAACCAATTCCAATTAATCGGTCATAGTTTCGGAGATAGTAGTTGAGATTTTCCATCAACTCTTCTATCCGCGCCTTTAGCGCTCCTTCATCAGTCATTCAAAGAGCTCTTTTTGATGACGGCACAAAGATAACACTTCTATTATCGCCACACAAGTATTTCGATAATTATTTTGTTATCGTCCATCATCTGATGCAAATGACAAACGGTAACCTTCTCAATTGACAATGTACAATTATCCTTGCGGCATGATGTCCAATAAAACCAAATGTAGGGGCGA
>OLQD01000379.1_pt1 | contig 42427 bp, 30 predicted proteins | sample 1672841 | NCBI WGS metagenome assembly OLQD01 (sample SAMEA3136729, study PRJEB25190) | human gut metagenome | biome: human gut; feature: human-associated habitat; material: faeces | place: Austria | collected 2013 | reverse complement strand
AGCGCGCTACCAAACTGCGCTACACCCGGTCAACCGGGCTGTCTCGAATCAGCTTGATTATTATAACCGACTGCACCGAGAATGTCAATAGAAATGTACGAATTTTATAAATATATTTTGCTTTAAGACTGATAAAGGAAGGAAAGAAGTGATTAATCATGCCGAATAGCCTGGAATTGAACGTCTCCCCTGCGCAGCTGCACACTTTTGCCAACCATCCGTTCCATGTCCGCAAGGATATGGAGATGAACGAACTTGTCGACAGCATCCGGGAAAGCGGCGTTATCGTCCCGCTGATCGTGCGCACAAGGCCCGAGGGCGGCTATGAGATCATCAGCGGACACCGCAGATGTGAGGCCTGCCGGGAGCTGGGCATTGAGAAGGTGCCGGTCCGCGTGCAGGAGCTGACGGATGATGAAGCTACCATTTTAATGGTGAATAGTAATATTCAGCGGGAGCATGTGCTGCCGAGTGAAAAGGCGTTTGCGTATAAAATGAAGATGGATGCAATGAAGCATCAGGGACGGGCAACTTCGTGCCAAGTTGGCACGAAGTTGCGGACTGACGGAGTTCTTGCTGAAAACTCGTCAGAGAGTGCACGGACAATACAGCGCTACATCCGCCTGACCTACCTCATCTCCCCCATTCTGCAAATGGTCGACGAATCACGGATGGCGTTCAATCCCGCGGTAGAGATTTCCTACATGACGCCCGAGCATCAACGGTGGCTGCAAGCGGAGATGGAGCTTTGCGAGGCCACACCCTCTCTGGTGCAGTCCCGCCGTCTTAAAGAGATGAGCCTGAGCGGCACACTGACGGAGCACTACCTGCATACCCTGCTCACCGAGCAGAAGCCCAATCAACGACAGAAGTTTTTCTTGAATCAATCTGACGTGCAGAGGTTCTTTCCTCCCGGGTATACGCCCGAGCAGATGCAGAACACGATCTTTTCTCTGCTGAAAACCTGGGGCCATGCCCACGAGCATACCCAGAACCAGCAGGAGCAGGAACGGTAAAATGCCACACACAACCTTATTTATAAGGCCCGGTTAGGATGCCAAAAGCACGGTATTCTGTCAGGCTTATTCGAGTGCGCGCTTTTTGGAGAAGCAACCATGCAATTTGACTACTTTTACGGCAGTCAGGCCGAGCAGTTCTCGTTCTATCGCATCCCCAAGGTGCTGTTCACCGACCCGCAGTTCAAGCCGCTGTCCACCGATGCCAAGGTTCTGTACGGTATCCTGCTGGACCGTATGAGCCTGTCGGTCAAGAATCACTGGCTGGATGAACAGAGCCGAGTCTACATCATCTTCACAACCGAGGAAATCATGGAGGCCCTGAGTTGTGCCAACCAGAAGGCCTGCCGCCTGATGCTCGAGCTTGAAAAGGATGCGGGTCTGATTGAGCGCAAGCGCCAGGGACTGGGAAAGCCCAGCTTGATTTATGTAAAAAACTTTGCTGTTTCGTCATAAATCAAGAAATGTGAAAATCACATTTCTTGAAGTGTGATTTTCACACTTCTGGAGATGTGATTATCACACGCAAATAAGACTGATAGTAATTAGACTGATTAGAACGATACAGAAAACAGATTGAAAAACAGAATATGGGGTGTAGAGTATGGCCGGAGTGACGAAGGAAGAAATCGCGCGGGCGAAGGAACTGGACCTGCTGACCTACTTCAAACTCGTTGAGCCTGACAACCTGAAGCTCGTGGGCAAGGAATACCGCCACAAGGTACACAGTTCGCTGACGATCAGCAAAGACAGCCTTTGGTGCTGGCACTGCATCGGCCTGCGCGGGCGCACGGCGCTGAAGTATCTGATCGACGTCGAGAAGGTGCCCTATGTCGAGGCAGTGCGGGAAATCAACCGCATCCAAGGCGGTGTGGTTCATTCTTCCCAACCTGTAAGCCTGCCGCAGCCACGCGCTGAACCTGAAGCGCCGCGGGCCTTTACGCTACCAAAACCGGATGCAAACTGCTATGCCGCTATGGCCTACCTGCGCGGGCGCTGTATCCACCCCAATGTACTGGCGTTCTGCCGCAAGAAGGGCATTTTGTACCAAACCAGCTTCAAAAATCATCCGAACTGCGTATTCGTTGGGCGCGACGGTGAGGGCACGGCCAAGGGAGGCAGCCTGCGCGGCTGCACACAGCTGCAATTCCGGCGCGACATTCCGGGCAGCAAGAAAATCTACCCGTTCTACATAGAGGCCAGCACTAAGGCCGACACGGTGGAGGTCTACGAAGCGCCCATTGATGCCATGTCCGGTGCATCACTCAAGCTCATGCAGCACGCGGAGCCGTGGCGCGGCGTCCATTATCTGGCGCTGGGCGGCACGGACTATGCAGCGCTGGATGCGTTTTTGAAGTATTTCCCAGCAGTCCGCAAAATCGTCCTCTGTCTGGACAACGACAACGCAGGACGGATCCGGACGCAGGATATTATTGCGCACCTTGTGGGCAGCGGCAAAGCTGTAGAGGACCGCCCGCCGCCGGTGGGCAAGGATTACAACGACACGCTGGTGCAATACATGCAGGAATACCGCGAGCACTGCATCAGCATGGATGATATTTTGGAGGAAACCAGATGAAAACAATCGCAATCGCAAACCAGAAGGGCGGCACGGGGAAAACGACCACAACGTATAACCTCGGCATTGCCCTGACCCAGCAGGGCTACCGCGTCCTGATGGTGGACTTTGACCCACAGGGCAATCTCTCCTGCTACTGCGGTATCCCACCGGAAAAGGACCTTGACCAGACCATTACCGAGCTGCTGATGAAGACCTCCTGCGAAAAGCCGATTGGAAATCGGGAGTGTGTCTACCAGACCGGACGCAAGGAGGCTGCCGCACGGGTGGATTTCATTCCGTCTAACCTGCGGCTGGCGGGCTTTGAGCTGGCGATGGGCACGATGATGTGCCGCGAGGTGCTGCTGAAAGCCTGCCTGGAACAGTACGAAAGCCAGTACGACTACTGCCTGATCGACTGCTCCCCCTCTGTCGGCCTGCTGCTGACCAATGCGCTGGCCGCCGCCAATGAAATTATTATCCCGATGCAGGCGCAGCCATTTTCCGTTGTGGGCATGTCGCAGCTGACGTCCTCCATTGCGAATGTGCAGCGTAAGATCAATCCGGGACTGCGCGTGAAGGGCATCCTGCTGACGATGACCGAGCACACGAACGTTTCCGACCACTACTGCGGGCAGGTCCGCAGCACCTACGGCAATAAAATTCACGTTTTTACGACGGAGATTCCCAGAAACGTGAAGGTACAGGAGAGCCAGGCCAACGCAGAGCCGACGATTCTGTACGACCCGAAGAGCAACAGTGCAAAGGCCTATATTGAATTTGCGAAGGAGGTATCCGGCTATGGCCGCGAAGAACAAGTTTTTGAACGCGATGAAGATGCCCTCAATCGATGATATGTTTTCCTCGGAGGCCGACAGGCAGCGGGAAAGCGGCGATTTGGTCACAGTGGTGTCGCTTTCTGAGCTGCACCCGTTCGTCGGGCATCCGTTTGAGGTGCGCGACGATGAGGATATGCAGAAGCTGGTGGACAGCATCCGGGAGAACGGTGTCCTTACCAACCTGACCGTGCGCCGCCGCGCCGAGGGTGGGTATGAAATTATCTCCGGCCATAGGCGGTTCCATGCCGCGCAGCGAGCCGGGCTGGGAAGGGTCAAGGTGCAGGTGCGGGATATTGATGATGACCAGGCGATTATTGACATGGTCGATTCCAATATTCAGCGGGAGCATATCAGTCCGATGGAGAAGGCAAAAGCATACGCGATGAAGCTAAATGCCATAAAACACCAAGGAAGTCGGACAGATTTAACTTCTGGACAAATTGTCCAGAAGTTATCGGTTGAAAAGGTTGCAGAAGGAACTACCGATGGCTATAAAACTATTCAACGCTTCATCCGCCTCAACAACCTCGTTCCCGACCTGCAAAAGAAAGTCGATGACGGCAGCCTGAAATTCAACCCCGCCGTAGAGCTGTCTTACCTTACCCCCACCGAGCAGAATGATTTTCTCGACTACATGGAGTCGCAATCCTGCTCACCGTCGTTATCGCAGGCACAGAAGCTCAAGGCCGCCAGTAAGGACGGCGCGTTGGATCATGGCAAGCTGTTGGAAATCATGGACACCAAAAAGCCCAGTGTACCGCCCCGCGACCCGATGCTGACTATCAGCGTCAGCAAAATTGCCCACTACTTTCCCACCGGCTACACACAAGAACAGATGGTAGGAATCATCATGCAGCTTCTCGAACGAAACTCCCGCCACCTTATGCCGGAAAAACAACCCAGTCTGGAGCGTTGAAATGGCAGAGTACAGATATTACCTGATCCCCGATTTTATGTCGCACGTCTTTCCGCAGCAGTTTGAGGAACAAGCTCCAACGGAGTTCTTCTCAAATACTGCTGATTTGATGCAGCGCTACAATCAGCTGCGGAAGATGCCCTACAACAACGAGTACACCTGGAACGAGCGCACCAATCTTCCCTACCCGCGCCTGACCGTTGGCATTGACCGCCGTGACCCCGATGGCGCAGTAACCATCATGCAGGTACGGAACGGTGTCAACTACCTGTGTGATGACTACCGCGGCCCCTTTGCAGATCGCAATGACAAGCAGCTCCTTGAAATGGCAAAGCAGCTTGTGACAGCGGTTGGCGTAGATCGTATCCGCCCTCACTACTACACAGAAGAAAATGGTCACACAAAGGTACATGTTGGTAAAGACATCCACATAACCGAGTGGGCCAATGCACCGGAGCTTTGCAGCGCACTTCGATTTTCTCGTTTTCTGAACCGAGATGGGCAGCAGTTGTTTCAGGTGCGCAACGGTCAGCGCATTATTGAAAACTACGCGGATGGTTCACAGCTGGTGAAAGATGTGCAGACAGTTGACGATACACACTTTTACGTAGGTAGTCGTTTCTGCCACATCCAGCAGTATGCAAATCAGTGCTTCAAAAGAGGCTGTTATGTGGAACCGGAGCATCCGCAGCCGGGCGACAAGTTGGACAGACTGCTGATATATCAAATTTCACATTACACCTGCGAGTATCGTTTTACGGATTATGACTACGCCCAGAACAAGCTGAAAGCTGCTGATTACCGCTGTGCCTATGTGTCCAACATGCCCCGGGATTACACGCCGGACAAGTGCTTCCGGAATTTCAATTATGATGACCGCCCCTGCGCCAACAGTATGCCGTCTTTGTCCGTCAGTGACCTGATCGTCTTGGAGCGCCGTGATAAAGCCGAAGCCCTGTATGTGGATGCAGTTGGCTTTAAGGATGTATGCCGACTGCTGCCCGAGCTTCATGATATGGAAGTTGAGCGACAGGAGCACAATTTAGATGAATTAGAAAGGTAGGTGTCAAGATGCCGAAACCGCAGGATATATTTCAGCTGGCCCAGCAGGAGGCCGTGCGGGTCACAGCATCGCCGCAGGCGTGGCAGAGCTTTTTGTACACTGCCGCCCACAACTACCACACCACCTATCTGAATCAGCTGCTGATCCACGCCCAGCGGCCTGACGCCGCGGCCTGTGCAAGCATGGAATACTGGAACAAGCAGGCAAACCGGCTTGTCATGCGCGGCAGCAGAAGCATCATCGTGCTGCAGCGACGACAGGGCGTGGCGGTGACAAAGCCGGTCTTTGCCATCGGTGATACCACACTATTGAGCCAGATGCGCACCGGCGGGCCGTGGGAGGTCACGGACACAACGCGCCCGCTGCTTCTGCAAGGCAAATCCGATGACCGGCTGACGGCGCTGGCACAGGATGGTGTAGCCAGCGAGGCAGACCGTGCTCGCCGTATGCTGGAGCGCAATGTGGCAGACAGTACGCTGCAGTGGGCGCAGCCTGCCGAGCAGATGCAGCTCTTGCAGGCACTGGTCACGCAGAGTGCTGTCTATATGGCACGGCTGCGAATCGGGCTGCCGGTGCGGGATGAGGATTTCCTGGTATTTCAAAGCGTCAGCCAGTTCGACACCTATCAGATTTCACTGTGTCTGGGCGGCTATCTGCAGGCAACCGCAGAGCCGATGTTGGACGCCATTGGGCGCGAGGTGCTGCGACTAAACCGTGACAGTATTGCAATATCACACGAACCAGTTCATAATGAAAGCACACGAACACAATTGAACAGCCGAGAGGAGGCTATACATCATGACGTACACGAAGAACCGCGAAGGCTACCTGATTCCGAGCCTTTCCCTGCCGAACCAGCCGAACCCGTATCTGAACCGCTACGCGAGGCAGCGTCTGGAATATCTGGAGCAGAACGAGCCGACGCTCTGCGACCAGCTGATGCTGGTGGGCACGCTGCTGACGAGCTGCAGCCAGGTTGGGCGAGCCGCGCAGCGGATGGTGGACAAGACCCTGCGCGAGCTGATGCAGACCACCCCGATGCCGGACCGCAGGGCGAACCCGCTGGGCTGGACGCAGATGGCCAACAGCCTGAAGAAGCAGGCGGAGGAAGCCGTCCTTCCGATGCTGTACAAAATCTGACAGAATCCCCCGCACAGGCGGAGAGCGAGCCATCGCCCTCCGCTTTTGCTTTGCCTGAATTTCCGGCAGACCTACTGCCGCAGCTGCTGGCGGCGGAGACCTCCTCCCGTGCGGCCAATGGCGAGTATCTTACCTTTTATAATAAGAACCCTCTGCTCATTGACCGGCTGCGCTTTGTGCGGGAAAGCTACAAGGATATTTTCACGGAGCTTTTGCTGGCCGATGATACCCGCGTGGGCTTCCACAAGCAGGATAACGGTCTGCTTGTCTGGCAGGGCGCGTATCTGACCCGCAGCGCGGAAACGATGCTGCCGTGGCGTGCCGTGGCCAATGCGCTGAACGACTTGATTGAACAGCATGAGCTGATTGCGGCCATTGAGCCGAAGGATCTACCACAGGAAGATGAACAGCTTTCCTTTGAACTGCCCAACGGTGCGCCGCCGAGTACGGAAGATGACAGGCTGGAAAAGGATGATTTCCTCACCCCGGAAAAGCAGGAAACCGTCATTCGCTCCGCCCTGCCTGTTGCAGAGTACAATGCCCCGCAGATGGATGACGGCAGCGTTATCACAGACGAGGAAATCAACCTGGCTCTGGCAGCGGGCAGCAATTTTGAGAACAGCAAATTCCGCATTTATCAGCAGTTCACCACCACGCAGGGCGACCACGCCGCTTTTTTGAAGAAGGAATACGGCAGCGGTGGTCGGTCATGGGATTACCAAAGCGGTGCCCACGGCTGGGTTGACCATGGCCCTGCCGGATTGAAGCTCATCTTGACAAATGAGGAAGGCCGCTTTGAGCGTCGGCTGCTATGGCGGGCCGCAGCCAAGCGCATTGCCTATCTGATCGAGATGCAGCGCTTTTTGACGCCGCAGGAGTTGGAGCAGTATCCCGCATGGGCTGCCGAACAGCAAGAGGCCGCCAGTGCGGTGCGCGATGAGCCCGGCAACGTACCGGATAGCAGACCGATTTGCGCCGAGGGCAGCGTTGTCTATCTGGAGGATGACCACCGGTTTACCGTGGAGCGCATCGGGCAGTTTGACGTGCATCTGCGGGACGAGGAAGTACCCTTGTTTGGGCGCGCCATCAGCCGGGAGGAGTTTCAGCGGCAGTTGGACGCCAACCCGCGCAACGGCGGTATGATGCTCTCCGAACAGCAGCGAACTGCCCTTGTGCAAGCGCAGACGGAACAGGCTATCTCCTATATTGAGGATTATCTCAAGGACGAATTTGAGATCATCGAGCCGGACTTTTCGGACCTGACGCGAATCGATTTGGGCTATACCACTACCGAGGATGAGAAGCACGTCATTCAGGTGTATGCCGACTTGGAGCACTGCACCGTCACCAAGCTGGTGGACGACACTCTCTACGCGCAGGAACGGTATGGCTCGCTCGATGATCTGAATCAGGCGGTGCTCTCCAATCTCGATTTTGACAGCCTCATGGAAATAGACCTCGACGAGGTGGAAGAACACGAGCCGCAGGAAAACGCCCTTCCTACCGACGAGCCCGCCGCGCATGACCCCACCAACTATCTTGCGCCCTATGAGCCGGAGGTTCCCACAGGGGCAAAGGCCAAGTTTACTGCGAATTTAAATGCAATTCGGACACTCAAGCAAATCGAGCAGCGCGGCACACCGGCCACAGAGGCCGAGCAGGATGTTCTGGCCGGTTACCTCGGTTGGGGCGGTCTTTCCGATGCCTTTGACCCTAATAAAGACAGCTGGCACAGCGAGTACACGCAGCTGAAAGAACTGCTGACGCCGGAGGAATACGCCGCCGCACAGGAATCCACGCTGACAGCCTTTTATACCCCGCCTGCCGTCATTCATGCCATGTATCGCGCACTGACCCGCATGGGCTGTGTAGGCGGCAACGTGTTGGAGCCCAGCATGGGTGTAGGTGCGTTCTTTGGGCACCGCAGCGACAGCTTTGATACGAACAATGCAAAGCTCTACGGCGTCGAGTTGGACAGTGTATCAGGCCGCATCGCGCAGCAGTTATACCAGAAAGCCAAAATTCAAATCTGCGGCTACGAAAAAACCGACCTGTCGGACAGCTTCTTTGATTTGGCCATTGGCAATGTGCCGTTTGGGCAGTATCAGGTCACGGACCGTCAGTACGACAAGCTGCACTTTCAAACCCACGATTACTTTCTTGCCAAGACCGTAGACAAGCTCCGCGTCGGCGGCATCATGGCATTTATAACGACCTCCGGCACGATGGATAAAAAGTCCGAAAGCGTGCGCCGGTATCTGGCTGCCCGCTGTGATTTGATCGGCGCGGTGCGGCTGCCCAATAATGCCTTTACCGCACAGGCAGGTACAACCGTTACCTCTGACATTCTGTTCCTGCAAAAGCGTGGGCGGGTTTTGGAGCAGGACACGCCGTGGATTCATGTGGGCGAGACCGCGGACGGCATTCCGCTGAACCGGTATTTCATCGATCATCCCGAGATGATCTGCGGCGAGATGCAGATGGTCAGCGGCCCCTATGGGCAGCGCCCCACCTGCGCACCGCTGGAAAATGGCACATCACTGGAAGGTCAGCTTGATGCAGCTCTTGCCAATTTACAGGCCGAGTACACGCTGGCGGATGACCGGGAGGACGCGCAGGAGGAAAGCGATACGCTCGACGCCGACCCCAACACGCGAAATTTTAGCTATGTTGTTAAAGGCGACACAGTTTATTACCGTGAAAATTCCAAAATGCGCGCCGTGAAGGCCAGCACCACCACACTGGCCCGCATCAAGGCGCTGGTCCCTCTGCGGGATACCTGCCGGGAGCTGATTCGGGCACAGCTGGACAATCTGGCCGATGAAACGATTGCCGCTTTGCAAACGCAGCTGACCGCCCAGTATGATTCCTACCACGATACGTATGGGCTAATCAACAGCCGCGGCACGGCTTCGGCGTTCCGTGAGGATTCCGGGTATTTTCTGCTCTGCTCGTTGGAGGACATCGACAGCGAGGGTCATTACCGCGGCAAGACGGATATGTTCACAAAGCGGACCATCCGCCCGGCCCAGGTCGTGGACCATGTGGACACCGCTGATGAAGCGCTGGTGCTGAGCCTGACCGAGAAGGCCCGCGTGGACCTTGCCTACATGGCACAGGTCACGGGAAAGGCACAGGAGGAAATCATCCGCGATTTGACCGGCGTTATCTTCCGCGACCCGGAGCAGTCCGAGTCGGTCTATCTGCCGGCAGACGAATATCTATCCGGCAACGTGCGGCAAAAGCTGGCCGTTGCCCGGCTGGCTGCTGCGTCCGACCCGGACTATCAGGTCAACTTGAAGGCATTGGAGCAGGTACAGCCGAAGGACCTCGACGCCAGCGAGATTGCGGTGCGGTTGGGTGCCACATGGATACCGCCTGAATATATTCAGGATTTTCTCATGGAGCTGCTGGAGCCGCCATTGTCCACACGGCTTTCCGTGAAGGTGCTGTTTGCGTCGTTCACCGGTGAGTGGAATATCACGAACAAGCGCTACGGCAACGGCAGCATCAAGGCAACTGTCACCTACGGCACAAACCGCAAGAATGCCTATGAAATCACCGAGGCTGCGCTGAACCTGCGGCCTGTGCAGGTGTTTGATACAGTCACCGACGCAGAGGGAAACAAAAAAAGCGTGCTGAACCACGCCGCCACCGAGGCTGCCTACGCCAAGCAGTGTTTGATAAAAGACAAGTTTGAGGAATGGATTTTCAAGGAGCCGCAGCGGCGGCAGGCGCTGGTAAGCCTGTACAACAGCAAATTCAATTGCATCCGTCCGCGGGAGTATGACGGCAGCAATCTGCGCTTTCCCGGCATGAACCCGGAAATTACGCTGCGACCCCACCAGCGCAACGCCATTGCCCATGCGCTGTACGGCAACAATGTACTGCTGGCACATGAGGTTGGGGCTGGGAAGACGTTCGAAATGGTCGCCAGCGCTATGGAGAAGAAGCGCCTGGGTCTTTGCAACAAGACCTTGATTGTGGTGCCCAACCATTTGACCGAACAGATGGCGTCCGAGGCGCTACTGCTTTACCCCAACGCGGAAATTCTGGTAGCACGCAAAACAGATTTTGAAAAAGCCAACCGCAAAAAATTCTGCGCCCGCATTGCTACCGGCAATTTTGACATCATTGTGATCGGGCACAGCCAGTTTGAAAAGATACCGCTTTCCGATGAGCGGCAGAAAATGTACCTGCAAAAGCAAATCGACGATATAGTAGCACAGACTGCCGCATTGAAGGCCCAGCGCGCCGAGAATTTTACCATTAAGCAGATGGAGCGCATGAAAAAGCAGCTGCAACGGAAACTGGACAAGCTCAACGACCAGAGCCGCAAGGATGACGTCATCACCTTTGAGGAACTGGGCGTGGACAGCCTGATGGTGGATGAGGCGCACTATTTCAAAAATGCAATGGTCACCACTAAGATGACCCGCGTGGCCGGTATCTCCCAGACCGAAAGTCAAAAGGCCAGCGACATGTACATGAAGTGCATGTACATGGACGAGCTGACCGGCGGGCATGGCATCGTGTTTGCCACCGGCACGCCGATTTCAAACTCGATGACCGAGATGTACATCATGATGCGGTATCTGCAATACGGGCTTTTGGAGCAGGAGGGCCTGCTGAACTTTGATGCGTGGGCGTCCACCTTTGGCGAGAGTGTTACCGCGATTGAGCTGGCCCCCGAGGGCAACGGCTACCGTTCCAAAACACGGTTTGCAAAGTTTTACAATCTGCCCGAGCTTATGAATATGTTCAAGCAGTGCGCCGACATTCAGACCGCCGACATGCTTAAGCTGCCGGTCCCCGAAATCACAGGCGGCAAGCCCACGATTGTGAAGCTGCCACCCAGCGAGCTGCAGCGCCAGATGGTGGCGGCGCTGGGTGAGCGTGCAGAGGCGGTGCGCAATCGTCTGGTTGCCCCGAATGAGGACAACATGCTGCGCATCACGAACGATGGCCGCAAGCTGGCACTGGATCAGCGCCTGATGAATCCCCTGCTGCCCGATGACCCCGACAGTAAGGCGAATGCCTGCGTGGAACGGGTCTTTACCATTTGGGAAAGAACAAAGGCCCAGCGCTCCACGCAGATGATTTTCTGCGATTTGAGCACACCCCGCGCAGATGGATTTGACGTGTACAACGACATTCGGGACAAGCTGGTGGCGCGCGGTATCCCCAAGGAGGAAGTGCAATTTATCCATGATGCTGATACGGAAGCCAAGAAGGCCGAGCTGTTCGGCAAAGTCCGCAGCGGTGCGGTGCGCGTTCTGATGGGCAGCACCCAGAAGATGGGTGCAGGCACCAACGTACAGACACGGTTGTGCGCGCTCCATCCCCTTGACTGTCCGTGGCGGCCTGCCGACATTGCCCAACGAAACGGACGCATGGTGCGGCAGGGTAACATGAACAAAGAGGTTTCTATCTTTATTTACATAACGGAGGCCACGTTTGACGCCTACAGCTATCAGCTGGTGGAGAACAAGCAGAAGTTTATTTCGCAAATCATGACGTCGAAATCACCTGCCCGAAGCTGTGAGGACCTGGACGAGGCTGCGCTCTCCTACGCCGAGGTAAAGGCGCTGGCTGCCGGAAACCCGATGATCAAGGAAAAAATGAATTTAGATATTCAGGTTGCACGGCTTCGCACGCTGAAGGCTGCCTACAACAGCCAGCACTACCGGTTGGAGGATGCTGTGACAGGTAGCTTTCCACGGGAGATTCGCGGTAGCGAATGCCGGATTCAGGCGTTTGAGAAGGATGTGCAGACCGCCAAGGACAGTCAGAGCTATGACAAGGACGGCAAGTTAGCTTTCAGCATTGAGTTGGACGGCAAGGTCTACGATAAGCGCGAGGACGCCGGTAAGGCACTGCTGGGGCTGGTGGGTGCTGCCGTGCGGGCTGATCATCCGGTTTCGGTGGGACACTATGCGGGATTTGAAGTCACCGTTGCCTATGTGCCGCTCTCCAAGGCGTTTGTGGCACATCTGGTCGGCGAGGCCACCCACACCACCGAGCTGGGCAGCGACGCTGCCGGTAATATGGTTCGCCTGCAAAATGTTGTTGCTGCCCTGCCGCAGGAAATCAGCGGTCTGCGCAACAGTCTACAGCAGCTGTGCGTCCAGTTGGACAGCGCCAAGGAGGAATTGCAGCAGCCCTTTCTGCAGGAACAGGAGCTTAACGACAAGAGCGCGCGCCTGGCCGAGCTGGATGCCCTGCTGAATGTGGGCAATGATGCCCCGGTTTTGGAGGGTGAGGCCGAGGTCGTAAACGAGGACGATTCTGTGCGAACGCCTAGAGAGGAAAACGAACTGGAACGCTGAAATCGACAGCCTTGCATTATTTCGCAGACCATGTATCATAGAGGTAGGAGGTGGCCATTATGCCCATTCAACGTAAAAATCTGTTCCTTACCTGGGGTATCCGCATTAGTCTCGTGCCTGTCATTCTGGTACTTCTTGCACTGGGCCTGATTGCAATCGTGCTGTTTGCTATCTGCGGAGTTTGCGGCAGGTTTTTGGCGGCACTGGGCGGTCTGGCTGCTCTGCTGGCGCTATTCGATAAGTGCTACCAAGAGGCAGCAGTATCCGCCATCGTGGCGTTCTTGCTCAGTCCTTACGGCGCGCCGCAAGTGCTGTTCTGGCTGGGCAGAAAGCTGCTCGAGTTTGCTGGTAGGCTGTATGATTTATACTACTGATTGGAGAAATTTATAATATGAAGAAATGTCTGTTATCCATTCTTTTAGCTATGGTGTTACTCTGCGCCTGCGCACAGCAGACCGATAACACTTTGCAAACGCCGGAAAGCAGTACGCTGGTAGAACTTACCGTTGCTACTGAAGAAACTGCCGTTGAAACACCTGCGCCGCTTGCCACGGAAAGCCCGGCACCAGCGCCTACACAGACTCCAGAACCGGCTGCCATACCGACACCGACTGAAATTTCCATACCGGAGCCTACTGCAGCGCCTGCCGAAGCGCCCGCTACGGAACCCGTTGCCTCGGAGAGTCAGCCTGCACAGGTCAGCATGAGCCACGGTGCTGTCCCCTTTGACCTGGCGGCGGGCAGTGAGGAGTGGTGGAGCATCGACAGCTCGGACAGTGCCTACTGGGCTGTGCAGGAAAACATCAATGCTATGCGCGCAGCAGCTGGTCTGTCCCCTTTGACGATGGACAGTGGCCTGAGTGCTGCCGCCGATGCACGCTGTGAGAGCTTTGTGGCGGGCGGGCCGTTCGACCACAGCGGCATGACGACCCGCAGTGAAATCTGCGCCGCAGGTCCGATTGGCTCGGCCAGCAGCGTTTGCACCTACTGGCAGGGCAGCCCTGCCCACTATGCCAACATTATGGAGCCCAGCTTCACCGGCATGGGCGTGGGCTGCTGGTTTTGCAGCACTGCCGAGGGCCAGTACACCTACTGGACCGTAACCTTTCAGTGATTGGAGAATTGATATGAAAAAGCAAAACTCCCTGTATCGGATGACTACATCCGAAATGCAGATCATGACATACCTTTGGAATTCCAAGGAGCCTGCCATCGCCAGTCAGATCGTTTCCGACTTGATCCCGACCCAGAACTGCACCTGGAAGCCGCGTTCGGTCTTTACCATCTTGAAGAGTCTTTCAGAGAAAGACCTGATCCACGATGTTGGGTACGTGAGAACCGGCAAGACCTACTCCCGCAAATTTGCTCCCAAGGTGAGCCGCGCAGAATACCTGGCCATGCAGGTCATGAACGAACTGCCGGACCAGGATCTGCCGGAATTTTTGGAGTTCTTTCAGGGGAAGGTCGGTTGAGCGTTACAGGTAAATCAAACTCTCAAGTGTCTGCTGTTTGTTCGGCAGGCACTTTTTTATATAGATAAAATTTAACAATGGAAGGAAAAGTGTGTAATGAATCAAAGGTTCAATCTCAAGCAGCGCGTGGCGGCCTTGTTTATGGCAGCTATGATGTGCTGCACAATGTTCCCGGTTGGGGCGTTTGCGGAGGCTCCGCAGCCCGATGCAGACGATACGCCTACAGTTGTGCAGGACAACGAAAACGTCACACCGGATGCACCGCAAACTGATGAAAGCAATCTAGACCCAGGAGAAAACACCCCCGAGGACAGCGAAACACCTATGGTTACCCAAAGCGCCGATGAAGATAAGCCCGTGGACGATTCCACCGACTACACCTTCGACGGCGCTGTTTTGTACACAGACTTACCGGATGCACCGACTGGTTCCTATATGGGCAGCCAGGGCTTGCCCGTTGCCACGGGTGAAACAAAAATCGGCATTTCCGCCTGGTCGAATGACCAGTTGGAAGAAAGCACGGATAGTTACCTGAGTGCGGACACCCTGAACGGCGACGACCTGACGATGATGGCTCCGTTGCTGGAGGGTACCGACTATGCCGTTGCGCCCATTCTGGCACAGGTGGAATACCCTGCAGACGGCAGCAGTCTGGATGTGGTACTTCCTAACGAGGTGACGGTGCTGGACTTCTACGGTGCTCCCGCCGATGAGACTACGCGCAGCAGCCTTGTGCATAGTGAGTATTCAGAAACATCCGCCGCGGTCATGGGTCTGTATGTACAGGCAGATGCCGACTTTTCCGCGCAGCTTGTCTACACCGCCCCGGATGGCAGCACGCTGACGAAAGTGCTGCACGTTGTAATTGACCGCAGCCGCACCATGGCCGCACCGTTCGCAGAAACTACAGACGTTGCCGCCTACGCCGAGCGCCCCACGCCTGCCGTTACCAGCGGCAAAATCACCAAGGTCGAGAAGGTCAACGGCACATGGCTGATCTGGTTCAATGGCGAGGAAGCCTACTGCTGCACCCACGGTGCCAACGGCCAGCCCAAAGGCTGTCCGCCGTACACTTATACGAACACTTCTCTGGTCAGTGCGGATCAGTGTATTCCCGGTGACCACTACGGCAACCAGTACCGCATCTGGGGCGGCCTGGACCAGCTTTCTATGGACTTGCTGCCCGATACGCCCGTCGCTTTTTCCGCAGAAGATACTGAAAGAATCTCTCTTTTGGATTTCTGCCGCACGATTTACGATGATACCCAGTTGTGGCTGATTGAAAATTATCCCGAGAGCACTGCTGCAAAAATCTATCTAGAATCCGCGCAGGCCCTGATGGACGGCGCTGTTGCCTATGCAAAGCCTCGCGGCTACTACACCTACATTTATACCCCTGCGCGCAGCGGCTGGCAGACCGTTGCCCTGATTGGCCCTGAAATCAGTGAGGAGGAAACGGAAGAGCCGAAGCCTGTCGTACAGGAGTATTATGCCAGTTGGGAAGCCCCTGCACAGTCCGCCAGCGGCACCGTAGATCTGACCTATGGTATCACCACAGATAAGATCCAGCTGAAAACGCTGGAAAAGGTGGACGGTGCGACCATTGAAATCGAGCCAATCACCAAGTCCGGAACAATTGACGGCGGCAGCTGGAGCATTTCCCCTGCCGGTGTGCAGACTGTCACCACAAGCGGCCACACCAACGACGACAATTACCAGAATGACGGCGGTGCAGCATCTGCCAGTTGGTCTGTGCATTACACTGTATCCAAGACCATAGATGGCCGCAGTGGCTGCGTCGGCCCCTATACCACGAAAGAAGCCGCGGACGCAGCCGCCAACAGCGAGCGCGATTCTGCGGTTGCCGCCATTCAGGCAGAAGCACAGAGCGCTGTAAATAATGCTATTGGCAGCGCGCAGGCGCAGCTTGCATCTTTACAGTTCCGTTATGACGAAATCACCATCCCCTACGGTTTTGAATCCTACTGGGGCAGCAACGGCAGTCACCAGACCATTACAGTACCGGCCAACTCCAACAATGCCTACGAGATGCGCAATGCTGAGTGGTCCCTGCAGATCAACGTCAAGAAGACCGACAGCGAGACCGGCAACCAGATTGCAGGCGATGCCCGGTATGAAATCTACCAGTGGGACGTCGTGACCGGCAAATACCAGCCCACGGGCGGCTACAACACCTACAGCGTCCAGCGCCAGGGTGACGGCACCTATGCCGTCATCAACAACGCCGCCTACGCCACAAACGACACGATGCGCCATACGCTGTACTACACGCAGCGCAATGAGGGCAGGTTCATCCTTGTAGAGACGAAGGCCCCCGCGGGCTATTTCGGCGACTGGACAGATGTTGACCATCCCGGCACGGCGGGCACGCCGCTGGGCAAGCGCGCCTACTATGTGGAAATTACCGCTGACAACAACAATTCCGTCCTGTGGCTGGGCAATGGCGACTACAACGCCGACATTGCCACTGGCGATAAGGGCGGCACAAAGCTGGTGACCAGCGGCGGCGTAGAAACCACCGTCACCATCTATGACTCCCCCAAGGATGCCTCCCGGGGCTATACCACCGATGCCAGCGGCAAGGCTGCCAATGAGGACAGCTACACCACCACGGCGGCGGACGGTATCATGAAAAATGACCGCACGCTGGGCGAAATCAGTATCTCTAAGGTTGATTTGGATGCACAGCGGTATGTGACAGGCGACGCTGCTCACGGCAATGCCGTGCTGGACGGCGCAGTGTACGACCTGTACGCCGCCGAGGATATTACCCACCCTGATGGTGTGACCGGCGTTGTGGATTATTCCAAAATCGTAGATTCCAACGGCAATCCCATCTGGCACACTACGATTCGTGACAACAGCGGGCAGTGGATCAGCGATTACCTGCCCGTGCTGAAAAAGGACAATCTCGTAGCCAGTGCAAAAATCGAGGACGGCTGGCTGACCTTCTCCAACCTGTACCTCGGAAAATATTATGTAGTAGAGCGCTCCACCGGCACGGTTATTCCGCTGCGTGAGGGCGCTCTTGCTGTTTCCGGTACTTACCCCACCGTGGATAGCCGCACCAAGGCAGCTACCGGGCAGGTTGCCGCGCTGGCAGCCAGCAACGGGCAGTATACAGATTGGGTATACAAGAACCAATTCAGCACCATCTCCAAGAGCAAGGCTCTGGACGGCACCTGGACCTACGATGCCTATTACCTGTCCTATGCGCCCGGGTATCTCTGCGACGAGCACAACTACTACATCACGCCCAGCTATGCAGATGAGGGCTGGTATGTGGAGAAAACCACCTTTGCCAATGACAAAGCCGCCTACAACGGCAACTACCACATCCACAAGGACAGCGGCCTGACCGAAAGTCAGGATCAGGTCGCCAAGGGCAACGTGGAGATCAGCAAGGTCGTCTCCTCCAGCGGGCAGTCCAATGGGCTGGAGCTGGAAGGCGCAGGCTTCACCTTCTATCTGGTATCTGACCTGTCCAAGGTAGACCAGTTCAAGCAGACGCGCACCGGAAGCTACACACTGCAAAGCATTCTGGATGCCTATATCAATAAGGAATACGACAACGAGCACCCCAAGTGGGATTTCTCCGGTGAGACACAGGCCATTGCCAAGACCTACGAGGTCAACGCTGATGAAATGGCCACCTATAACAGGACGCTGACCACGTCAGGCGACAACAAGAACGGAAAGGGTGATGGCTGGCAGCCCACGGGGCGTGCTAATGAGTATCAGCTGACCGAAATCTTCAGCAATGATTCCGGCAACATTCGCGTGCAGGGGCTTTCCTACGGCACCTATCTGGTTGTGGAGACGACCACCCCGCACGATTTGTTCCAAGCAGAGCCGTTCCTGGTCAGCATTGACCCCGAGCAGGACAACAACCCCTGGGGCGCGATGGCCACGCCGAAGGACAGTGTGATGAAAGCATCGGATTCCTATCAGAAATTTACGGTACTGGATGAGGAGATTGAAGTGTATTTAAAAATCACGAAACTCGATACGGAAACCGGCAAACCGGTCCTGCTGCCGAACACAGCCTTCCAAATCTACTGGCTGGATGACAACGGTAACTATCGGCTGGAAAACGGGAAGCCCAAGCTGGTCACGATGACGGACACGGTAAACGGGCATCTGACCAAGAACGTGGATACCTTCTACACCAACGAGGAAGGTATCCTGACCCTGCCTGAAAAGCTGCCACTGGGCAAATACCGCATTGTGGAGACTGTCGGCCCGGACGGCTTCTACAACGAATGGGCTGACAGCGGCAACTACTATGTCGATTTCGATATTTCCACGGACCGCATCTACAAGGCCACCGGTGATGACAATGAAAACGGCATGGACACGCTGGTCATCGGCGAGGACTACTGGAATGAGGAAACGCTGGGCAAACTGACCATCCGTAAGACCGGCGAGACCTTGACCGGAAAGATCGAAACGAACGAATTGATTGACCCCTGGATGACCGGTGAGGCCGACTCCGACTTTGCCTATACGCTGCGCCCACTGGCCGGTGCGGAATACACCATTACGGCTGCCGAGGACATTTACACGCAGGACCGCCAGCCGGATGCCAGCGGCAGCCGCACGCTCTGGTATGCCAAGGGCGACGTGGTAGCGGTTGTTACCACCGGTGATGGCAGTGCAGACACTGCTGTGTTTGCACCGTCCCGCACCAAGGCGACCTATGATTTTCTGTCGGTCATCCACGACGGCACGCTCGGCGAGGTCAGCGTTACCCTGCCGCTGGGCAGCTACCATGTGGAGGAAACCAAGCCGCCCTATGGGTATGTCGGTACGACGGACAGCTACGACGTGACCTTTGTCTGGGATAATCAGCTGAACGATGTAGTCATGGCAAAGAGAATCGTCAAAAATGGAGACAGTGAACAGCATTTTGATATTGTACGCGCATCGGATGCCTCTGCGGAACTGGCTGAACAGCAGACCCTTGGTTTCTATAATGACCGTGAGCATGCCCGCGTGGGTGTGTACAAGATCAATCAGGAAACCGACAAATATCTGGCCGGTGCTGTGTTCAACCTGTACACCCGCGATGACATCTACGACGTGGACGGTAATAAGCTGTTCTCTGCCGGTGATTTGATTTCCACCAGTCCCGAGACCGTTGCAGACGGCTACACCTATTTCAACTGCGATGTTCCCATCCGCGGCGAGTGGTACGGCCAGAGTGAGCGGCTGGATGCCTCGACCAACAGCGGCAATTACTTTATCCGCGAGCTGCGCGCCCCGCTGGGATACTATCTCAATGATGCAGAGATGGATGTCACCTTCACCTATAACGGCGAGGTCCTGCAGGTACTGGACAATACCTGCGCCAACAAGCCTACTGAAATGTGGGTAAGCAAGCGCGATTTGACCAACGACGAGGAACTGCCCGGTGCGACGCTGATCATCAAGGATGCAAAGGACAACATCGTTGACACCTGGGTTTCCACCGATACGCCGCACCGTGTGACGGGTCTGCATTTTGACGAAGAATACACGTTGACAGAAAAGCGACCTGCTGATGGTTATGCCGTTGCAGACGATATTGTGTTCCGCCTGGAACGCAAAGCAGATGCCGACGGCCATGAGCTGGACGAGGCAGACGTCTACTATCTGAAAAATAAAAAGAAACTCTGGATCATTCCCTGGGAGGAATGGGAGCTGCTGGACGATGCTACGGTAATCATGAAAGATGACATTACGAGGGTACAAATCTCCAAGAGCGACATTGCTACGGGTAAAGAGCTGCCCGGCGCGGAGCTGGTCATCAAGGATAAGGACGGCAACACGGTTGCACAGTGGGTTTCCGAGGACAAGCCCCACTATATCGAAAAGCTGCCTGCCGGAGAGTACACGCTGACCGAGATCACCGCACCCAACGGCTATCAGATTGCAGAAAGCATTACCTTTACTGTACTGCCCACCGGTGAGCTTCAGACTGTCGTTATGAAGGATGCTCACATCCCCGAGGAAACACCGCATGAGGACACCCCGAGCAATACGCCGCAGCCGACGCCGGGCAGCACGCCCGCGCCTACCCCTGCACCGGCAAGCACGCCCACGGCAATGCCTGCGCCAATGCCGATTATTCCCCAAACGGGCGATGTGTTCCCCTTTGCGCTGCTTTCGGCGGCGGTGTTTGGGTCTATCGTCGGCTTCGGAATTTTTGCATACAAGCGCCGCAAATCCAAACTGGATGAGAGCGAGCACTAAAAAGCTATGAAACATGTACATTGTATGGGCGACTCTCGCGGGCCGCCCTATTTTTATTGGTGAATGACATGAAACATATCATCTGTTCGAGCTTCGGCAAAGACAGCAATGCAACAGCGCTGCTGGCCCTACAGCATGGCGAACCGCTGGACGAAATCATATATACAGAGGTCATGTTCAGCAAGGAGATTTCCGGCGAACTGCCCGAGCATACGCGGTTTATCTATGAAACGGCAATTCCGTACTTTGAAAAGCGAGGCATCCCCACAAGGGTTTTGCACGCTGAAAAGACGTATCTGGATTGCTTTTACCATGTGGTGAGCCGCGGCAATGCACAGGGAAAGTTTGCCGCTTTTCCGCTGGCTGGGCGCTGTGCAATTCAACGGGATTGCAAAGTTCCGCCACTGGAAGCCTATAAAAGGGGCTTGCCACCGGGTACGGTCTCCTATTTAGGTCTTGCAGCGGATGAGCCGATCAGACTGGAACGGCTAAAGCCTGACCAGGTATCTCTTATGGCAAAGTACGGCGTGACAGAGCAGGATGCATTTGCCATGTGCAGGCAGGAGGGGTTGCTGTCGCCGCTGTATGAGTACAGCCACCGCGGCGGGTGCTGGTTCTGCCCCAACGCATCCATGACCGAGCTGCGGCATCTGTACCATTCACATCCTGATTTATGGCAGCTGATGCTGGAATTGCAGGATGCACCGAATAAGGCGACGGAACGCTTCAATCGGAATTTCACATTTGCCGAGCTGGACCTGCGGTTCCGCTTAGAAGGCGAGCAATTGAGCTTTTATGACCAAGAGCTGGAGGTAGAGAGATAATGCCAAATCAAGAAAAGTCGCCTTGTGCATGGGTGTATGCGCGCATTCCCGGTGACTGCGCAGCGACCTGCGCGAGCTACGATGCCTGCTGCAGGCAGGCCGGTGACGACGGCTGCATGGTAGTCGGCGGCAGCATCGATTATAAAGGGCACGGCCCGCTGCGCGATGGGTATCAGAGTATGCTGCGCAATATCAGAGACGGCAAGGTCAACTGCGTGTATGTCTGCCGTATGCGGCAGATCAGCGGCAAGGAGCGGTACCTGTACGCCTTTTTCAAGTGCGCAATGAAGCACCATGTAAAAGTCCGCACACTGGAATACAGCCTGCCGGACCGCTTGCAGCAATACAGGTTGGGAAAAAGAATCGAAGCATACGCCCGACGCACCGGCGCGCCGCTGCCGTGGTGAGGCTGAAATTTTATTGCAGAGAAAGCGAAGGTGATACCGCATGGTAGAAGAAACGGCCATCCGGGTGCAAATCAACGCAGCCAAGCTTGCCGGGCAGGGCATCTTTGGAATATTGCAGGCGGTTGCCAGTATGCTGCAAGCGCGGCAGTACGGGCAGTAATCAATTCAATCACTGAACCGACAGTCGCAAGCTCTCGCTTCGGTGGAGCTGAACGACAAGACATTGCCCTATGTCAGGCGGCAGCTCAAGGAATATTCGGTGGACTTTGCCATCACCAAGGATAAGGACACCGGGCAGCTGAACCTGTGGTTCAAAGGGCAGGACGTGGACCGCATCCAGACCGCCATTGAAAACTGCATTGCAGCGCGCGGCAAGGAGCGGCCCACCAGCCTGCTGCAGGAGCTGTCCGAACGGGCTATGCAACGCACGAAGGAGCTGAACCAGCACCGCCCGCCGCCGGCGCAGGAGCGAGGTGAGCGACTATGAAGGAACAGCGCACAAAGCAAATTCTGATCTGTCTTGTTGCAAGTCTGGGCAGCTTTTGGCTAGGCAACCGGGTGGGACTTCTCTATGTATCAGCTGTCGGAACGGTCACGCAAAGGCTGGCCGCTGCGGTAAATCTTAGCAAAATTGTACTGCATCCCTTCCAGCTATCTTCTGCGCCGATTCCTGTAGGCTGCGGTGTTGGTTCTATTCTGCTGGCGGGTCTTGCTTACCTCTGCATAAAGTACAGCGGTCATCGGCTGGTGCCGCAGAAGGAGTACGGCAGCGCCCGTTGGGGCACAGCGGCGGACATTGCGCCGTTTCTCCATGAAAAGGCAAGCGAAAATATCCCCCTGACGGCCACAGAGTCCCTGAGCCTTGCCCTGAAGATGCCGGTAACAGCGGAGAACAACTACAACCGCAACAAGAACGTCATTGTGTTCGGCCCGTCCGGCTCCGGCAAGAGCTACAGCGTAGCCGGCCCGCAGCTGCTGCAGTTTAACAGCAATTATGTACTCAGTGATCCGAAGGGCGAACTGCTTGACACCTACGGAAATGTCCTGTTATCGCAAGGGTATGACGTAAAGGTGTTCAACCTGAAGGACCGTGACAAGTCCGACCACTACAATCCGTTTGCGTACATCCATGATACGGATGACATTGTGGTTGTTGCCAAAAATCTTATCAAAAACATGAAAGAGGACCCGCGACAGAAAAATACAGCCGACCCGATATGGGAAGAAGGCTCTACTTCACTGCTGGAAGCTCTGCTTGCCTATGTATATTTTGAGCAACCACCTGAGATGCACAATATGAACAGTGTAATGGAGCTTTTTGTGCTGATGCAGCATCGTTACGGACCACAGGGACGCAGTCAGTTGGACGATATATTCGAAGACCTGGCTATGGAAAAGCCTGCGTCATTCGCAGCGCGCCAATATGGACTGTACCACATGGCACCAGACAAAACCGCACAGAGTATTGATGTATCCCTCGGTATGCGTATGAGTGCGTTCAATATTCCCTCCATTATGAAAATCTGCGAGGATGACACCATCCATCTGGAAGAGCTGGCCAGCGACAAAAAGGTGGCGCTGTTCGTTGTCACACCAGACACCACCACAGCCTATAACTTTCTGGCAGCGGTCATGTTCCAGCAATGCTTTCAGATTCTTGTGCATACCGCAGACAATCGTGAGGATCATTGCCTGCCTCGCCATGTGCGGTTTCTCTTAGACGAGTTTCCGAACATCGGCATGATTCCGGACTTTCAGATTCTGATCAGCACCATCCGCAGCCGAAATATCGGATGTACCCTGATTTACCAGTCAATCGCGCAGCTGAAATCACAGTACGGAGACGACTGGGGCACGATTCTGGAAAACTGCGATTCAGAGCTTGTGCTGGGCGGCGGCAACAACCCGGAGTCGCTGGAGTTCTTCGGTAAACAGCTGGGCAAGCGGACCATCGAGGTGCTGAACACCACAGAGAATCTCGGCGCACAGGGCTCTTTTTCCAAGAACTATCAGGTGGCCAGCCGTGATCTGATGACACCGGAAGAAATACGCACAATGCCGCGAAATCGTTGCTTATTGATGATTTCCGGTGTTGTGCCATTTTACTCTTACAAGTTTGATCTTAAAAAACACCCTAATTACGCATTGGTAGAAAAAGAGGGGCATCGTCCCTTCGACTACGAGAGGCGTGCAGAAAATAGCTTTGCAGCCTTTATGAAAAATGTGCGGGAAATCAACAACATCGAACTCGTCGATGACGAGTCTGACACATAACAGAAAGAAGGAAAATCATATGGAAATGGTATCTACAATCACTTCTCTTATCACAAATGTCGTCAATTTTGCAGGCGGCCTGTTGCTGCTGTTTGGCGCGGTAACTTTGGGCACGAACCTGAAGGACCATAACGGCCCCGGCATCAGCAGCGGCGCCTGGTCGATTGCAGGCGGCGTGCTGATCATTGCTGTTGCCACTTATTTTGGCACATTGACGGTCAGCTGATGGGAGGTATGCGCTATTTTTGAGGATACGATACGAAGCCAACTGGCGGGTATTTCGGCCACCGTAAATGCTATGGGGCAAAACTCCGGTCTGCTGAGCAGTCTGAGCGATTGGAACAGCACACTGGCCGGCTATGCAGATTCTATCAGCTCCGGCGTAGTCATGCCGATTGCACTTACCGTTCTGGCACTTTTTATGGTTTTGGAACTGTACAATTTCACCCAGACCATAGCCATGAACGGCGGCAGCACAGCTTTTACGATTCAGCAGGTGGCGCTGGTCATGCTGAAAATCACGCTTTGCCGCTGGGCTGTTCTACACTCCACGGAAATTCTAAATGCGATGTTTGAGGTAGCGGCTACGGTGACAAACGGCATAGCCGGTTATGTGGGCAGCGGACAGGTCAATACCGAGGTCGACATCGAAAACGCAATCAGCGCACTGCCGGGCGGCATCGGTAATATGCCTGTGGCCATGGAGCTTATGGTCGTAAGCTGGATGCTGCGTCTTGTCAACATTGTGATCAATACCATCGTTGCGGCCCGCTTCATTGAGCTGTACGTTTATAATGCCCTGGCTTCCCTGCCAATTGCCACGCTCTGCTATCGGGAACTGCATGGTATTGCTGTCAACTTTCTAAAAAACTACATGGCGGTGGCGCTGCAAGGGGCCGTTCTCTATCTTGTCATTGGCTTCTACCCTGCCCTGACAGCTTCATTGGGCAGTGGCGGTGACATTACCGAGCAGGCCTGGGCCATGCTGGGCAAATCCGTTATTCTGCTGGTGGCCGTGTTTATGAGCGGACGATTCACCAAAGCCATCACCAGCGCCATTTAATGGAGGAGTTCACCTATGCTCTCAACAAAAACCAATCTCGAAATCACGGAATATCACGAGAAATTTTTTCTCGGGCTTTCACTGCGTCAGCTGGCCTGCTTTGGTGTCGCTGCCGTGCTGGCCATAGCAACCTGCTTCGTTTGCCTGCAATGGCTTCAGCTGGATATTCAGCTGGTTTCCTACATCGTAATGGTAGAAGTATTACCCTTTCTTGGGCTGGGCTTTATCAGCCATAACGGGTATCCGTTTGAAAAGCTTGTAAAAATCTACTGGGCATGGTACTGCGGCCCCGCCGAGGTCGCAGTCTGCCCCCGTCAGGAGAAAAATCATGTTTTTACCAAAAAAGAACGCCGACTTGCCCATCGAGCCGAGTGTGTTGGAGTCTTTGCGCGCACAGGAGAAATCGTTAAAACGAGAAAAAAGGAAAGCCGCCAAAGAACGGCGGCAGCACGCAAAGCAGTTAAAGAAAGCCGAAAAGCATGCAAAAAAGCGCATTGCTGCACGCAAAGCGCCACAGAAAGCCAGTGACTGCCTGCAATACCTGAGTATGTCGCAGGATGGCATCTGCGAGATTGAGCCGGGACTTTTCTCGATGACATTGGCATTTACTGATGTAAACTTCCAAATCGCCATGTTGGAAGAGCAAAAGAACATTTTTACGAAATACAGTGAGTTTTTGAACTACTTTGAACCTTCACTGCATCTGGAAATCAACCTTGTCACCCGCAGCATGGACGAGGAGCAGTTCCGCCGCGACACCTTCCTGCCGCTGCGCGGGAATGACCGTGACCGCTACGCCGAGGAGATGAACCAAGTCGTGGCGGAAAAAGCACTGCGCGGTCAAAATGGCCTGATTCGTGAAAAGTACGTCACCTTCAGCCTGCACGCCGAAAATTACCAGCAGGCGAAAGAGCAGCTGGAAAACCGTGCTGCAGATATTACCGATCACTTCAAACGTATGGGCAGCAGTACACGCATCTTGTCCGGCATTGAGCGCCTGAGCCTGCTACAAGGCATCATGCGGCCCAATGAGGAAATGAGCTTTTCCTATGACTGGCTGCTGGCTGAGGATGACCTTACTACGAAGGATTTTATTTCACCCAGCTCTTACAACTGGCACCCGGAGCACGACGACTCGCGCGCCGTTTACCGTGACCGCTATCAGTTTGGCGACAAAATTGGCAAGACAATGTATCTGCGTGGCATAGCACCGGAAATGAAGAATGGTTTGTTCTCTATGCTGACCGAACTTCCTTTTGACCACGTCATCACTATGCATGTTGACGCTATGGACCAGGCAGAAGCTGTCCAGGAAATCGAGAAAAAACTTGCCTATATGCACAAGGAAGAATACGATGCCATTGCCAAAGCACGCGAGCGAAATATGCCTGCCAGCATAGCTGTGAGCTATGATCTGAAATCCAAAATGCAGCACACAGAGCAGATGATGGATGACATTACAACCAGAAACCAAAAAATCTTCAAAGTCTGCATCCTCATTCACACCTATGGCGATTCCAATGCGCAGTTGGACGAGCGTGTGCGGCGCATTTGCAGCACCGTACAGCAGCAGACCTGCCGCTTTGACAGCATTTTGTATGAGCAGCGCAACGCCATGAACAGTATGCTGCCACTTGGCAAGAAGTGGCTCGGGCTGGAGCGCACACTGGAAACCGTCAGCACGGCCATCTATGTGCCGTTCACCACACAGGAACTGTTCCAGCCGGGCGGACTGTACGAGGGTATCAATGCCCGCAGTAAGAATCTGATACTGTGTAACCGCAAGCTGCTGCCCGCCCCTGCCGGTATGGTGCTGGGTATGACCGGCTACGGCAAGTCTTTCTCCGTAATGCAGATGGTCACCAATATCATGCTTCGCTGGCCAGATGATGATATTGTTCTCATCGACCCGGAGCAGGAGTACACGCATCTCGTTACAGCCATGGGTGGCGTAGTGATTGACATTTCCGCGTCCAGCCCCTCCCATATCAATCCCATGGACATCACGGAAGATTACGGCGATGACGAGGACCCCATCCGACTGAAAAGTCAGTTCTTGCAGAATTTCTGCCAGCTCATTCTGCACAGCTCTGAATTGTCGCCGCAGGAACGTACCTTTATCGATGTAGCCGCCGGCCTGACCTATCAGCGCTATATGGCAAATCCCAAGCGCGAGGAAATGCCAACGCTGCACGACTTTTATAGAAATCTTGCGCTGCAGGGAGAGGAAGTCAAGCCACTGCTTACGGCGTTGAAGCTATATGTAAGTGGCTCCATGGACCTGTTTGCCCACCAGACCAATGTGAACGTGCAGAATCATTGCATCTGCTTTAATACGGTCAAGCTGGGCAAGTCGATGCAGTCTATCGGCATGCTGACAGTGCTGGATCAGGTTTGGAACCGCATCACTCGGAACCGCGTGTTGGGTCGCCGCACATGGGTGTTTACCGACGAGTTCCAGCAGTTGCTGGGCAACAAGGACTGCACGGACTTTTACTTTCAGCTGTCCAGCCGCGCCCGCAAGTGGGGTGCGATTCTGACCTCCATCACCCAGCACGTGCGTTCGGTTCTGGACAACGAGGACGCGCGCCGAATGCTGTCCGACTGCGGATATATCAAGCTGCTGAACCAGTCCCCCGACGATGCCAACGATCTAGCGCGGTTGCTGCACATTTCCAACGAGGAAAAGCGGTACATCGAGAATGCAGAGGTCGGCAGCGGACTGCTGATCGTGTCTAAGACGGTGGTGCCCTTCAACAACGATTTTCCGAAGGATACCGAGCTGTTCAGGCTGATGGATACATCTCCTAATCGAAAGTCTTAATGCGTTATGCTTACACCAGCACATCTCTAAAAATAACCTCACGGAGTCTGCCATGTCAGAACTATTCACGCAAAATTATAGCGACAAACCTTTATTCCATACCGATACTGACATATCGGAAAGCCTGCACAATCAGGTAGATGAAGCATCAAACGGCGAGGAACTGCTGGATAATACTGAAAAGCAAGCCGAGTCGCTACTGTCGAATGAAGATTATGTAAGTGAAACGAAAAATAGTATTTCAGACGATAGAGATGATGTAGCAGAAAGCTTATCACCTCCCGCCGAAGGCAACCGGAAATATATCACTGGTACCAACACGCCCCGGGCCAGCCGCAGCAATGCCTACTACGAACTGCTGTGCAATCAGCAGACAAACGGCTACCGCTCCCCTGCCATGCGCGGCACAGCAGCCGCAGCGCACGGCATCACGAGTGTAAGCGGACTGGTCAGCTATCAGGAGGACTTTGCCTCCGATGCGGCGCAGGATGTCGGCGTGCACGGCGCGGCGGCGGAACTGATTATGCAGGAGACGTTTCTCGGGACTGCTGCGGAGGACGTCGGCATACTGGGCAGCTACGCCGTGAAGGGCATCAAGGATGTGCGGGACGGCACGCGCACCGCCGAGGAGGTTCTGCACACAGGCGGCGACGTGCTGCGGATGGAGTTGGGAAGCTCTGCGGTACAAATCGGCTCTGCCGGTGCACGTACCGCTCTGCACTATGCAGAGACCTTCTCGACCAGTGCGGATGATTTTGCTGACCGTGCGCCGGGTATCATCAGTAATACAGGCTTTCAGGCCGGTCATAGCGCTATCAGGGTTGCACGGTTCTTTGCCCATCCTGTCAAAGCGCTTGCTTCTTTCGGCAGGACGGCGCTTATTTGTGGCGCAATCATTCTATTGTTGCTGATTATTGGGCTGCTAGGCCAGATGAGCGGTACTACAACGACCAGCGTGCTGTGTGCCGACAGACCGGAGGATATTCAGCAGCTTATCGAAAGCATCAATACCTACCGCAACGAGGCTGCCACTGATGAGCTTCGCAGGGCCTTTCGCAACGATGTTGACCCCAACGGCAACCCCTACGGCTACGACACGCTGACTGGCCAGCGCAGCAACAATATGCAGCATGGCGTCACATGGAGCTACGCCAACGGCATCTACAATGACACTGCAGAGATCATCTCGATGGCTGCGGTCTATTATCAGCAGGACTGGCCCAGTTCACAGGAGCTTGCGGCTTTTACAGACGACGTGCCATTTACCCAATATTGCCGCGCCCTGACAGCCTACGGTATGGAAATTACCGCGCGGGAGTCAGCGCCCTACTCCTGCATCAGCTATGGCGGCTGTGTCAATGGCTACCGCAGCGAGGGCGAGACCGTGACCATCACAGAGTATCGATGTGAAACGCACACCTGTGCCCAAGGAAACGAAGAATGCGGGCACTACCGCAACGGAATATGGGAATGGAGTGACGACCACGAGGAAGGCGGCAGCCGCCCCGAATGGATCGAAGACGGCACACACGATGTGACCGTCTTTTTTCCTGTCATTTTCCCGGATGGGGCCACCCAGTCAGAGCTGTGTGCCCTTCCTGATAACTACACCCAAGTTGTCGACGGCAAAATTGTCGCAGAGGATTGCACCTGCAGCATCATGCTGGATGAAAGCGCGAATCTCTACAAGGGCGAGCTGAATGATTGGTTCTATCCCCCGAATGAGCGCACCGCCACCTTTACAGTGGAAACCACCGACGGCGACGAAACTATGACGAAGGATTATACCGTGACCTTTGCCAACGCAACCGCTATCCCATGGTGTCCCGGAGAGCTACACGACGGCCAGTACGGCCACTATGATCTGAACTGCACAATTTACCTGACTGGCTATGACCGCTATGCTGACCCGGAAACCGAAGCCCCCAATGGTGCGGACGGCGGTACGGGCAACCTGGAGGCACTGGCCGCAAGCAGCAACGACGGCACGCTGACGCGTACCGTCATCAAGCAGGATCAGTACGGAAATGCGTATGCGGGCAATGCGGTCACCGCCCGCTTTACGAAAACTGTAACGCTGCCGCCCGGTGCGGCGGGCTTCAAGGGCTGGTACGAGAACGGCGCGGACGCTTATGGCAATGTGGAATGGGCGTCCTTGCTGTATCGCATGGACTGGGAGGCGCTTTACGGCGTTGCGGACGGCATCAAGTGCCGCTCCATAGGCTCCGCTTTGACTGCTGACGAGCTGCAGGCATTGCTGGCCGGACTGAACATTGATCCCGACACTGCGCGCGGGCAGGTCGTAGCCTTTGCCATTAGCTGTCAAGGTCATTTTGTGTACGGGCAGCCCTCGTCGCTGCGCGGTGGCCCCGGCAATGCCAGCGTCGGGATGAATTTGGACTGCTCCAGCTTTGTGCAGTACTGTTATTGGGCGCAAGGCTTGCCGTTCTCAGCCGGTAATACAGCCGCCTATGGCCTCACCGGTGACTTGCGGGCAATCTCTTCTGCCGAGGTCCAGCCGGGCGACCTTCGGGTCGTCTATGCCGCTGGCGGTGAGCAAGGCCATGTGCAGATGGCGCTCGGCGGCGCGTGGATTGAATGCTGTTATGGCTACGGCGTCTGCGTAAACATGTCCAACGCCTGGATGGAGAGCCGCGGCTGTCATTACTTTACCTATGCCGGATTTTAAGGAGGCGTTTTTCATGAAAAGAGTTCTGGCAATTTTGCTTTTGGTTCCGTTTATCATGGTGATGGCACCGCCCTGCCTTGCTGCGGGAAACGGAGAGGTGACGGTATCCTTAGTAGATATTCCCGCGGAGCTGCAGGAACGTTCCGTGCTGATTACGTTGGGCAGCGGCCCCAATGATACGGATACTGTTCTTGTAACGCTGAACGGCTTGAACCAGTATAGACAGACTGTAACGTTGCCGGAGGGAACCTATTACTGCAATGCCGCTGTTCAATACGACGCCCTAAACGATTGGCCGCTGCGCGAGGTTGACGGCACCTCCTTTTTGCAGGTCGAAGCTGGTGGTCAGTATGAGCTGCAATATGAGTTTGCAGGTGAGAGTTGGTTCACGGAAGTAACCGGGCAGACACGTTATTATACGCAGTTGCCGCTGCGCCAACCGCCTGCTGATTATCTGCCCGAGGCAGCCCAGATCAGTGCGTACCTGACAGCACCCGCTGGCTTTTCTCAACACTGTATCGTCTACCTGCAGAACCTGTTCAGCGGTACAGTATACGCGCTGGATGTATACGAATCCAATCAGCTGGCCGCCGTTTGCACGGAGGCTGACAGCGGACTGTATACGTTTCTATCTGCCCGCGTTGTGGGCGATGCGACGGAGCGCTACCAGTTCGAATGTGAGCAGAATGAGCTGAATACCGATGACAATGCAAGCTTTCATCTGACGGTAACAGACACAAAAAATCCAGACGCTGATTTGAGTACGCCCAGCCGTGACGAGAACGCCACGGTACAGCGCGCGGCAGCCTATAATGCACCATCTACCGCTGTGCCGTCTGCGACACAGACACCGGAGCCAACTTCTTCTCAACCTGTCCAGCAGAGCAAAAAGCCGGCAAATCCGTTCTGGAATGTGCTGGACTTTTTGCCCATCGTTTTTATCGGAGCCGGGCTGTTCTGGTTTCGCCAGAAGAACCGCCGGGGCGGCCCGAAGGGGTAACGTGAGCGAAAGCGAACGTTAGCAAGCATTGCATGTGAAATTCACATGCGCCATTTAGGGGACACCCTAAAACCCGTTTTATAGTAATCAGCAAAGATGCAGAATGGAGAATTTTGCTTTGTCCACTACTAATCGAACACGGCCTATTTGCAAGCCAGTATACTTCACAGAAGATGAATGGCTATCTGTAGCAACAAAGATGGCAGAAAGTGATATGCCTAATTTTTCAGCTTTTTGTCGGGAAATGCTGCTTACCGGTAAAGTCAAGCATTATGATTTTTCTGTTATAAAAGAAATCTCATCTAGCTTGAGTCATATCTCAGGTAACATTAACCAAGTGGCTAAACGCTGCAACACGAATCAATCTGTTACCACCAATGATGTTGAGCAGTTGCGGCGTGAATATTTACAGCTGAAATCGCTCTATCAGGAACGATTGGTGAAAGCTCTGCGAAAACTAGTCTAATATGTATGCAACGGAATACTATGCAAAATCCAATCATATTTTTAGCAAGTGGGCATGTGAAAATAGCTATTCGTTTTTGTCTGTTATTGATGATTTTCACCAAGCCCTGAGTGGCAATCTTCACCTGTTTCTAACATAGAAGGAATCTACTATGGCTATCACCAAAATTCATGCGGTAAAAGTTCGGCTTGGCGATGCAATCAACTACATAGAAAATCCGGACAAAACCGATGGGCAGGAATTGATTTCAGGTTACAATACCGCCCCACAGACTGCAGTGCTTGATTTTTCCATTACTGCAGCAATGGCGCGCAAAGCACGAAATACAAGTGCGAAAAAGCAAGGGAATCTTGCCTACCACCTGATTCAATCCTTTTCACCGGATGATGCCGTCACGCCGGAGCTGGCCCACAAGTTGGGTCGCAAGCTTGCGATGGAATTTACCGATGGAAAATTCGAGTTTGTCGTTGCTACCCATATCAATAAAGATTCTATACATAACCACATTATTATCAACGCCGTTTCTTTTTATGATTACAAAAAGCTGCGCACTGTTCCCTACCGCACCGCGCAGCAAATTCGTAGTATCTCGGATCGGCTCTGTATGGAAGCACAGTTGTCCATTATTAAAGACCCGCAACAGCTAGGCCAGCTCTACCCTACTTACGTACAGAAGAAACGCACAACCAGCAATCGCACTGAAGTCCGCAAGAAGTTCAACTTCTGCTTGGAGCGTGCCACCAATTATGCCCAGTTCCTGCAAATGGCGCAGGAACTGGGCATTTCTGTTTGCCAGCGCGGCAAGCATATGACCTACTTGCTGGATGGTGCGGGGCGTGCGATCAGAGATACATCATTGGCCGATACCGACAAGTTTACGTATACCGGCCTCGTGGAGCGCTTAGAGGATAACGCTGCCGAGCAGCAATTTATTCATGAACGCATAGCTAAGATACTTCCGAATGTCTCAACCTTTGCTGACTTTGCAAAGCTGCTGCAGTCCGAGGGGGTTAAGATACGGGTAAAGAAGCAATCCGGACAACTTTTGTATAAGGCTGTCGACTTAGATGGCACATGGATACCTGCGGATGCTTTAGGAGATGGATTTATCCTCGGCGGCTTGGAGGCTTCGATGAAAAGTGGATTCGAAAGCCTTGATGAAGGTCACGGAACACCGATTGCAGACCTATACCGAGAACTGACTACGGAGTATCCGCAAAACTGCGATACGTCTGTCAGACTAACGGCTCGTCAGATATGTTCTGCCGGAAAGCGTGGTGTCCTGCTGCAAATACAGGATGCGAACTGTAATCCCGCAAAGCTGATGATGGACAGTTGTCATATTCATACCGCCCCGGACGGAGCAATAACTGCTGACATTGGCGCTGCTTTTTCGTATGATATAACTTACGATGACGGCACACACGGCACAATTCGAGGCACAGATTTGATTCGACAAATCGATGAAGAGAATCTGACACAGCCCCTGATTGTAAGCTTGACCGCTGATCACGTCATGGCCATGAGCCTGCGTGGTGTAACAGTGCATTTGCCGCAATACGGCATTGAGCGGTTATTCATTCCGGAACACTATGTACAGCGAAACGTCGAGCAAGGAAGCTGTGCAATCAGTCTATATCCCGGTTGGCAGTATAGCTATGTACCAACCGGCAGCGAAAAGACGCGGAAAGCGATCAGTGGTGCTGATTTGGCGCAGTCACTAGGAGGTGTGGTGCAGACTGGCACTTCTGAAAGCAACCTAGCCCGCCGAGTCTCTAATGTGGAACGCCGTGCAGGAATTGCAAATGCCCAAGAGCTTGGAAAACTCTTGGGCAGCATGGCTGATAATGGTCTACATTCAGCTGCTGACTTTGATAAACAAATCAGTGCATATCAACGCGAAGAAACGAAGCTCCGCAACGAGATTGCAGAACTTCGTTCCAAAAGCAAAACATATGCAGCAACGGCTCATAACCTGCAGGTGTGCCACACCTACAAATCTGTTTGGTTGGAATATGCGTCCAAGCCACTTGCCCAGAAGGATACCTTCTATAAACAAAACGAAGCGGCTCTGCAGGCGTATAGCAGAGCCGCTTCACAGCTTGAAAAAATGGGTATTTCGCAGGATATTGAACTCGAAAAAGTAAAACAGTTAGTTTCAAAGACAGAAACCAGGATTTCCAATCTTATTGGTAAATTGGAAAAAGTGCAAGAATCTAATCATTCCATACAGGAAGATAAGGAAAAAGTAGAGCGTATTCAAGGTAGCTAATCAGGGGCTTTTTGCTTTCTCAAAAATATTTTGTGTGCAAGCAATGCTCACAACGGCCGTTATCAGCATTTTCCGGACCTTGATAGGAGTAATCTGCAGGGCATTCGCCACAGACACAATGGTCGGTGCATCTTCTGGACGTTCTTCTCGATCGTCAAAGGGCATACCAAAGGACTCAACAGCTTTCACCAATAGTTCATCGATAACCTCGGCTCTTTCGTATCCGGGTTTCTTCTTTGGTCGGCCGCGCTTCGCTTTTACGGTGTCAGTTAACACACACGGTGTGTCCGCCGACATCGGGCGCTTCGGGCCGAAGTCACTCATTGGATTCTAGCTTTACAAACCCTCCTTTCTGAAACCAGGTGTTTCTGTTCACTCTCCATATTTTTTGTTTGATTAGGAAAACAGGCAGGATGTTTGTTCCCTGCCGCCCTCGCTTTGTTATACCATTTTTTTCATTTTGGCAATGATTTTATTCGTTTGTATAAGAATAGTACGCAATTCTGCTTGAGATAAATCACATTTATTATCTAGTCCATGGACAATTTGATTTCTGATTTTCAATAGCTGGTTAATCGCTTCAACATCCTGTTTTGAGATGATTTTAGTATCTTCCAAATTTTTGACCATAGAGGACAAAGAAAGTGTCTCTGAATCCGGTGTTAATTCATGTAATAATGCTTCAATTTCTTTCCATTTATTTATAATTTCATAAGACGTAATAGTTCGATTTTGTCCCCTATAATATTGGAGCCGTATTGCTGACATATTCCTAAATAGTAGGGAAAACATTGCAACAAAAAGCCCTATAAATGTCAAAACAAATGAAATCATTGTAAGTGAATCATAGTGAACAGTTTCCTCAAATTGCCTCATCAACATAATCATTAACCCTAGTAAGGCGTACATTATGCCAAGCAAAGAAATCATTGAATATAGGCGATTCTGACGTTGCATTTTCTTATCAGCTCTGAGTTTTGACTTCGTAGCAACATCCAGTCTTATTAAATCAGATGGGTTGATTGCATCAGCGTCCGTTTCATGTGTGTCGTCAAGAACGCGCTCAATCAATAGGTCTTTGTATTCTTCACCGAGTTCATCAATAATTATTTTTAACTTATTATCCGAAACATTATATTTCACTTTATTCACCCCCTATAAAGTATGTAACAATCGTTACTATAAAAGCTATCAGTGTCACAAGTAAGAAGGCCACAAGGTATCCCATATTTAGAGCGCCATCTGTCGTAACAAACATTTCTGGCAAGAACATTAGGCCAGAAATAAATAATAATATTTCGGCTAAAACTCGAACAAATACAATTTTTAAATTTTTCTTTTTCTCCGTTCGATTTCTTCTAACCGCTTGAAAGATAATATTATCTGTAATTTCAGTCGATGCACCGTTTTCACGAATAAGTTCTTCGACTTTTTCGGCTTCACTTATAATTTCCAGAGTGTATTTTTGAGCTTGTTCTTGAAGCCTGCGTTTGGCACTTCCGGTAAAGCTACGAACCTTGTCATCAGGAATTTCGTATTTTATCTCCAATGTTCTCCCCCCTTAGACAAATCTGTGCAAAATAAATCATTTTGATTATAAGCTCATCCGATAATATTGTCAATTCTGTTTGTTCTTGTGGACAGGATTCACTAATCTTTCGCAACATTTATGTCCCCGGGTGCATATATCGGAGTCAGAACCCCGCTTGCACGGACTCTTAGCCCCACTTTCACGCGCTAAAGCCCCAACCTATGTATTGGAAACAAACGGATAACATAATAGGTCACTCTGCCTGAATGTATGATATTGTCAATATCAGTTGACAGATAAAGCTCAAAGAGTAACCACATTATGCAGCCATTGTCTGAGCAGCATAGAATCTATTGCGTTTCACCATGGGTGGTAAGCCGCCATTTAGCTTAGTGGTGCAAAATCATCGATTTTATTTTAGCCGTCAAGTTTAATACCACTTCATTTTTCAAAATGAAGCTCGTTATTACATACAAGCCTACTCCAACTGCTACCTCTAACAGCACAATGCTTAACTCTGCATGAACTATTTGTTTTATCCCTATTATCCCCACAGCCATCGCACAAGTTGCAGCAAGTGTTTTCAGCATAAAAATCTTATCGATTTTAATGGGGACTATCTTTAAAACTTCCGTCAAGAGCAGCCCATTAACGATCACTTCTGAAATAACAGAAGCAACTGCTGCGCCATTTTGCTGCCATTTGGGAATAAGTAAATAATTCAAAACAATGTTAACCACTGTGGCAATAAAACTCGTATAGATCCTCTTCTGTTCTTTACCTGCACTGATCAAAAGCTGATAACACAAAAGATCACCAATGGGACGAATCAGCAGCATTGGCGCAAAAATTGCAAGAGTTTCGCCAGCTGGAGCAAACGCTTTACCATAAAGCAGCACGATCGCATCCGAAGCCAATAAAGAAAGGCCCACTGTTGCTGGAACAACAATTGCAATTAAAAGTTTTGTTCCAAAATCCACCAGCTTATTTAATGCACAGCGATCATTCTCATAGTAATAACTGAGTCTTGGCATAAACACGGTCGTCACCGCAATGCAACAGGAAACCACAATCAAAATGATTTTATGTGCATTTGAGTAATAGCCTACAACCGCATCACTTACCATCATGCCAAGCATCGTTACGTCAACCTTGTTATATACATTTCCTAAAAAAGCAGCTATTGCCAATACAAAGAGCGGCTTCAGATGTTTTTTCAGTCCGAGTTTCTTTATATTGACATCAAAGGTAATATATTTTCTGGCATGAAAAAGATTGAGAATATAGTTGCATGCTGTCCCGCAGCTACTGATCAGTGCGTACAACACATAGTCATCTTTTTGCTTTACCAAAAGCACCAGCGCCACCAACGAAAGTACTTTTATCGCCAGGCTTCGCGCTGTGATATATCCATATTCTTCTTTTCCCTGGTAAAACCAGTCAATATTGGCGTAGTTCAGCCAAACAACTGCACCGGCACACAAGTACAGGAGCAGTTCATTCCTAAAACTGTCAATGCAAATCAGCAATACGATATACAACACTGATGCAGCGGTTGTTGAGATTGCATTGATAAAAAGCAGTTCAAAAAAGGTTTGATTACACTCTGTCTTACTTTCTTTTACTCTTGCGATTTCTCGAATGCCATATGCCGGAAATCCCAAAAGCGCGATTGACGTAAAATAGGACGCAATATTCTGAGCATACGCTACTTTTCCAACACCATCTTCCAAAATGATGCGTGCCACATACATAGAAGACAGCAATGGAAAAATCAGACTTAGCATCTGATAAATAATATTATAAATAGAATTTTTTGCCAGTGACTTCATTTCATTTATCTTTCTTAGTTCAAGCTTTCGAATGTGTCAAACGCTTCAGGCAGTAGCCCATTCCTTTGGTATAAACAACACCTGCTCCACGCCATACAACCGTTTTCCGAAGTTTTTCCATTCTGGAATGACCGATTTTCAGCGCAACAGATTGCTCAAATTTTTGCCACTTTTTCTGTCGAGGTGAATGCCACGAGCCGCTAAAATGGTGAATGGTATATGTATTCTCTGTCAATAAAATCTGACCCGTCACATAATCTTTGGGGCAGAAATAGTCTTTAGGATAAATTGTATAATGCCAAAAATTCTGCTCGCTATTGTCCAACTTCAAGCCATGTTTCAAAGCGCAATTCGTTATTCTTGTCACATTGGTTGTTAAATCGAGCGTTCCATCAGCCCTGCGAAAATGAATATCATCATACTCATGAAGCAGTTCATTGATAAAAGGATTATCCTTTTCCGCTGCCATAATTCCTGTAGGTATTGCATCTTCACGCTCAAAGCCCGAAAAGCCTTCATCATCTAAAAAGGCATCAAGGTTTTTCAAGACTTCCACATCGGTGTCCATATAAACGCCGCCCATTTTGTCCAATGCAAATAAGCGGACATAGTCTGTTATAAAAGCCCATTTTTTTTCCTCATAAGCTTCTTTTACATAGGCAACCGAGTTCAAGTCAAATGTTTCTTCGTTCCATTCTATAATCTGATAATCAGGGCAGAATTTCTTCCATGACTCAATATACCGTTTTGCATCTTCTGGCAGTGGATTTCCTCCAAACCAGCAATAATGAATAATTTTAGGGATGCTCATCTTTCACTCCTGTAAACCGTTTATGAATCCAACATAATCAAACTGATCAATGCACCGCTTTCCCGTTAACGAAACGGTACGATACAAGTTCTTGTTGCCTGCATCATAATTTTTTAAGTAAAAAGCACTCTTTATGTCTTCCACAGGCTTCGGCACAAACACAACCTTATGCTCATAAGGCAGTGCATCAAATCGTTTCAGTAGGTCGTGCCCCCCCCGCATAGTTTGTGAGCATTACGCCCATATTGTTCTTATCAATGCGATTTTTTCGGTCATTCCATTTTGCAATGGCCTCGTCAAAGCTCTTGTAGTGCATAAAGTAAACCTTGATTCCGAATGCACCCACTCCCACCGGATAGTTCTTGCCGCTATCTTTAAGTTCTCGGATGGGAGTATCAATAAACTCATCAAAGTTTTCCAATGCTGTCACGAAATCTTCCGGCGTCAGGAAAAGATTGATAAACGGGCTTCGGAATTGCAAACCAAGCCAATGATAAATAAAACCACCGGCGCAATTGCTGCAAATAAGTGTCGGTGTCATATTTGTTAGACGTTTACGATTTTTCTTATTGATTTGTTCATGCAGATAATCTAAAACTACTTTTTGAATTTTCATATGCTTTTCCTCACACAATAATCCCAAACAGAGAGTGTGCCAGCCAAACATTTACCATGGCGATACTGGCCAGCACTTTCCCTTTAGCTGATACAGGTGCACTTAAATAGACTTTTCCATACTTTCGGTACAGCGCCTGGAAGTTGTCTAAAATTTCTTTATTTTTATATTTTGCCTGTGCCATCAGCATCATGCACTGATTGCATGCATAGATAACGCCGGTTTCTGCTTCTTTTTGTAAGCCCGGATAGTTTTCCTGAATAAACGCAAGCTGCTGCAGCTTTCCTTCTACGCTGTCCAACCGTTTTGGGGAAAAGCCACTGGTCGTAATACTGTTGGGGCTTTTCCGATAAAGATAGCCCACTTGAGAGGTCGTTACAACTCGTTTTGCCTTGTCAACAGCTTTATACGTCGTAAAAACATCCTCATGGTATTTTCCAACCGGGTATCTAATTGTTTCAAACAATTCTCGGCGATACACCTTTGCCCATGCCGTTGTTCCGATTTCGGTTCCAATCAGAAATTTCTGCATCTTTTGCACTCGCTCATCATATACGCGTGGTTTGCAATCTTCACTTTGGGACGGGCATTTCATCGGCCATTGAGTCTCTGCTTCACAGCGCACATGCGAAAACGCAATAAAATCTGCCTGGTATATCTTGGCCAGTTCAAGCGCAGTGCTTATAAAACCATCTGCCAACATATCATCACTGTCAACAAAAGTAATTAACCCGCCTTTTGCAGCTTCAATTCCTGTATTTCGTGCAGCAGATAAACCCGCGTTTTTTTGATGGATCACTTTCACATTGCTATATATTTTCGCATACCGATCGCACAGCGCCCCACTATTATCCGTTGAACCATCATCAACAAGGATAACTTCCATATCTGTAACATCCTGCGCAAAAATAGATTTCACACAGTCTGGCAAATACTGCGCAACATTATATATAGGAACAACAACACTAATCATCCATTTTCTCCCAATCATGATCGATTGCAGTTGGTATTTTCCGAATATGGTAAGCCAATGTTAAAAGAATGAAAACAGAATCCCATCCAGGAGCTTCTGCCATCTGTGACACGGACAATCCAATAATTCCTGCCGCCACAACCGGATACATTTTATTTTTTCTATTTTCATCCAGCCTCTTAAATGCTATAATGGAAAGTAGCATTATTGGAATCATTGAAACAATACCACTTTCATATAAAGTTTGTATAACTTGATTATGTGCACTAAACCATGAATTTACGGCTGGCTTACCAATACGGAAGATATAAGTATAAAACAAATTGACAGTATTTTGGACACCATAACCAAACAAAGGTCTTTTCTTTATCGAGCCCAATGCATTGTCCCATATTACTGTCCGATTCGTCAGTGTCAAATTCTTGTGCAAAATGCCAACAATTAACCATGCAAAAACATTCTGAACTCTGACAATCACAATCAAAATCCAACTTATACAGTAGGCATAGAAGAATGCAATCGACTTGATTTTTCTAGGCTTTCTATAATAGTAGTATATTGCCAAGAATATTATCCATCCCAAAAGATTTCCTGCCGAAAAAATCCTTATAATGGATAATGTCAATAGCATAACATACCATTTGATTTTTTTTTCACCATATACTTTTTCCAATACAACCGATATGATATACGAAAAAACTATCTGGTTTTCGCCTCCAATTATATATTTCTGATAAAAAAGATTGGGCATCAGTAAGCTTTGAAGAGCATTAACGATACATAGAATTTTTAATATTCCTGCAAAACCTCTGATATAGAGTCTTGCGTTACGCTCTAGTAATATCTCACTTATACAAACCAGCCCCATTATTGGATAAGCATTCATAATCACTCGCATAAAATTTTGCGGTACATACCATAATGTTATGCACAACCTTATGCCATAAAATGCCATGAGTAGCAAAAAAGGCACACTCGCTTTTCTATACACGAGAACATACCATCCAATAACACCTGCTGCCACTATTTTTGATATTAAAGTATAGCATGATGCCAACTGTGTTCCATTTATGAAAACAGGGGAACAAAATCTAAACAGTGCAAACAATAGAACCTCTACTGCAGTAACAGCTATGTCGATTTTAAATGAACTGCTTTTTTTCATAAAGTAGCACCTACTTGTTTTTCAAATTCTTTTTTGTAAATTTTCTTTATTTTTTCAAAGCAGCGATTCAAATTAGATGTCTCTTAACACACTTTTTCAGCAAAACACTTACAGCCGCTAAAATAATCCTTTTAAACTACTTATTCAACAGATTATCTAATATTGAAATCTCATGCTGAAGCGTTTCAGCTCTAAAATATCTCTTATGCTTTACTGGCGTTGGCTGCATGTTACCGAATCTCTGTAAGGTTTCTGCTTCATCATCGTTTTTGATAAAGAATGCGTTTGGATAGTCATCTAACACCTCATGACAGACCGGAATATCTGATGTAATAACCGGCATTCCCATAGCTGCCAATTCACACATCATCAAGCCTTGTGCATCCGTTCTTGTCGGCATCAAAGCAAATCTAGCTGTTTGTGCAGTCTGAATGATTTCCTGATGATTCATCGTTTTATTTTCCCACACAAGATTTTCTGCTTTATCAATATATGAGAAAAACTTTCCTTTTCCTACAACAAGGAATTTGGCTTCCGGGTTTCTCTTTGCAAGTTCATTCACATAATCGATGGCATATTTTGAGCCATCCAAATTGTTGCGAATCGTCACAAAATCATACGACTTGTTTGTTCCGGTATCTTTTTCAAACAATGTATTTTCAAATTCAATGCCTACATTATTATATGTAATGCTCCATTTTCCTTCGAGAACTCTGCTATTAATTCTTGTGTTTTCAAGAAATTTATCATACATCCACTTGCTTACAAAAACGAAGTAACTTTTGTAGGTTATTTGGGGAATATATCTTTTCCAAAGGCTCAGCTTAATTTCGTCATAAACATTTTGCGCAATTTTTTTTAAAAAGTTTTTCTTTACATAAAAGTAAGGCTTTGAATAATCCCGATTTATTTTCAGTACTTCATGGCCATGATAAAAGAACAGAAACTTCTCAAATTTATCTCCATACTTTTTCAAAAAACGGTAATGGTTTCTTATGTTTGCCGCATGAAGAACAAGTGCATCGTAATGGTTATTCTCAACCTTATACTCTTTCAGCGTGATGACGGGAATCCCATCTATAATATATGGCT
>OLQD01000377.1_pt1 | contig 42749 bp, 28 predicted proteins | sample 1672841 | NCBI WGS metagenome assembly OLQD01 (sample SAMEA3136729, study PRJEB25190) | human gut metagenome | biome: human gut; feature: human-associated habitat; material: faeces | place: Austria | collected 2013 | reverse complement strand
GCGAAGCGTCCCTGCCAGTAACTTTGCGCTCCCGCAGGAGCGCCCCCAAGCTGCTCTTCCCCCAACTTTCCGCGAAGCACCCTTTTGGGTCAGTACCTTTCCGTCCGCAAAAGCCATTCCATCACGCGCCGATTGAGCGCGTAGCAGCGGCAGTACAGCAGGAAAAACAGCAGCAGCGGATACGACTTGCGCGACTGGTACATCTTCTTCCAGCTTGCGCGGCGCAGCTGCTTCAGCGACGGGCAGGTTGTCAGCAGCGCCTTCCATGCCCGCTTCTTTTCCGCCTCCGACTGCGGATTATTCGGGTGATAGAAGTAGCGCTTCAGCAGGCGGATGTAGGTTTCCATCAGCCACACTTCATAGGCATTCCAATAGAAATCGCCCTTGTGGTGCACTTTCCCGAATGTCAGGAATTGCTGATTCACCTGCTCCATCTGCTGCGGCAAATCCGCATGAAACCGCTGAAACGATGACATGCCCCAAACCCTGTACGTTGTCAGCGTTTCATGCAGAAAATCCACGGACTTGACGTACTCCAGCATCTGCATATTGAACAGCGCATCTTCGCTTTGATGAATCGCTTCCGGAAACGCAAGCTGATGCTCGACGACGATTGTCCGGCGAATCAGCTGTATGCACGGTCCGCCAAAGTAGTTTGCAGCATACCGTTCATTCCGATCCAGCAAGCCCAGCTGCATTTCCTCCATTATGGAGGTGCCTGCGTGCCGCTTCTTTTCTGCGGGCGGTGCTGTCTCGTCCGTTTTCTGCTGCGAAAACGTTTTGAAATTAAACACCAGCAGATCCGCCGGTTCTTCCGCCAGCTTTTTCATTGCGGATGACAGCAGATTGTCCTCCCACCAGTCGTCGGAATCCAGAAAAATCAGCCAGTCGCCATTTGCCGCCGCCATGCCCGCGTTGCGCGCCGCAGATACGCCGCTTTGCCGCTGATGAATCACGCAAAAGCGCGCATCCTTCGCCGCGTATTCGTCGCAGATACGCTCCGCGCCGCTGATCGAGCCGTCGTCAATCAGGATGGCTTCCCAATTCGTGTAATCCTGCCGCAGAACGGAATGCAAGCATTCGCGCAGGTATTCCTCCGGCGTGTTGTGCACGGGAATGATGATGCTGACTTGATTCATCCTTTTTCTTCCTTTCGTGGATTCCAGCCGCTGCATTAGGGTAACACCGCACAAATGAGGTAGTGCCTTAGAAATACAGCTTCTTGAAATGTCCGGGCAGCAGCATGGCATAGGTATACACGAGTTTCCTGCGCAGCCAGTACGAGGAGCGCATCAGCGGCCAATACAGCGCCCACTGCTTTTTGCGCGTCTTGCGGCGGAAAGGCTTGTTGTCCGCCGTATGCAGATAGTATTCTGCCGCAAACATAAACTGCCGGTTTTGCGTAAAGCGGATTAAGTCGCCTGTTTCGCCGTTTTCGCGGTAGAACGCCAGCCGCTCATCGAGAATATCCAGCATCGTCATGCGCTCCGGGGTAAAGCGGTTCGCCATCAAACCGCTCTGATTCGCCGTGTAGAGGTACAGCGCGCCATCCACCATTGCCACCTGCCGACTTCGGTAAAGCAGCTTGTATATCAGCGCCTCGTCCTCATGCAGCTTCACGTCCGGGAAGCGTTCCGTTTCCAGCATTTCGCGCCGAAACAGCTTCCCCCACGCCGTCACCATCCGCACCCATTCCGACCTGCGGTAAAGCATTATGTTTGCCTCGCGCCCATCCACCACGCGCACAGGCTTATTCGCCAGCGGCGCGGCTATTTTCGGCAGATATTCCGCTGGTGTCGCCTTCATGTAATCCCCGACAGCGATTCCCGCGCCGTTCTCCTCGCACGCCGCCAGCAAGCGCGCCACAAAGGCAACATGCAGCGCGTCGTCGCTGTCCACAAAGGTGATATAGTCGCCTGTGCAGATGTCCAATCCGGCATTGCGCGCCATTGACAACCCCGCGTTTTTCTGGTGGATGACGCGGATTCGTTTGTCCTTTTTGGCATAGTCGTCACAGATGGCGGGGCAGTTGTCCGGCGAACCGTCGTCCACCAGAATAACCTCCAAGTTACGATACGACTGATTCAGCACGCTGTCCACGCACATCGGCAGGTACTTTTCCACCTTGTAAACCGGGATAATGACGCTGACGAGTTTGTCTGGTTCACGCATATTGATTCCGTCCTCCTGAAAATGAAGGTATCAATACCAGTTCGCGTCAATAATCACCAGTTCCGGCGGATTATTGATGCGCGGCAGAATCTGCCCCACGTCGTCCCCCAGTCCGCGGCTGATGATGACCTTCGTGCCGGAAATCGTCTGCACGCCTTCGGTCAAATCGGGCAGGAAGCCCTGATCCGGCGTGTAGAGCGCGCCGAGGAACGGAAGGCGAACCTGACCGCCGTGCGCGTGGCCGCAGAGCGCCATGTCGATGTCCTTGCCAATCAGCGCGCCCGTATCCTCCGCGTAGTATTCCGGATAGTGGACGAGCAGCATCTTGTAGCCCGGCTGGGCGGCGAAATCCTCCAGAAATCCGCTGGCATACTTCTCGTAAGACACCGGCGCTTCCGCAATGCCGCCGATGAGCAGCGTATTGCTGCCGATGGTCACGGTTTCGTACTTATCCGCCAGAAAGTGCACGCCCAGCGCTTCCAAATCCGACGCGAGTGTGCTGCCCTCGAACACGATTTTCGGCCACTCGTGGTTGCCCGGCACATAGTACACCGGGGCAATTTCCACCAGCTGCGCGCACAAGTCCGTCACGACGTGCGTGTCGTCGCTTTTCTTGTCGTTCATATCGCCCGTGATGGCGATGATGTCCGGCTTCAAGGCACGAATCCGCGCCACCAAATCACAGTTGTTCTCGCCGAACTCCCGCAGGTGCAGGTCGGACAGCTGCACAATCCGCAGATGGCTCGTCAGCTTATCCGACTGCACTTTGTAGTAGCTTTCCACAAAGTCCTGCTCATGCGGATACAGGAAGAGGAAGTATCCGCAAACGCCCGCCATCACCAGCAGCACGGTCAGCACATGCAGCAGCACTTTTTTCCACTTTTTCATGGCTTAGTCCTCCTGCTTTCTGCGGTCCATCATTGCGCCGCGCAGCAGGGTACGCAGCGTATGGGCGTTGGCGGTGCGGCTTTCCGCCATGCCAAGGCTGTATTCCATCTTCGCGTCGCCGCTTTCCTCGTTGTAGGCGTGCACGAGGCGGTGCATGTAGTCCGCAAAGCTCTCCGCGTCCTCGCGGCGGCACTGCTCAAAGAAGCCGATGAACTGCCAGCCGCCGTTGTAATACACCGTACCGCAGGTTGCAGACGCTTCCTTGATGAAGTCCGCGAACCGGCGCAGCACTTCGTTGCCCTTCACGCGCCCCAGCTCGTTGTTGATGTGGCTCAGGTTCGTCAGCTCCAGCACCACGCACACGTTGTCGTCGCCCAGCACGCGCTCGGTGTTGTTCTTGATGTACAGGTCGCACGCCGTACGGTTCGGCATTTCCAGCGCCTGCTCGGTGAAGAACAGGTACTCCACGAAGTCCTGGATTCGCCCCAGCAGGATGGCGCCGCAGACGCCGAGGATGAAGAACACGACAACGCCCAACATCATGTACAGCTTGACGTTGACGCGCGCGCTCACCGCCGTGGTGGACAGCACGCCCACGTTCACCGCGCCCATGTACTCGTTGTACTCCTCCATCGTCACCAGCAGCACCTGATAGAGGTCATCCAGCCGGGTTTGCAGCGCGCTGATTTCCGCCTCCACCGACGCGCGGGCTTCTGCGGTGTTCTCCGTCGCGTCCGGCGCCTTGGAGAAGGTGTCGATGATGTACTGGCAGTACGCCGCATCAATCAGGCTGTCGGACTTGCGGTTGAGCAGCGTCACATAGTCGCTGATGAGCGTATCGTAAACGGTGGTGCGGTCTTTAATCTTGCCATCCTCATCATGCTCCTCATAGACGTCATTCAGCACAAGGCCGTTCTGCCCATGCGTGTCCGTGCCGTTCGTTCCGGCATAGTACAGCGAGCCTTCCTTATTCTTATTGCCATAGCTTTCAATGACTTCCTTGACGCTTGCCACCTTGTCGCCATCGGTGCCGCTTGTCAGCATGTAATTCGCATACCGCTCCTGATACTTTTTCAGCAGGATTTCACGGTTCTGCGTCAGCCTTTCGCCCAAAATCTCCGAAAACAGGTACGGAATCCGCACCGACTGGATATAGCTGTATTCATCAAACAGGTCGGAGACGGACAGACCCGTGCGCGACGAGGTGAAATCCGGCGCAGCGCTTTGGCGGCTGCCTAACTGCGCGATAATCTCATCCACCGAATTGCTGAGAATTTCCGCCTGCTCAATGTAATCATAACCGCCCGCCAGCACGTTTTCCGCGTTGTTGGGGATGGTGGAGTAATCCACATATTTCTCCCCGAAGCTGGCAAAATAGCAGCTCAAAATTTCATCCAGCATCAAGCGCGCGAACTCAGCGCTTCGGCTGCTGCCAACAGTCAGTTTGACAACGTATTCTGTCGGATAGTATTCCTCCACCTCTTCGCCTTTTTCCGCCAGCGCATCCTGCCGCGTCTGCACCTCGGCAGGGGTGATGCCCGTCACCGTGCCGCCGGAGCGGATGGTATCGACATTGACGGAATAGCCGAGGCGCTCAATCGCTTCCTTGACGACCGTCGAAGAGAAGATTTCGGAAACGTCCAGCGGCTCGCCGTTCGGGGTCAAGCCCTCCGACACCGCGTCGTAGGTGTACTTGATGACGGCCTGCGCCGTGTACGCCTGATTGTTGCTGGCATAGCGCATGAAGAACGCGCCGGCAAAGATGGACATCAGCGCAATCAGCGGCCACCAGCGCTTTAAGTAGCGGATGATGTTAAACTTTTTCATGCTTTTTTCTGCCCTCAATCACCAGCAACAGCACGCAGCAGACGCAGAACGTCACGCCGCCCATCAAGATCGACCACTTGATGCTGTATTCATCCATCGCGCTCATCTGCTCATAGGACACGGTAAGGTAATTGCGCGTCTTATAGCGGACATACTCGCGGTTGATGACATTTGTGCGTTCAATCAAATCCGCCAATTTGGTCTTCATGGTATCAATCAGCATCTCCGCCGTGACGATGTTCTCCGCCGCATTGGCGTCTTCCGCGAGCATCTTCTCGATGGTGTACTCATTGTCCTTGATTTTCTCCTTTGTATCATGGGCATGGAAGTTTTCCGTCTCAGCGGAGCTTGCCTGATAGTCAATCGCCACCTTCGTGCGCGACATATAGAAGTTTGCCTGCGTATCCAGCGTCGGAATCAGCACAACGCTTGTCAGCGCGGAATCGTACATATCAATCGTTGCAAGATGGTTCTGATAGTGGCTCATGAATTTCTGATACTCAATGTTGCGCAGCTGATTCTGATATTTCAGCTTGGACACATAGCGGTCGCGATTTTTGGATAACCCGCTCTGCCGCACATACGCGTTGTACTTTTCAAGGTCAATGTTAGAGAAATTCTGTGTCTTCTTCTGCAAAGAGATAAACGTCTCGTTGTTGGCTGAGGAACGGAACGTGCCGTTCTCGTTCGCGCGGCTCTTCAAAAAGCGGCTGACTTTGCCGATTTCTTTCTCGAAGAACGTGCCGATTTCCACATACTCCAGTTCATCCAGTTCATTCCAGTTCGGATTGAGCGCCGTATCGACGTAGGTGTAGTTCTCGTAGAACACTTCCTTGTACGCCTCGATAATCAGCTGGAGCATGTCGCCGGTGCTGATGCTTGCCGGCAGCTCCTCATTGCGCTTGTAGGAGACGGTGTAAGTGGTGGCAATCTTGTAGGCGCTGGCGCTGCCGGAATCAATCGACATGCCGCCGACGCTTGACGCGCTTACGCTGATGTGCTCCGCCAGCGCAAGGGACTCCATGTTCGTCACGCCCGCCTTTTCAAGCGCACGCGAAAGCACCTCGTCAGACTTGAGCAGCGAAATGTTGAATCGCGTCTGATTCGGATAAAGTCCCCTTGTCGCTTCCTCATAGTTCAGGGCAATGAGGGCGGTTGCCGACTGCATCTTTCCCGGATGCATCAGGGCGCTGGTGGTCACCATCGCCGCGATGATCAGCAGCAGGCAAAGCAGGCGGTATCTCCACACACCCTGCAGCATCCGCTCAAGAAGCGACCACACGCCGCTCCTTGCTCGTTTCCGGTTCTTTTCTTTCATGCTTGCCTTTCTCCTCGCCTTGTTCCTGCTCGCCAATCGCCATCGCAATCGGCAGCAGCATAAAGACCGTGTTGATATAGCAGTAGAACACCGTGTTGTCGGTGGCGTAGGTAATGAAGCCGTAAATCGTTTCGTACAGCAGCAGCAGGGCTGTCTGCATCCCGAACTCCTTCTGGCACCACACAATGCGCCCGTTCCAGCTGTACCAAATCCAGAACGCGAAGCCCCAGAAGCCTAACTCGATGTACATGGTAACAATATCGTTGTGCATTCCGCCGAAGCTGTGCGTGCCGAATACGCCAACGCCTGCTTCCGTCATGATGCTGATATAGCGTGTAACATAGCCAATGCCATACCCTCGGAAGCCGGGGGAAAAATCGTAGACCTCCTGAAAAGCGGCATAGAGCTTGTCGCGTCCCATCGTGTCAATCTCCAGCGCGTGGACGATTTCGTTGAACAGCCCCGACTGAATCAGGTACACATACCCGAAGCAAATCGCAATGGCACCAATGGAAATGAGGAGAATCAGGATACTCTGGGCTTTCGGTTTTCTCCTGCGGATAAACTCGCCCATCAAAAACACGCCGACTAAGCCAATCAGCGCGATGCGTTTGAGGCCCAGAAAGAAGAACAGCCCCGATAAGGCAGCGTAAAGCAGGCGCTTTTTGCCTCGCTCGCAGCACAGGGCGAACAGCAGCATCAGCCCGAAGGCAAACGTCAGGTCATGCACTTCCAGCGCCTTGATGGCGGCGTTCGTGTCAATGCCGCCGGACTTTGCAAACGCAATCAGCCCCGTTACAAACGCCCCCATGCCATGCGTCTTGATGGACATCAGTACAATGCCCATATTTCCCGCGCACATGGCATAGAACGTATAGTCAATGCTCCTGCGCCCGAAGAGATACACCGCGCTGCACATTGCGCTGAGCGATATGACATGGTAGAGAATCGTCGAGCAGCCGCGCGACATGTAGTTAAGCTGCTGAAAATCCAATGCCCAGTACAGCATCGACAGCGACACCATCATCAGGAACGGCAAGCCGAACATGACCGCAAACTGCCCCACCGTTTTCAGCCGCCGAAAGTCGCCCGTCACCAGCAGGAACAGGATTGCCAGCCCCAGCACACCCATCTGCATCACATATTTTGTGAACCACGGCAGTGGAAATCCGCCGCCATCCACAAAACCGATGGTCATCATGCCGATATACGCCCATTTCAGATACGCCGGGCGCGGTTGAATGTCCTTCTTCAGCATTTCTTTTCGTCCAGCTTCCGCCAGATCGACCCAATTTGCCGCGCCATGCTTGCCACAGAATAGCTTTCCAAGAATCGGCATCTGCCCTCCTTTGCCATGCCGCGGTACAGCGCTTCATCCTCGTAGAGCCGGCGAACCGCGTCCCGCAGCGCATCACGCTGTTTGGGAATGATCAGACCGTTTTTGCCCGATTCAATGTAGTCGCGCACGGTGTCCGATTCCGTGGTGATAATCGGCTTGGCGAACATCATCGCCTGCAGGAACACCAGCTGCCCCGCCGAAATGCGCGCATCGGCAAGCGGCACAATTACGCAGCAGCATTCTGACAGCATTTGATAGTACTTCTCGCCGAACACATCGTGATAAATGCGGATGTTGCTGCCGGGGTTCGGGTGGTTGTACGCGTCGGACAGAATGCGCACCTGATACGGCGTGTCCTTCAGCGCATCCACAAGGAAGTCATAGTCGCGGTTGCTCTTTCCCGCCGCGAGGATGAATCGCTCCTCCCCCTGCGGAATGCGCCCGCCGCGGTTCAAATCGCCCAGCCCCAGCGGCACATAGGTGAACTTGTCCGTGCCGAAAATGGACTGGTAATACGCCGGTTCGCTGCTGGAAAAGCAGACGATTTTGTCCAGCGCGGGGCTGTTCACCGCCTTGCGCATGAACCATGCGTACAGTTTGCCCTTCCAGCCCTGCTTGGGGCGGTAGATGAACGTGGTGACGATGAGATGGCAGTGCTTTTTCAGGTGGAAAATAGCGCTGTAAAAAGCGAAAAACAGCCCGTAAAACTGCTGGTAGGACAGAATGGTGCCAAATTCCTTGCGGTGGCGCAGGACTTTGAGTGGAAAGAGGAAGAATTTCGCCTTCTTCTTCCATGCGCTGTCCGAAAAATGGCTGTCAATGTGCCAGATGTTCCACTTTTCCCCTGTCTCCGCTTCCATCAGCGCCGCAAAGTTCCATTCCGGCTGCGGTGCGCTGTCCAGCAGAATGAGGTTCGCCTGCCCGTCGTTTGCTTTCATGACATCAGCTCCCTGATTGCCTGATGATTTCGCTCGCAGTTGTGGTCGTCGAGCGCGCCGAAGGTATCGCGGATGTGCTTCTGCATTTCCGGCGTGACGGCGCACTCCGACGCAAGCGCGGTTTCGATGGCTTGCAGCAGCGCCTCCTGCGTCGTCACGACCTCCCCGAAGCCGTCCACGCGATAGTCGAAATAGCCGCGGTCGTGGTGCGTGCCCCAGTACCGCGCCTCGTCAAACTGGTAGTAGATTTCGGGCTTGAGCATATACGCGAAGTCGAACTGGATGCTGGAGAAGTCCGTTATCAGCAGCGCGGACTCCATCAGCAGCGTCTGCACATCCATCTGCCCCAGCGCGCCGATTTTGACGTGCGGATTCTCCGTGTGGAAGGCGGACAGGAAGCGCTGCACCTCAAAATGCGGGTAGAACACGGCGTCATAGCCGTATTTCGTCAGCAGCTTCTCCAGCTCCGGGTCAGAAATGACCGCCTGCCAGTGCTGGAAATAGTCCGTCTGCTCAAACTCCGCCTGTGTTTTGCCCTCCACGGCGTACGTCCGCCACGTCGGCATAAACAGCACCTGCCGCTTCGTCTCGTGCGGATGCAGAAGCGCGTCATATCGGCACAGCCCCAATCGGCGGACGACGCCTTTCGGATACCCGAACGCCGACTCGACGAAATCACGCTCCTTTTGCAGCGTCGTGACAAACAAATCCATGACGACGTTGGGGTAATGGTACCACTTCATGTCGTCAATCATGATGCCATGCTGCAAAAACACCTTTTTTCCGCGCACGATGTGGAGCTTATCGAGCATATAATAGCGTTCAATATCAGGCGTATAGCCGGAAACATGGGTGGAAACCTTCATTTCCGACGCGGCGCAGAGCAGGTAGTGCCGCCAGCTGCGATACGGCACGACGCTGCCCAGCTGCGCAACGCGGTCATAGTCGGGCAGCTTGGGGTCTGCGACGTAGACGGCGTTGATTTCGGGGTGCGCCTGCCGAAGATACGCGAAATAGTGGTAGCCGTTGTCACGGGCTTCCCTGCCGCGCTCGGACACAAGCCAAACGTGGCGGTACCGCGGATTAGTGACCTTCAGCACGCCGGCGCAGAGGGCTGCCGCCTCGTACTTGATCAGTTCGCCCAGCAGGGTGGCGCCGCGGCGGAATTTTCGCAGGATGTCGCTCATAACATTTTTCCCTTACTGGTCAAGAATCTCCTCATACGCCTTCAGCCTTTCTTCCATATAGAAGAAAGGTGCGCGCTCGCGGACGCGCTGCTGGTAGTATTGGTAGACTTCCGGCTTGTCCAGCATCGTCCGCAAGCCCTCGAAGAGCGATTCCTCGGTGTTCTGCGTAATCAGGCCGTACTCGCTGTCGCCCAGAATCTCGCGCATTCCGGAGCAGTCCGTCGTCACGACGGGCGTTTCCAGCACAACGGCTTCGCTCACCACCGTGCTGAACCCCTCGACGTAGGACGGGCAGACGTACAAATCCGCCGCCGCCATATACGGGTACGGGTTATCGCGGAAGCCCAGCAGCTGCACGCTATCCTGCAAATGCTCGTCAATCACCTGCTCCGCCAGATCTTCGTACAGCTCCCCCTTGCCCAGAATCAGCAGGTGGAAGTGGTAGCCACGGCTTTTGAGCAGCCCGCAGACATGAATCAGCCGCTCAAACCCCTTGCGCGGAATCAGGCTGCCGACGCTGACCATCAGGAATTCGCCCTTCGGGATGTCGTCCACCGGCTCATCCTTCCGGCGGCGGATTGCCTGCTCATCCAGCATATTATAGGCGACATGGACGCGCTCCGTCAAGCCGAATTTCGCGGAAAACGCTTCCTGTACGTTCTCCGACACACAGTAGATGCCGTCAAACCGCTCATAGCACGCCTTTTGATGCCGCATGGAGCGGAACAGGCGATCCTGCTTGGTGTACGTCTGCACGTCGATATGCACCCACGCGTACTTTTTCGCGTGCTGATTGGTGGAGTACGCGAGGATTTTTGTCGGGAACGCCTCCATGAAGGCGACTTCCACGTCCGCGTCGCTCTTGAAGAACCAGCGATACAGCCATTTCGGCGGGATGATGTACTGCATGATGCCGCTGAGGATTTTCTGCGTCCTGCCGTTCTTCACGCGCAGCGCCGGGCGGTAGTGCACCTCCGGCGACAGCATCCCGGCGCGGGTATCGTCGTGGAAAAGCGTCATGAGCGTCACGTCGTAGCGGTCTTTGGGGAGGCGGTTGACTGTTTCCACCAGCACCCGCTCCGCGCCGCCCCCGCACAGGCTGTATATCAGGAACATTACTTTGCGCTTTTTGCCATCCATCACGCGCGTTTTCCTCCGATTTCCTCCATGTAGATTTCCAGCAGCCGGTCGCAGTAGCGGTCGAGCGTCATCATGCTTTCCTTCTTCGCGCGGCAGTTGCGCGCCATTTCATCCAGCAGTGCCGAATCGCTATACAGCGCGCGAATCTTCTCCGCATAGGCTTCGGGCGTGAAGGTGTCGTTGAGGATGCCCGTTTTGCCCTCTTCCACCAGTTCCGGCATTCCACCGATGCGGTTGCACAGCACCGGCGTGCCCAGCGACTGCGATTCCAGCAGTGCCAGCGGACAGTTTTCGTACCACAGGGAGAGGTGGAGGGTGAAGCGCGCCGCCGCGACAAGCTCCTGCAGTTCCCGCCCAGTCTTGAAGCCGACGAAGCGGACGTTGGGCAAGCCGCACGTTCGGCAGAGTTCCTCCAGCGGCCCGCCGCCCGCAATGACGAACGGAATCTCCGGCAGCAGGCGGCAGGCGGCAAGGATGCGGTCGATGCCCTTTTCCTCCGACAAGCGCCCGAAATACAGGACATAATCGCCCTTGGGCACGTCTATCTCCGCCGTCTTGCTCAAGAAGTTATGAATCATGGTGGTTTTCCCGGCGTAACGCGGAACGGTCAGCAGTTTTTCCTCGATGAAGCGGCTGGGGCAGATGTAGCGCGCCACGCGGTCATACACATGGCTGCTGGTATAAATCGTGCCTTCTATCGCGCCGATGAGGCTCTTCGCGCGCGACCCGTGGATGCACTTTTTGCGCACGCACGCCATTTTGCACTTCTTCCCGCTGCATTCCTCGCAGAGTTTCCATGTGCCGAATTCCATCATCATGTGGTTCGGGCAGAGCATCTGCAAATCGTGGACGGTCTGCACCATCGGGATATTTTTCTCTGCCCCCGCCAGAATCACGGACGGGGTAAGCTGGAAATTGATGTTGTTGAAGTGGATGATGTCCGGGTGGAAGCGGTCGATAACCTGCCGCATTTTGCGCCGCGCCTCGCCGGAATAGATGATGCGGAAGGGGTAGAGCAGCTTTTCCGCGCCGGACGCGTGGAAGTCCATGTTGACAGTCGTCAGCCCTTCGGCGTTCCCGACGGTGTTTTTCTCGTCGTACATGCCGAAATATTCCACCTGATGACCGCGTCTCGTCAGTTCTTCCCCAATGCGGAGCATATACGTCTCTGCCCCGCCGCGCGGGTACAAGAACTTATTGACCATCAGGATTTTCATCGGTTTCCTTCCCTTCCACGTTGATTAGCGGGAGACGCAAGGGGCGCTGCCCCTTGACCCCGCCAAAGGGTCTTCGACCCTCTGGACTCCCTTTTTCGCGATTCAGTTGGTGACACTTTCATGCTGTGTCCGCGTGTTTATTGGGGGAACCCAAGGGGCGCTGCCCCTTGACCCCGCAAGGGACTTCGTCCCTTGACCCTTTTCACGATTCCAAGCCGGCTTACGCCCCGCCGCGCAGTTTCTTCCTGAGCTTGCGGACGGTCATTTCCAGCAGGTACTGGAATTCCGGCGTTCTGCCGTATACCGTCAGCACAACCGCGGCGAAAATCGCGGTGTAAATCAGCCCCTGGGCGATGAACCAGAGGAAATTCGTCTGCGGCATCAGCTGGAAAATCCAGTAGGACACGGCGCTGACCCCCGCGACCACCACCCAGCGGACGATGTAATCCATGAAGTAGCGGCGCAGCTTCTTCTGCCAGTCCTCCTCAATGCCGTAGCGCATCAGCACATACGGCTCAAACCAGACGCACGTCAGCAGGCTGGAGATAATCGTGCCGCCGATGATGCCCGCCACGCCAAAGCGCCGCACCAGAATCAGCGATACAACAAGGTTGATGATGGCCTCCGCCAGCGCCTTGTAGCGGTCATGCCAGAACAGCCCCAGCGCCTCGCGGAACTGCAATCCCATCTGGCGAAGACCGCTGATGAAAAACTCCGCTATGATAATGACGACGACCGTCATCGAGAAAAGGTACTCTTCGCCGAAAATCATGCGGATGAAGAAGTTAATCAGCGTCACCAGTCCGCCGGAGAGGTAGCCGTAGAGCAGGAAGGCGGCGAAATCGAGGATGCGGAAGATTTCGTAGACGCGTTTTCTGCCCTCCAGCGCGTTCAGGTTGCCGATGCTGGCGGTGAATGCGCCCGTCACATGCCCCAGCAGGTTGTTGACGTTCATCAAAACGAGCTTGTAGTTGGAGTATATGCCGACCGTAGCCAGCCCGTCAAACGCGGACATAATCAGGTTATCCGTGCTGCGGACGATAACCGTCGCCAGCTTATGCAGGCTCAGCGCGGCGACGTTCTTGAAAATCGCCTTGCGCTCCTGCGGTTCAGGCAGCTCCTTGTACTGCTTGAGGTACGGGAACTCCCTGTCCGCGCGGATGGAGATGATAACGCTGGAAACCATCGGCACAAAAAGCTGGATAATCAGGTAGAGGATGAAATTCCGCGTCGTCACCAGCACAACGATTTGCAGAATCAGGCGCACGATGCCGATGATTTGGTCAACCGCCTTGCGGATGTATGCCTTCTGGTACGCCTGATAGATGGCGTTCTTGTAGGACAGCAGGTATGACGTGACAGCTTGCAGGAGGTACAGCAGATAAATCAGCTGCAGGTTCTCCACGCCCTCGCCGCCCTTCATCAGCCGCGGCAGGAACGGCATGAGCGCCAGCCCGATGCCCAGCACCGCCAGCGCAACGATGCGGTACAGCGTGCGATAGAGGTTCATCAGGCGCGCCAGCTGTTTCTCGTCGTTCTGCGCCGCCGGGCGGTACATGCTGAAAATCATTGCCGAGCCGATGCCCAATTCTGCCAGATTCAGCATTCCCAGCACATCGCCGAAGAGGCCGTTCACGCCGAGATATTCCTGCGACAGGTAGTGGACAAACACCATGCGTCCGCCGAAGGAAAGCAGCATGTTCAGCAGCTGCCCCACCAGCCCGACAATCATATTGATGATGGAGTTTTTCTTTCTCATCCGTGCTCTTCCGGCGCTGACTGACCGGATGCCTCCTCTCCTGCGCTGACTGCAAGCGCGTGAGCCGTTTGCAATCGCTCCATTATATCACGGTTACGACTGCCTTGCAACAAAAACGACTGTTATCATCGGTTTTGCGCGAAATTTCGCACTTTGTTCACGCAATCCACACATTCTGTGATATATGCTTGTTTCTTTCTTGTCAATATGCTATAATAAAATGCAATCCACCGTTTTTCGGCGGAAATTTCGCGGGGATTCCCCGTACAAGGGAGATTTGGAGGACATGGGAAAGGTCAGCGCGTTTCTGAAGCGGAAGAACGTTCTGTTTTCCGCAAAACGCTACGGGATAGACGCAATGGGCGCCATGGCGCAGGGGCTGTTCGCCTCGCTGCTGATTGGCACAATCATCAAGACGCTCGGTCAGCAGCTGAACGTGCAGTTCCTAATTGACGCGGGCAACTTCGCCCAGCAGGTTGCGGGGCCGGCCATGGCGGTGTCCATCGGCGCGGCGCTCTCTGCCCCGCAATTGGTGCTGTACAGCCTGATTGCCGTCGGCATGGCGGCAAATAAGCTCGGCGGCGCGGGCGGCCCGCTGGCGGTCTACTTCATCACGATTGTCGCGTCCGAATGCGGCAAAATCGTCAGCAAGGAGACGAAGGTGGATATTCTCGTCACCCCGGCGGTCACGATTCTTGTCGGCGTTGGGCTGTCCGTGCTGTGCGCGCCCGCGATTGGCGCGGCTGCCAGCTCGGTCGGCGATTTCATCAAGTGGGCAACGAACCTCCAGCCGCTGCTGATGGGCATTCTGGTGTCCGTCGTCGTCGGCATGGCGCTGACGCTGCCGATTTCCAGCGCGGCGATTTGCGCGGCGCTCTCGCTGACGGGGCTTGCGGGCGGCGCGGCGGTTGCGGGCTGCTGCGCGCAGATGGTCGGCTTCGCGGTCATGTCCTTCCGCGAGAACGGCGTGGGCGGCTTGGTCAGTCAGGGGCTGGGCACGTCGATGCTGCAAATGCCCAACATCATCCGCAATCCGCGCGTGTGGATTCCCCCGACGCTTGCTTCCGCCATCACCGGCCCGATTGCGACGTGCCTGTTCCACCTCGAAATGAACGGCCCGGCGGTTTCCAGCGGCATGGGCACTTGCGGTTTGGTCGGGCAGATTGGCGTTTACACCGGCTGGCTGAACGACATTGCCGCCGGCACGAAAGCCGCGATTCTGCCGATGGACTGGGTTGGGCTTATCCTGATTTGCTTCGTTCTCCCCGCCGTGCTGACGCTGCTGTTCGCCTTCTTCCTGCGCAAGTGGGGCTGGATCAAGGACGGCGACCTGAAGCTGCAATAACAAGGGAGAATGAAACGGGGCGAATGAAACGGGACGAAGTCCCCCTCCCTTGACCCTTTCGCGCGATTGGGTTGGTGACACTTTCATACAGTGTCCGCGTGTTTATGCAGGGATTTCGCGCCTGCGGGCGCGACCAGAGGGCTTTGCGGTCGCCCTCTGGACTGCTTCGCACGCCCTCCGGAAGTTACTGGTTTGTTATGTTTGTTCTCATAGTTTGAAGGACTAATAGTACACAAACTATAACCACTTCCGATAAAAGTCAAGAAACATGGGCGTGTGCTGCGAAGGGGTCAAGGGGGCGCGCGCAGACTTCGTCTGTTTTCATTGCCCCCTTGTCGCCACCGCAGCGGCGAAACCCCTGCGGCACACAAGCAAATCCACATAGAAAAAATCAAGCTAAAACGCACCTCATCCAGCTAATGCAGCAGATGAGGTGCGTTTCTTTTGCCAAAAAGTCAGCACCGAAAAAGGGCGGCATACCCGCAGGTACACCACCCCTTGAAGCCTTGGATTACACCTTCTGGAAGGTGAACACCACTTCGCCGCCCGCTTCGGGAGCAATTTCTTCCACCGTCTTGTCGAACTCGTAGCCTTCCGGCACAATCAGCACATGCAGCACATAGGGGTACGCAGGCATGGTGAATTCCAGCACGCCATTCTCATCCACAGGCATGGGCGTGCACGTTTCATCCGTGCAGACGTTAATCATCGTGCCGGTCACAGGGTTGCCGTCCTGATCGACGCACTTAATCGTGTAGCTCGCCATCCCCTCCATCGGCAGCTGCGGCGCTTCCGCCACTTCATCCGTGGAAGGCAGGGTGCCATCGGCGTACTTCCAGCCGGGGACATTGATGCCATACTGCTGCAGCATGGCGACAAACGCATTGGCGTTGGGTTCATCAGCGATTGCAATGGCGGATGCTTCCACGTTTTCCGCGCCAGCCTTCACCACAAAATAGGTGGTATACGGGAAGCCGCTTGCCTGATTGGTGTCAATCGGCTGATTCGGGATGACGTAGCCGTCCTCCGTCATGTAGTCCGTCAGCGCATAGTTTTCGGGAGCCGCTTCGCAGCCAAAGGCGTACATTTCCGGGTCGAGCCCCTTCGCCAGCGTCACCTTCACCGTCGCGCTTTCCGTGTTGTCAATCACATAATAGTTGGTCATGCCAAAGGTGGACATCAGCGCAAATTGCGGGTCGGTGAAGAAAACCTGCTTCACGTTGTCGCCCACAAAGGAGATGGTCGTCATCTTCGTGCCTTCCGGATAGACCGGGTTGTTCGCCAGCACAGCGGCGGCTTCTTCTCCGTCCACCACGCGCGCGTTGTCCAGCCAGATCATGTCCTCATTCGCGGCCTGAAAGGAATCCTTGATGTAAGACAGGGCAATTTCGTAAGTACCGTCCGCCGGGAATTCATAGCCGTAGGTCGCCCATTCCTTCACGCCGCCGAACGCCTTCGCCGTCTGCCCGTTGACAGACAGGCAGAACAGGTCGCAGCCGGCTTCGGTGGACGTCTTGTAGTCGAACGCGAACACATCGCCCGCCTTCGCTTCCACCGTAGTCAGCACGGAAGCGGAAGAAGTATCCTTGCCCGTGTTCGTGCTGACCAGAACCGTGCGGTCATCCTTTTCCGCAACCGCCATCGGCCAGGTGTATTCATCCGTAGAATTGGTGAAGGACAGCGGCGCCGCCGTGCCTTCCACATTCAGCGCACGGTTCAGTTCCGCTTCATCCGTCGGCGGAATCGAGGGCTTTTCGCCCGGCAGGAACGCCAGCACATTCGTCTGCGTGTACTCATCGCCGAGGAAGAGACCGAACAGGCGGACAAACGCGTCCGTAGAGGTCTGAGAACCCGTTGCGAGGAAAGCCACATTGCCGAAGCGGTCAACCACAATCGAGGTCGGGACGCCATTGAGCCCGAAACCCGCAAAGAGGTTGAATGTTTCATGCCCGACCGGGAACGTCAGGCCATGCGACGCCACATATTCCGTCAGCTTCGCATCGTCATCGTTTTCATCGATGCTCAGCGCAAAGACTTCCACCTTGTCCTTGTACTGCTCATAGGCTTCCTCCAGGAAGGGGAACTCCGATTCACACGGGCCGCACCACGTTGCCCAGAGGTTAATCAGCACCATTTCTTTCTCCTTCAAGGTTTCGGAGAGGGTATGGGAAACGCCGTTAATGTCCGTAAAGGTAAAATCGGGCATGGGCGCGCCAAGCGCGTACACCAGGGCAGTTTCTTCCGCCAGTGCAGCGCAGCCGAGGCACATCGCCAGTGCCAGAACCAGTGCCAGCATCTTCTTCATGAGGATTGCTCCTTTCACGTTCTGCGGCTTCCACCGCAGTCTTACAAAAATTATAAGGGGAAAAATGCCTGATGTCAACCGAAAAAACTTCATAAATACAATTGGCGTGCGCAGCGCCCCTTTTTTTCGCCTCCAACAGCAGCGAAGAAGCGTAAGATTGTTTGGTATTTCCATAACCAAAAAGCCCTGCCGCATTCACGACAGAGCCTTTTTGTGCCTTGATTACGCCTTGCCAGCGCAGCCCAGCACATCCACAATCTTGTGGGCGACCATCGCCTTCACCGCAGCGCGGGCAGGCTTCAGGTACTGACGGGGGTCAAAGTGATCCGGATGTTCCGCGAAGTACTTGCGGATGCTCGCGGTCATCGCCAGACGAATGTCGGAGTCGATGTTGATCTTGCAGACCGCCATCTTCGCCGCCTTCGCCAGCTGCTCTTCCGGAATGCCAATTGCGTCGGGCATATTGCCGCCGAACTGGTTGATTTCCTTCACGAACTCCTGCGGGACAGAAGAAGCGCCGTGCAGGACGATCGGGAAGCCGGGCAGACGCTTGGAGCATTCTTCCAGCACCTCGAAGTGCAGCTGGGGCTTCTGACCGGGCTTGAACTTGTACGCGCCGTGGGACGTGCCGATGGCAATCGCCAGCGAGTCGCAGCCCGTGCGGGTCACAAACTCTTCGACTTCTTCCGGATGGGTGTACATTTCCTGACCATGCTCCACCTTCACGTCGTCTTCGACGCCGGCGAGCGTGCCGAGTTCCGCCTCGACGACCACGCCGTGGTCATGGGCATACTCGACGACCTTGCGGGTCAGGGCGATATTGTCCTCAAAGGACTTGGAGGAAGCGTCAATCATGACGGACGTGAAGCCGCCGTCGATGCAGCTCTTGCACAGCTCAAAGCTGTCGCCGTGGTCAAGGTGCAGCGCAATCGGGATATCGGGGTTCTCGATAATCGCCGCTTCCACCAGCTTCACCAGATAGGTGTGGTTGGCATACGCGCGCGCGCCCTTGGACACCTGCAGGATGACGGGAGCCTTCAGCTCACCCGCCGCCTCGGTGATGCCCTGAATGATTTCCATGTTGTTGACGTTGAAAGCGCCGACCGCATAGCCGCCGTCATACGCCTTCTTGAACATTTCCTTCGTCGTAACAAGCGCCATTGGATTTTCCCTCCTGATGCAATAATGTAGGGGTTTCCACCGAACCTATTATAGCACATTCTGCCGAAATAGAAAAGGGGGTTTTTTCACAAGTTGTATTTTCTTTCACAAAGTTTTTGGCGTAGGACGACCTCATCCGACTTCGCTTCGCTCAGCCACCTTCCCCAAAGGGGAAGGTTTGGGGACGCGCACCCTTCTCCGCCTTCCCCTCAGGGGAAGGTGTCGCCGCAGCGACGGATGAGGTCACATAAACACGCGGGCGCTGTATGCCGAAGCGCACAACTCAATCGCGCGAAAGGGTCAAGGGAGGGGACTTCGTCCCGTTTCATTCGCCCTTGGGTTTCCCCCAATTAACACGCGGAATCAGCCTGAAAGAGAAGTCTACTCAATCGCGCGAAAGGGAGTCCAGAGGGTCGAAGACCCTTTGGTGGAGTCCAGAGGCAAAGCCTCTGGTCATTGCCCCTCTTCCGTCCGCTCCACCGTGCCGACGTAGATGATTTCGCTCTTCGCCTTGTAGGTGTCGGTGTACATCAGCTTGCGCTCGGTTTCCGCGCCGCCCACATACTTCACCAGGTAGCTTTCCACCACACAGCCGTCGGTTGCCTTGCGGTAGGTGTACTCTTGGTCAACATAGGTGGCGTAGGTGTGGTTCGTGTCCTTGCGGTATTCCGGCTCGGTCGGGGCAGGCAGTGTCTGCACCGTCACCGTCTCCAGCTCGTACTTCACGCCCTTGCCGAGGCTCTCGCCGTAAATCGACACCACGCACACCTTGTGCGACTTGTCGTAGCGGCTGTCCTTCATCACCGTCGCAACGATGAAAATCGTGCTGTTCGTGTCGTTGCGGAACTTGAAGTCAATGCGGTTGTCGGATACCGTCGCGTCCTTGCCGTAGTCAGTGTAGCCCACCGCGTCGGAGTGCGGCTCGCGCTTGAGAATCGTCATGTTCGCTTTCGCCGCCGCGAGGTACATCGTCGTGCTTGCCTGACACACGCCGCCGCCATAGCCCATGCGCTGATCGCCATACGCGTACTCAATCGCCTGATAGAAGCCGTTTGCCTTCGTGCGCTTGCCCACAACCGTATTGAAGGAGAATGTTTCGCCCGCTGCAAGCATCTTGCCGTTGATGCGCTCGAACGCCACCTGAATGTTCAGGTTGCGGTTCTCCGTGCTGGTGGTCGAAATCGGGGTGTACGCCGTCGCGCGCAGCTGAATCTGCGGCTCCAGCATGGCTTTGGTCGTGGTCGGCTGAAGCTCGCGCGTCGTCAGCTCCACCTCGCCGCTGACCAGGGACGACATCATCTGGTACACCTGATTTTTCGCCTCGGTCGTGTCCATATAGCGCCCGACCGTTTCCGGCTGAATCGTCAGCGGATTGTTGAAATTGTTGGAATCGAAGATAATATGCGCATCCACCGGCTGAATGTACGCCTGCTGCGCGATGCTGAGCAGGATGTTGTCAATCACCACATTGTCGCCGCTGGGCGTGGCGGAATAGCCCTCGTAGGGATTTTCCGCCAGCGCGTCCATCGTGGCTTTGCGCGCGTCAATGCTGCCTTCTGTGTGCCCCGGCTGCCACGCCGCGTCGAGGGCTTCCCGCACATCGACGGTCATGTTCAGGTCGGCGCTCGTGATTTCCCTCACCAGCTGACCGGCGTACATCAGGCGCACCTTCCACGCGTCGCGCTGCTGATTCGCGTGCGCCGTGACCGCCTCTTCCGCCTCCGCGCGAGTCATGCCGCCGAGGTGGATGCCGTCCACATACACGTTCGGGACGTACTTGTCGTCATATGCCGTCACCGACGCGACCAGCGCTTCCCGCTCGTTTTGCTCCTGGATGGCATTGCTGATGGCGCCGCCCGCCGCGACCAGTCCGCAAATTACCGCCACCGCGCACGCGCAGAACAGGATGCGCTTGAGCAGCTTTTGACCCGACGGCTTGCGGCGGACAGGCTCGTTCTTCGGCTCGCGATGCTCCGGATTGAAGCCCCCCAGCCCCGTCGGCGGATGATTGCCGCCGCCATTGCCGCCGTTTCCGCCATTGCCGTTCGCCGGATACTGCGGAAAATTCGCCGGATACATCGGCTGCTGCCATCCGCCATAATTCTGCTGCGGATACGGCGGATTCTGCGGGCGCTGCGGATTCATCGGCTGATTCGGCATCATCTGCCCGCCGCGAATCGGCTGATTGCGCCCGGTGTTCATGCTTGTCGGGTTCTGCCCCCACGAGAACTGCTCCAATTGGTGCGCCGCATCGAGCGGCTGCACGCCGTTGTTCCAGCCCTGCTGCGGCTGCATGGGCGTCCCCTGCACGCCGCGGAAGCCGCGCATTTGCCCGCTTTGCGCATATTGGCTCCCCTGCCCCGGCTGATTCATCCCCTGCGGGCGCATCGGCTGAGCCGCACCCATCGGCTGGGCCGCACCCATCGGCTGGGCCGCGCTCATCGGCTGCATGGGCGGATTGGCGCTCTGCTGCGCCAGGGGCGGCTGCGGATTCCGGCGCGGCGGATTTGTCAGCTGCATGGGCGCGTCTTCCGTGCGGATAAGGGGGATGCTGTTGTCCAGCGTCTGCTGCCCGGCATACTGCGCCGCGTTCAGCTGCGTGCGGCGGCGGCGCGGCTGCCTGTTGTCGTTGAATTCGGACATGGTTTCAGCACCCCTTTCTGATGGCAATTCGGTATTTCTTCATCTTATATATCTATCACATGATTTGAGCATCTTCCACTGCCTGCAGCAATTTCTCCACATCATCTGCCGCCCTCGCCCACATCGGCGCGGTGCAGCCGACCATGCCGTGGCGGTCGCCATCGCCATGGAAGTCACTGCCGCCGGTGACCAGAAAGCCCATACGCCGCGCGGTCAAATCCAGCAGGGGCGTGGCGCGTCCGGCGGATGGGTGGTAAACCTCAACGCCCCGCAAGCCCTGCTCCTGCCAAACGCCGAGCAGATGGCGCAGCAGCGCGCCGGTTTTCTCCAGCTCCATCGGGTGCGCCAGAACGGGCACGAAGCCGCTTTCCTGCATCAGCGGCAGCGCCTCCGCCATGCTCAGGCGCTCCCCCGCCACATACGCCGGTGCGCCATCCGCCAGAAAGCGGTCAAACGCCTCGCGCGTGTCCACCACATAGCCGTGGCTGACCATCGCGCGGGCGATATGCGGCCGACCGACGCTGCCCTTGGCTTCGCGGGCGATTTCGTCGTAATCCAGCGGATAGCCCAGCGCGTTCAGCTTCTCCACCATCTGCCGCGCGCGTCCGAGCCGCATTTGGGACAGCGCCCGAACCTTGCGGTGCAGGGGCGTATCCGTCCCGCGCCCGTAGCCGAGCAGGTGCAGGCCGGGCATATCGCGCAGGGACAATTCGACACCTTGCAGAATCGGCATCGGCGTGGGTTTTCCCAGCAGCTGCGCCGCGCCGTCAAACGTGTCATGGTCGGTCACGGCCAGGAGCGTCACGCGGTGCTTGTCCGCCAGCGCCACCAGCTCCGCGGGCGTAAGCAGCCCGTCGGAGGAAGTGGTGTGGGTGTGCAAATCAGGCTTCATGGGGGTCAGTTGGGTGATTTTCGGGCGCATCCGCCGTCTTTTCGGGGGCTTCCGCGCTCTTTTCAGGCGTTTCAGCGGACTTTTCGGAACTTTCTTCCTTCTTTTCGTCCGCCATATCCTGCATCATCACATCGCCCGTGGTGCGGGTGTCGGCATCCTGAATATCCGGCAGCACGCCCGTTTCCATCAGGGTGACGAACTCGCGGCGGCTGATGGTGTCGTACTTGAGCAGCGCGTCCACCAGCTTCTCCATGCGGTCGCGGTTGGCGCTCAGGGCATCCACCGCCTTCTGGTAGCATTCCTCCAGCAGGCGCTTGACTTCCGCGTCGATGCGCGCCGCCATTTCTTCGCTGTACCCGCGGCTCTGCCCGAACTCCATGCCGACGAACACTTCCTGATCGCCGTCCAGATAGACCGGCCCCAGCTTTTCGCTCATGCCGAACTGCGTCACCATGCGGCGGCAGACCTCCGTCGCCTTCTTCAGGTCGCTCGTTGCGCCGGTGGTGAACTCGCCCAGATAAAGCTGCTCCGCGGCATGACCGCCCAGCCCCATCGCCACGAAGTCCATCAGCTGGCTGTAAGTCTGCAAATCGTCCTCTTCCGTCGGCAGGGACAGCGTGTAGCCGCCCGCCTGCCCGCGCGGGACGATGGTAATCAGGTGCACCTCGTCGCAGTTGGGCAGAACGTGCCCGACGATGGCGTGACCCGCCTCGTGGATGGCGACCATGCGCTTGTCGCGCTCCGTCACCTTGTGGCTGCGCTTCTCCGGGCCCATCTGCACGCGGGAGATTGCCTCCACCAGCGTCTGCTGATTGATGGCCTTCAAGCGCCCGCGCGCCGCCAGAATCGCGGCTTCATTCATGATGTTTTCCAGCTCCGCGCCGGTGGAGAAGGGCACGCGCTTGGCGATATTCTCCAAATCCACATCATCCGCAAGGGGCTTGCCCTTGGCGTGCACCTTCAGGATGGCAACACGCCCCGCCATATCGGGGTAATTGACGAGAATCGTGCGGTCAAAGCGGCCGGGGCGCAGCAGCGCGGGGTCAAGAATGTCACGGCGGTTCGTCGCCGCCATGACGATGACGCCCTCGTTGATTGCGAAGCCGTCCATCTCGACCAGCAGCTGGTTCAGCGTCTGCTCGCGTTCGTCGTGTCCGCCGCCCAGACCCGCGCCGCGATGGCGACCCACCGCGTCAATCTCATCAATAAAGATGATGGACGGGGCAGCGCGCTTGGCTTGGTCGAACAGGTCGCGGACGCGGCTCGCGCCCACGCCCACGAACATCTCCACAAAGTCAGAGCCGGAAATGGAAAAGAACGGCACGCCCGCCTCGCCCGCAACCGCCTTTGCCAGCAGGGTTTTGCCCGTGCCGGGCGGGCCGATAAGCAGCACGCCCTTGGGGATGCGCGCGCCCATGTCAATGTACGCCTTGGGGTTGCGCAGGAAGTCCACCATTTCCTTGAGTTCTTCCTTCTCTTCCTCCGCGCCCGCGACGTCGGCGAACGTCACCTTGTTCTTGTTCGGGTCATGGATGCGCGCCCGGCTGCGGCCGAAGTTCATCACCTTGCCGTTGCCGCCGGTCTGCGCGCGCATAATCAGCCAGAACATCACGCCGCAGAGCACCAGCGAAATTGCCAGTGGAATCAAATCATACCACCACGGGGTGGTCAGCGGCTGACGGTAGATGATGGTGAACGGCAAATCCTTGACGGACACCTCGTCCAGCGGCTTATTAAGCTTCGCCGCCTGCATTTGCCGCGCGGTGACGATGAAATCAGCGCCGATGGTGGTTTCAAAATCGTAGTTCTTGTCGGGGAAATCCGCGTCGGCGACCGTTGTTGTTGTCGTCACGCCCACCAGCGACGTGCCGCGGATGGCGACGGAGCGAACCTGCCCCTCCTCAATCATCGTCAGCAGCTGGGGATAGGTGATGCGGCGGTCACGGATATTGCTGCCAAAGCCGTTGGTGAACAGCATCGAAATGGTGAGCACCATCAGCAGCAGAACCGCGACGTAGCCGAACATCCCGCGAGACTTCTTCAATGCGAGCATCCTCCTTCCGTTCCAGCGCCATCCGCCTGTTGCGGCGTATACCCATATAGACGAATGACGTGTGCGGAAAAATCCATCTTTACAAAAATTTTATCTTTTTCAGGGAAGAATCGGCTGATTTATTCGCGCGCCGCGCCGTACACGCGGCTGTCCAGCACGCCGATGTCCGGCAGATTGCGGTACTTCTCGGCGAAATCCAGCCCGTAGCCGACGACGAACTCATCCGGAATCTTGAAGCAGTGGTAATCCACCGTCAGGTTGTGTTCGGGATTGCGGCGGTCGGGCTTGTCCAGCAGCGTCGCAATGCGGATGGAGGACGCGCCGCGGCCCATCAAATACTTGCCGAGGTAGAACAGCGTGTTGCCGCTGTCCACAATGTCCTCCACAATCAGCACGTCGCGCCCCTTGATGGACACGGACAGGTCTTTCTCCAGATTGACCACGCCGGAGGACTTGGTGGAGTTGCGATAGCTCGAAAGCGCCATGAAATCCAGCGTCACGGGCAAATCGACCTCGCGGATGAGGTCGGAGAAGAAGACGCTCGCGCCCTTCAAAATGCAGACCATCACCAGATCGCGTCCCTGATAGTCGTGGGTGATTTCCCGTCCCAGCTGGGCAACGGCCTTCTGGATGTCCTCACGCTTGACGAGAATCTTCGTCATGTCTTGATACAGCTTGGCATTGGTGTCCATCGTGTTGTCCTCCTAATATTATATGTGAGTATCAGTTGCTCTTGTCTTCGCGCAGGGGTGCGCCGCACACCTTGCACTGCTCCAGGTTTTTGTACGGTTCGTCGTCAATCTGCGTCCACTTGAAGGATGCCGTCAGCGGGCGATACCGCTGATTGATGGACGCGCAGTTCGGGTCGATGTGGTAATACGTTCCGCCGTTTTGGTTATAGTAGAGAATCAAGTCCGGATGGCTGGTGTTCAGCACGGGCTGGGTGGCAAGGGCGTTGGTCGGGGTGGCGGTGCTTTCCTGCTCGTTGCTTTGCAGCGTCGCGGGGTCAACGTACCACACGCCGTCCTCCTTGACCATGCGCACCTTCCACAGGTAGACGCTTTCGCCCAGGGTGTTGTTCTTGTTGATGACGGCGCGCACCGTCACCATGCGGGCGATGTCGTTCGATGTGCCCGTGATGGCCGTGAAATCCCAGCTGACGGGCGTGCGGTTGGTCAGCACCTCGCCGAAGAGCTTCTGCGTCACCGCGTCCGTGCCGCCTTTGATGCTGCTGCGCCACGACGGGGCCGTCAGGTTGACCATTTGGCTGATGGCGTTGTTCTTCCACAGCGTGAAGAAGGAATGCAGCTGCGCGTAGCACTCCTCGGAGTCATCCACAGGCGTCGCGGTGGGCGTGGGCGAGGGATTGGGCGTGTCCGTCGCGGTCAGGTTAACATCAAGGTTATTGCCCGATGTGCTCCCCTGCTGCATCTGACCGGACTGATTCGGCTGCGCGGGGTTCTGGTTATTCGCCGCATTCGTCGCCAGTGCGCTGACGAGGCAGACGACCGCCGCCGACGCCAGCAAAAGCGACAGCACCAGCCGCGCGTTAGGCGTAACCAGCTCGCGGAGCCACATAGCGGCGATGCTCGCCACCGCGCCGACGAGGACGATCCACTTCACCGCCGTCCACGCGAACACCATGCTCAAGATGAAAAGAATCGGCAGCACGCCGAACATCAATACTTTTGCAATCGTATCCCACGGAATTTCCCTGTGCGCCGCCGGCTGCACCCGGAAGCCGCTGCGCCCCGACGTGGGGTACACGCGCTGACCGTCGGGGGTGTACTGCGCGTACTGCTGCTCCGGCGGCAAATCCGTTTCCTGCGGATTTTGCTGGCTGTACCCCTGCTGCTCGTAGGGCTGCTGATACCCGCCGGGCTGCACAAACCCCTGCTGGTCATACGGCTGCTGCTGATAAGGCTGCTGGGCGTATGGCTGCTGATACCCCTGCTGCTCATAGCCCTGCCCATACGGCTGCTGATAACCTTGCTGACCATAGGGCTGCTGGTATCCCTGCTGACCGTATGGCTGCTGGTATCCCTGCTGACCATAAGGCTGTTGATAGTCCGCATACCCCTGCTGCCCATAGCCGTTTTGCGGCGCGTAGCCCTGACCATAGGCATCATTGGGCGCGTAGCCGCCATTCGGGGCATAGCCCTGCGCCGGCGGATAATTGCCCTGCGAAAAACCGGGCTGCTGAGGATTCTGTCCGGCGTCCCCGGCGCCATCATAGGGTGGACGGCTGTTGCTCATCCGGCTTCCTTTCCTTTCTTCCGCGCGATTGTGCGCGAAGTTCCCTGCCGCGCCTTGTGCGGAGGGCATTTTGTCCCTCCCCCGCGCGGACTTTCACGCAAGCGCCTGAATCGCGCTTTACATGATAACGCATCTTACAGTATAGCACAAAAAAATGGCTTGTAAATAATAAATCGGAAAAATTCACGGTTTGTTCGCCTGTAAGATGGAAAGAATTTCACTTCCGTGCGATTTTTATTCCGCATTCCGAATTCCGAATTCCGCATTTGCCCCCTTGCAAAACGCCTCAACCTATGGTAAGATAGAGCGTGCCGACGAAAGTCAGCGAAATATTTGGAAGCGATGACCGGGAAACAGTAGCGCGTGCAAGTCCCCTTCCTATTTCCAAATGAGAATGTGCCAAGATGCGAAGCGAATTTTTTCTGCTGGCTAACGGGAGTGAAACGCAGCGTAGCAGCGCTACGCTAAGTGGAACGAGCGGACGCCAGAAGGAAAAAGGCGCGAGCAGATGGCACAGGCGAATGCAGGAAATAGGATATCAGAGAGCCGCCGGGTGGTGCGAGGCGGCAGGGCGCACGGCGTGAACCTTCATCCCGTGAGTTTTTCGGCGTGGGCAGCCTTATCGCCTATCAAGCGGCGGCAGCGGGATTTTTTCCTTTGCCGCAAGACGAGTGGTACCGCGGATTCAGTCCGTCTCATCAAACGATGGGACGGGCTTTTTTCATCCAACTGTAAGGAGGAACATCCGGAATGAACGAGAAGATCGAAGCCCTGAAAAGCAGCTTTGATTCCGAGCTGAAGAAGATCGCCAACATGGTGGATCTGGAAGCCCTGCGCGTGAATTACCTCGGCCGCAAGGGCAAAGTGACCGACGCGCTCAAGGGCATGGGCGGCTTGACCGACGAGCAGAAAAAGACCGTCGGGCGCGAGACGAACGAGCTGAAAACCGCCATCACCGTCGCCTTGGCGGAAAAGCTGGAAGCGCTCAAGGCACAGGAATTGCAGCGCGAAATCAACGCCCTGCCCGAATTTGACATCTCCATGCCGCCGGACATGACCCGCGGGTCGTATCACCCGATTACGCTGGTGCAGCGCCAGTGCGAGCAGGTGTTCAAGTCGATGGGCTTCACGGTGGAGGATTACGCCGAGGTCGTGACGGACTACGAGTGCTTCGAGAGCCTGAACATTCCGAAGTTCCACCCCGCGCGCGACATGCAGGACACCTATTATCTGGACAACGGGCAATTGCTCAAAACGCAGACCTCCGCCGCCCAGAACGCCATCTACCGCCGCTACCGCGACGCGCTGGTGAACGACGGCGTGCCGATTAAGGCGATTTTCCCCGGCCGCTGCTTCCGCAACGAGGCGACCGACGCCTGCCATGAGAACACGTTCTTCCAGATGGAAGGCATCATGGTGGACAAGGATATTTCCATCGCGAACCTGATCTACTTCATGAAAACGATGCTGAGCGAGGTGTTCCGCAAGGACATCAAAGTCCGCCTGCGTCCGGGTTTCTTCCCGTTCGTTGAACCGGGCTTTGAGCTGGATATTTCCTGCCTCATCTGCGGCGGCACGGGCTGCCCGTCGTGCAAGCATTCCGGCTGGCTGGAGCTGTGCCCCTGCGGCATGATTCACCCCGAAGTATTGAAGGCCGGCGGCATCGACCCGGATGCGTACACCGGCTTCGCGTTCGGCTTGGGCATGACGCGCCTTGCCATGATGAAGTACGGCGTGAAGGACATTCGCGACCTGAACAGCGGCAGCCTGACGCGCTTGGCGCAGTTCACGGACGACGAGTAATGCGGAGGAAAGACGAACATGCTGATCTCAATGAACTGGATTTCCGACTTCGTTGACCTGACGGGTCTTGACAAAATGGCGCTGATTCGCCAGTTCTCCCTGTCCACGGCGGAAGTTGAGAATGAAATTTTCCACAAGGGCGCGGATTTGTCCGGCGTTGTCGCCGCGCAGATCGTCAGCGTAGAGAATCACCCCGAATCCCACAAGCTGCACCTGCTGAAGGTGGACGCGGGCGACGGGCAGCTGACCGACGTGGTCTGCGGCGCGCCGAACGTGCAGCTGGGCATGAAAACCGCGTTCGCGAAGGTGGGCGCGCAGCTGGGCGACATCACCATCAGCCCGCGCAAGCTCGCCGGGTACACGTCCTACGGCATGTGCTGCTCGGAGAAGGAAATCGGCATCAGCGATGACAATTCCGGCATCATGGTCATCCCGGAGGATGTTCCCTGCGGCACGGATTTGAAGGCGCTCTACCCCATTGACGATATTATCTTCGAGGTGGACAACAAGTCCCTGACGAACCGCCCCGACCTGTGGGGGCACTACGGCATGGCGCGCGAATTCTCCACCCTGTCCGGCCGTCCGCTGAAGGCGCTGCCTGTGGCGGATTTGACCGCGTACAACGACCTGCCCGCCATCGACATGAAGATTGAAGACCCGCTGTGCCAGCGCTACTCCTGCCTGCGGGTGGAGAACATCAACCGCCACGTCAGCCCGATGGCGATGCGTATCCGCCTGAACTACTGCGGTATGCGCGACATCAACTTCCTCGCCGACCTGACGAACTACCTGATGCTGGAAATGGGGCAGCCGATGCACGCCTTCGACAGCCGCAAGGTGGAGAAAATCCGCATCCGCCGCTTCCCGGAGAGCTTCCCTTTCCAGACGCTGGACAAGGTGGAGCGCACCATCGACCCGAACACGCTGATGATCTGCAACGGCGACAAGCCGGTTGCCATCGCGGGCATCATGGGCGGTCTGGACAGCGAAATCGTCGATGACACGACGAGCCTGACGCTGGAATCCGCCACCTTCGACGCGGCGTCCGTCCGCAAGAGCAGCGTCCGCCTCGCCCACCGCACCGACGCCTCCGCCCGCTACGAAAAGAGCCTTGACCCGGAAATGACGACCGTCGCCATCGCCCGCTTCGTCAAGCTTTTGCAGGAATACGACCCGGAAATGCGCGTCACCTCCCGCCTGACCGACGAGTACGCCTTCCACTATCCGAAGGTGCAATTATCCTTTGACAAGGCGTTTGTTGACCGCTACACCGGCATCAACATCTCCTCCGACGAAATCATGCACACGCTGACCGCGCTGGGCTTCGGCATGACGCGCAATGGCGATTCCTTCACCGCGGACGTCCCCTCCTGGCGCGCGACGAAGGACGTAACCATCAAGGCGGATATCATCGAGGAAATCACCCGCATTTACGGCTACGACAACTTCGACCTGCACACGGCGGAATCCCCGCTCTACCCGGTTCGCATGTCCACCGAAAAGACGGTGGAGGACAAATTGAAGGACATCCTCGTCAAGCGCTATTCGCTGCACGAGGTGCATTCCTACATCTGGCAGTACGCCGACGACTACAAGAAGCTCGGCATCGCCGTTGAGGACAACGTGAAGCTGCTCAACGCCTCCAACCCCAACATCGAGACGCTGCGCCGCTCCATGATTCCCACCCAGCTGTGCCAGGTGAAGGTCAACACGGGCTATGCGCCGTCGTTCGGCATCTTTGAAATCGGTCACGTCATCGACGGCGTGGACGAGAACAAGCTGGCGAAGGAGCACAAGAAGCTGTGCGTGACGCTCTTCAGCAAGGTCGATAACGTGGAAACGCTGTATTTCCGCCTGCGCGACATGCTGTGCGTCGCCGTGAGCGACATCCTGCACAAGGATTTGTCCTTCCACGCAATGACCGCGACCCACTCCTATGAGCATCCGAAGAACCTGAACGCCATCGTGCTGGACGGCGTTGAACTCGGTGAAATCGGCGTGGCGCACCCGGTTGTCGGCAAGAACATCGACAAGAAGGCGGCGATTGTGTTTGCCGAAATCGACATGGAAGCGCTTGCGTCCATCGCGCCCGCGCCCATCGTCTACCGTGAGCCGTCCCGCTTCCCCGGCATGGAGCAGGATTTGACCTTCGTGGTCAATCGCTGCCAGCCGATTCTGGACGCGGTGAAGGCGGAGAACTCCCCGCTGGTGCAGAAGGTGACCGTGCTGGGCACATACAGCGACATCACCGGCAAGACCATCACGATTCGCCTCTCCTTCTCGCACCCGGAGCGCACGCTCACCCGCGACGAAGTGCAGGCGGTTGTTGACGGCGTGGTTGCGCGGCTGAAGGGTCAAGGGATTGAACTGAAGAAGTAACTTTATCTATATATGCATCTTTCTTCCTCCGAAACGCGGCTGTGTTTCGGAGGTTTTTTCTTCGCGCCAAGGACGCGCAGACTGCTGCGGCAGCTGACCTGACCGCCGCACAGGCTGCCCTGACCGCGAAGGAAAACGAACTGGCGAACGTGCAGAACACCCTCGCCGCGACGGAAAACGTGCTGGCGCTGACGCAGGATGCCCTTGGCACGAACGAATCGCTGATTACGATTATCAAGGAATCGCTGGTGGCGAAGGATGGTGTCGCGGCGAACGCCGTGGCGGCGAAGGAACCGATGCTCTTCCTGCACCTGCTCTCCACCGACGCAGCCACCCTGACCGGCACGGACACCACCGCGCTGGACGCGGAAAACTACCTCATCGTCACCGTCGGCGAGCAGACCTGCGCGCCCATCCCGATGCCGGAAGAGGGCAGCTACTTCTGCCTGATCCACGGCATCAACATGAATCTGTTCCACATCACCGCGGACGGCATTGAACTGGTCAACGCCAGTGCCGACCACAACTGCCTTGCGCTGGGCGAAATCACGATGACCATCGTCAGCCGCGACGCGCTCAAGCAGGAATAATCCACCTTCCCCTGCCCCCTCTGCTTTTGTCGGCGGAGGGGTGTTTTTTGTGTTTCCGCGAAATTCGAGATTGACAACTTCCCCCGATGGTGGTAAACTGGAAAAAACGGAAGTTTTCCGCCCATTTTCGTCGCTTGTTAGGAGGATTGCTATGAGTCCCATTGCCGCCCGGAAAAAGACCATCATCTGGATGATTGCCGCCATCGTGCTGGCAGTCTCTTCCATCGCACTTGGCGCCGGTCTCATCGTCAGCCACAATTCGCTGACGGACACCCGGAATCAGCTGACGGACACGCAGAGCGCGCTGTCCTCCACCCAATCCACCTTAGCGGACACCGAAAACAGCCTGTCCGCCGCGAAGGACACCCTCGCATCCACCGAAGCGACCCTCGCGGACACGCAGACCACGCTGGACACGACCGCCGCCGCCTTGACGGATACCCAGACCACCCTCGCATCCACCGAAGCCACCCTCGCCGAAACGCAGGGCACGCTTGCTGACCGCGAAACTGAACTGTCCGCCACGAAGGACACCCTCGCGTCCACCGAAGCCACCCTCGCCGAAACGCAGGGTACGCTTGCTGACCGTGAAACTGAACTGTCCGCGACAAAGGACACCCTCGCGTCCACCGAAGCCACCCTCGCCGAAACGCAGGGCACGCTTGCTGACCGCGAAACCGAGCTGTCCGCCACAAAGGACACCCTCGCGTCCACCGAAGCTACCCTCGCCGAAACGCAGGGCACGCTTGCTGACCGCGAAACTGAACTGTCCGCCACAAAGGGCACCCTCGCATCCACCGAAGCCACCCTCGCAGAAACGCAGACTGCCCTGAACAGCCGCGACACCACGTTGGCATCCACGAAGGACACGCTGATGATCACCCAGACCAAACTGGCGGCAGTGAAGGACACGCTGTCCACCACGCAGAACGAACTGGACACCTTGAAGGCATCCCTGCCGGCGAAGGAATATGAACTGGAGAACACGAAGGAAGCGCTCGCCGCGACGGAAGCCGAACTGGCGGTGACGCAGAACACGCTGACTGCCGCGCAGACGGAGCTGTCCGACACAAAAACCAGCCTGTCCACCACTGAAACCGAGCTGACCGCGACGAAGGACACCCTTGCCGCCGCCACGACGGAATTGTCCGACACCAAGACGGCGCTGACCGCCACCGAAGCCGAGCTCACGACGACGAAGGACAGCCTGACCGCAAAGGAAGCCGAACTCACCGCGACGAAGGACAGCCTGACCGCGAAGGAAGCCGAACTCACCGCGACGAAGGACAGTCTGACCGCGAAGGAATCCGAACTCACCGCGACGAAGGACAGCCTGACTGCGAAGGAAGCCGAGCTCACCGCGACGAAGGACAGCCTGACCGCGAAGGAAGCCGAACTCACCGCAACGAAGGACACCCTGACCGCGAAGGAATCCGAACTCGCCGCAACGAAGGACACCCTGACCACCGCCACGACGGAGCTGGAAGCCACAAAGGCAACCCTTGCCGCGACAGAGGCGGAATTGACGACGACGCAGGAAACCCTCGCCGACGCGCAGGCGATTCTGGCGGCATCGAACGAATCGCTGAGCTTCGCGAAGCTGAACCCGGCGACGCGCGGCACTGACCCCGGCATCGCGCCCTCCCCGATGGCAAGCGCGGTTCGCGACCCGTCGGAAGCCGTCGCGTTCGTGCTTGTGACAGTCGGCACAAAGACGTACGAGCCGATTCCGCTGCTGGAGGACGGGTACTACCGGCTGATCCACGGCGTGTGCGTGAACATCATCCACGTCACGGAGACGAGCATCGAGATGACCGACGCCAGCTGCGCTGACCACGACTGCATCGCGCAGGGCATCGTGACGCTGGAAAACAAGGACACGCGTGAAGGCGGCAGCTATATCATCTGCCAGCAGAACTTTGTGACGCTGCGGCTCTGCACCCGCGCGGAGCTGGAAGCGGAAGGCATTGTGCTGCAATAATCGAGGATTTTGACCGGGGGTGCTTGGCGGCATCCCCGGTTTTTGCTGGCAGCAAAACACCAAAAAAGCTCCACGCGGAAGGAGTAAGGAAGAGAACTCAACTCAATCGCGCAAAGGGGTCAAGGGGGGGACTTCGTCCCTTTTCGTCTGCCCCTTGCGGAGTCCAGAGGCGGCGCCTCTGGTGGGGTTTGGGGCAACGCCCCAACTGTTCCACGGGCGACCATTTCGCCAAACGCGCTCAACAAAGGCGCAGGCAGCGAAGCGTCCCTGCCAGTAACTTTGCGCGTCCGCAGACGCGCCCCCAAGCTACTCTTCCCAAGATTCCGTGAAGAACCTTTTTGATGCTTCTTCCCTTGCATTTTTCCGCAAGCTGGATTATCATGAAATCGGAAATATCCCCAAGGAGGAAAACGCCCATGCTGACGTATCATCCGACCACCGAAGCCGAGAAGGAAGCCATCTGCGCGTGGCAGTACCCCGGCGAATACGCGATGTACAACAATCCGCCGTATGCCGAGCAGAAGAAGCACGGATACGGTTTTGCGAATCCGGCAAACAATTTCTATTCCTTTTACGATGGCGAAACGCTGGTGGGCTTCGTGAACCTGTCCGATGAGGGCAGCGAGGTGTTTTTCGGCATCGGGGCGCATCCCGACCACTGCGGACAGGGGTACGGCACGCAGATGACGGCGCTGGCGTGGGATTTATCCCAGCGGCTGTATCCGGGCAAGCCGATGTATCTGGAAGTGCGGACGTGGAACACGCGCGCCGTTCGCTGCTACGAGAAGGCAGGATTCCGGGTGGTGGGCGAGCCGGTGAAGCGGGTGACGCTCAGCGGAGAAGGGACGTTTTACCATATGGTGCGTCAGGCCCAGGGATCATTCCGCGCAAGATGTTGATTTGCCAAGCGGCATCCGCTGCGAATTTGACATTCGCCGCCTTTCGGGGCGGCTTTTTGTTTTCCCCCGCTGAACGCCGCCTAAAATCTCTATGAATATGTAAAATTCAGTTGAAAACAAGCGCAAAGTGTGGTAAAGTAGGTATGTATGCGATTTTTCCCCGCACAGGCGGAATTTTGCTGCATTGCGGCACGCTCGGAGGAAACGAACCATCATGACGATTATGAATGTCTTATCCCTGTTCGGCGGACTGGGGCTGTTCCTGTTCGGAATGCAGCTGATGGGCGAAGCGCTGGAAAAAGCGGCGGGTACACGGCTGAAAAAGCTGCTGGGCATGGTCACGGGCAACCGCTTCCTCGCCATGCTCGCGGGCATCACCATCACGGCGGTGGTGCAGTCCTCCTCCGCGACGACGGTCATGGTCGTCGGTTTCGTCAATGCGGGGCTGATGTCCCTGACGCAGGCGGTCGGCGTGATTATGGGCGCAAACATCGGCACAACGGTCACGTCGCTGCTGCTGTCGGTGCAGATTGATTTCGCCGCCATCTTCACGTTTCTGGGGCTGATTCTCTCGAATCTTCCCGACAAGTACAGAACCGCCAAGCAGTTCGGCACCATCACGATGGGCTTGGGCATCCTGTTCATCGGCATGAACACCATGTCCGGCGCGATGGAGCCGCTGCGGACGTGGGAGGGCTTCCAGAAGGCGATGGCGTCCATCAACAACCCGATTCTGGGCGTGCTGATCGGCGCGGGCATCACCGCCGTCCTGCAATCCTCCGCCGCCAGCATCGGCATCCTGCAAACGCTCGTCGCGCAGGGGCTGATTGGGCTGGACAGCGCCATCTTCATCCTCTTCGGGCAGAATATCGGCACTTGCGTCACGGCGCTGCTGGCGTGCGCGGGCACAAACTCCACCGCCAAGCGCGCAGCGACGGTGCACCTGCTTTTCAACGTCATCGGCACGGTGATTTTCGTCATCATCGCCTGCTGCCTGCCGCTGGCAAGCTGGGTCGAGATGCTCTCCCCCGGCAACCTCAAGCTGCAAATCGCCATCGTCCACATTCTCTTCAACGTCACGACGACGGCGCTGCTGCTGCCCGCCGCAAGCTGGCTGGAGAAGCTGGCGTGCCTGCTGATCAAGGACGACGGCTCGACCGCCGAGGAAATGAAGCTGCTCTACTTTGACGCGCGTATGCTCAAAACGCCGCCGATTGCCGTGGCGCAGCTGTTCAACGAAGTGCAGCGCATGGGCGGCATCGCGATGGGCAACTTCCAGCGGGCGATGGAGTGCTTCAACGAGTGGGACGCGAAGAAGTCCGAAGAGCTGGCGCGGAACGAGGACGTGCTGGACTACCTGAACCGCGAAATCACCGATTCGCTGGTGGAAGTGAAGGGGCTTGACCTGTCCGAGAAGGACACGAAGCTGGTCGGCTCGATGTTCCACGTCGTCAACGACATGGAGCGCATTGGCGACCACAGCCAGAACATCATGGAATCGGCGCAGCTGAAGAATCAGGATGAGGTGAAATTCTCGCCCAAGGCGGTGCAGGAGCTGGAAAGCCTGTCGAACCTTGTGCGCGCGCAGATGCAGCGGTCGCTGGACATGTTCAAGGCGCAGGTAACGGACGACACGCTGCTGGGCGAAGTGGAGGGCGTGGAGGACGAAATCGACACGACGACCGAAGCCCTCCGCAGTCACCACATGGATCGCTTGAAGAACCACAAGTGTTCCGCGAAGAACGGCATGATTTATCTGGATATGCTGACAAACCTCGAACGTATCGGCGACCACGCGGAGAATATCGCCACGTCCGCGAAATCCGCAACGGGGATTTGATTTGCACATAAAAACCTCGCGACAGGTGATGCCGCGAGGTTTTTTGATGCCCTCATATTCCCCTGATATACTCCCCCACGACCTCCACCAGCGCATCCGCCTCCTTCGGCGCGTACCTCGGCGAAATCGCGAGCGTCACGAAGTCATACGCCCCCGCCGCGCGGAAATCGCGCTAGTCGTCGTACACGCGGAAGGGGACGGTCGGCTCTGCGCCGTTTTTCGCGGCGAACATCTGCGCGGTCAGCGAATTGAGATGGATGTTGCCGTCCGCGTCAAGCAGCACTTGCGGAATATCCGCCCGCGAACGCGGATTGCGCACGTTGTCCAGCGACGAAATCCGCCGCATCGCCAGCGCGAAAAGCAGGTAATTCGCCTCATCAAGCTTCTTCTGAGCATAGAACGCGGTGTAATCCAGCCGCTTTGGGACGGGCATGGACAGGACGTTGAACAGCACGAAGTTCGGGCCAGGATAGCCGATGCCGAGGTCGCTGTGCGCATCGACGTGGGTGACATCGAAGGGGGCAGTCAGGCGTCCGGCGGCGATTTGCTCCTCCCAGAACGTGAGGGCTTGGTCATGCGTCTCGAAAATGCGCCCCGGCTTGGGGGCGGTGCGGGACAGACCGCACTGGTTTTCGAGGAACGCGCGGACGGCGGATGCTTCCCACGGCTCATGTCCGGGGAGGGACGGGCGGTGTCCTAATTCGGCAAGAGGGCAGCAATCAGCGAGGAAAAAGTCGAGGTCAATGTCGAGAACGCGCATGGTAATGCTTCTTTCTGCTGAAATCAGCGGGATTTCCGTTCTATTATACCCCATTCCCCCTCACGGCGCAAGGTCGATGATGCTGTTGTCGCTGCCGCCCTCGGCGAAGGAATCCGGCACTTGCCCGACGATGATGCTTTCCGCCATCGCCATCTGCGTGCTGGCCTGCACGTTTTTCGCGCCGGTCGGAATGACGATTTGCACGTTCGCAGTCAGGACGAGGGAAATGCGGTGGCGTGTCTGGTTGATGCCGGCGGTGGTGAAATCGGTGCTGAACGCCGCCTGCACCGAGCCGACAGGCAGAATCTGCACGGCGATGCCCGGCCCAGCGCCCGCCAGCAGCGTCAGCCCGATGGCACTGCCCAGCGGCACGACGACGGTTTTCTGCCCCATGGCGGTCAATCTTTCCTGCGCAAGCAGGGACGCCTGCGCCGCCAAGCGGTTCATCTCCGGGGTATTCGCCTGAATCAGGCGCACTTGCCCTTGCTCGTCCTTCTCGACGGTCATCAGGTCGGCGTAATGCACACCGAGTCCGAGCATCTCAGACGCTGCCTCGTTGAGCGCCTGAATCGCCAGCGACCGCGCCGTCGCCTGCGAGAGCGTCAGCACGACGTCGGTCACGTTGCGCTCGACGCGGAGAATCAGCAGCGTCATCAGCACAAGCAGCAGCAGCGCGCGTTTCCACCGCCGCCGGGGAGATTTTCGCCGCTTTGCAGGAATTTTCGCTTCTGATTCGTTGTTTGTCTGGGGCATGGTGCATCCTCCTTTCGTCGCCTGCCATTGCAGGATGCGCGAATATGTGCTATAATATAGGATGTAATTCTGTATGCTCTGCGGATTATGCTATTTTCGGATGAAAATGCGCCAAGGCGCGAGCAGATGGCACAGGCGAATCCGAAAATAGCATTCCGCATTCCTTCATATTCCGCCGGGGCGCGCATCATGCCGCTGACGGCGCAAAGGGGCTGAAGCAGTGAAGAAACGCAACGATTTCCCGGACTTTGTGCCGGAAAACGACGATTTTGCCTATCAGGACGGTCATCCCGACGACCCGCAGGGCGATGATCCTGACGAGTACGACCCGAACTGGGCGGACGACGACGACCCCGTGGAAGTTGCGGGGCAGGCGGACATGTTCGCGCACGAGGACTTCTGGAACGCTTCGGCGGATGATAGCGAAGCGCTGCCGGAGGAGGAAAAGGTCTACAAGCACTCCATTTTCAAGCCGGAGATGAAGAAGCCGAACTTCGTGCTGTCGATTGCCGTCAACGTCATCCGCATTTTCGCGGTGCTGGTGCTGGTGGCAGGGCTGGCGGCAGTCGGCGCGGTGGTCGGCATTGCGAAAGGGTACATGGAAACTGCCCCGACGCTTGACCTCGCCGCGATTGACGATCAGGCGCAGACTTCCTTCATCTACGACGCCAACGGCAACCTCATCACCGAATACAAAGGCTCGGAGAACCGCGTCATGGTGTCGATTCAGGCCATGCCGACATACCTCCAGCACGCTTTTATCGCCGTGGAGGACGCGCGCTTCTACACGCACAACGGCGTGGACATCAAGCGCATTATCGGCGCGTTCGTGTCGAACCTGTCCTCCTCCTCCACGCAGGGCGGCTCGACCATCACCCAGCAGCTGATTAAGAATACGCTCCTTTCCTCCGAGCAGAGCTACAAGCGCAAAATTCAGGAAGCGTACCTCGCCATGCAGCTGGAAACGCGCTACACAAAGGATCAGATTCTCGAAAGCTACCTGAACACCATCTACCTCGGCGAAAACTACTACGGCGTGTACACCGCCGCACAGGGGTATTTCGGCAAATCGCTGGGCGAACTGACGCTCCGCGAATGCGCCATGCTGGCGGGCACATGCAACTCGCCCTACTACTACAATCCGCGCCGGAATTTCTACACGCGGCAGAAGGAGGGCGTGGATTACCCCGCCATCACCAACGACCGCACCAACTACGTCCTGCGCTGCATGTACGAAAACCAGTACATCACCTACGAGCAGTATCAGGAGGCGCTTGACCCGGCGACCGCGCATGTGCTGGAGAAAGACCCGAACACGGCTACCGGCATGTACGCCTACGCGCACTACGTCGAATACGCGGTGGATGAGGTCATCGACATCCTGCTGCAGCTGAACAACCTTGAGGACACCTCCGCCAACCGCAACGCCATGGAAAACAAGCTGCGCACCGGCGGCTACCACGTCCAGCTCGCCATCGACACCTCCATTCAGTCCACCGTCGAGGATACGCTGGAAAACTGGACGAACTACCCCACCCTGCGCGACCCGGCGGACAAGGTCTACCGCACGCGCAATTCCGACGGCACATACGACGAAACAGTTGAGCCGCAGGCCGCCGCCGTCGTTGTGGACTACCACACGGGCGAAATCAAAGCCATTGTCGGCAGCCGCACGCGTCCGACCGCCATGAAGACCTTCAACCGCGCGGTGGATATGACCATGCCCGTCGGCTCGTCCATCAAGCCGATTGCCGTGTACGCCCCCGCGATTGAGCTTGGCGCATCCCCCGCGAGCATCGTGATGAACATGCCGCTGCCGATTTCCGGCTGGCGCGGGTCAAACGGGCAGGATTCATGGCCGCGCAACTACGGCGGCAGCTCCTACGCCGGCCCGGAGACGCTGCGCAAGGCGCTCGTCAACAGCCACAACACTGCCGCCGCACAGGCGCTGATGACCCTCGTGGGCGTGGACAATTCCGTTGCCTTCCTGCACGCGATGGGCATTGACGATGCGCACATTGACGCAACGCCGTTCGGCTTGTCCCTCGGCTCCAGCGGCATCACGCCCATGCAGATGGCGGTTGCCTTCGGCGTGCTGGCGAACGGCGGCGTGTATCAGCAGCCCATCTCCGTCCTTGGCATCTCGGACAGCACGGGCAAAGTCATCTGGGACGGCCATCAGCGGCAGGAGCGTCACCGCGTGTTCAGCGAATCCACGGCGTACATGGTCGTGGACATGCTCAAGCAGGCGGTTTCCTCCGGCACGGGCACAAACGCGAAAATCAAGGGGCAGACCGTCGCGGGCAAAACCGGCACGAACTCCGACCAGAAGGGCGTTTTCTTCGCCGGCATGACGGGCTACTACTCCTCCGCCCTGTGGGTTGGGCATGACAACTACAAGGCGCTGTCGTCGAAATCCACCGGCTCCCGCTCCGCCGCCCCGCTGTGGCAGAGCTACATGAGCAAGATTCATCAGGGGCTGTCCAACCGCGACATTCTGGAGGGCAGCGCCAGCGACTACGGCTTGGTGAAGGTGACGACGTGCGTGGTATCGGGGCAGCTTGCCACCGACGCTTGCCGCAGCGACGCGATGGGCTACGGGGTCGTGACGGACTACTGGAAAGCCGGCACAGAACCGACGGTTTCCTGCCAGATGCACACGACGCAGACGATTTGCTCCGTCAGCGGCTTGCTCGCCTCCCCCTATTGCCCGGACACGGTCACGCGCGGCGTGCTGACGATTCCCTCGGGACACCCGCTGGCCTCCTTCATCGGCACGGAATATGAGGATGTGCTGATTGAGTACCTCGGCAGCTACGCGGTCTTAGGCGCAAGCGGCACCTGCCCATACCACACGAGCGCATCCAGCTCCGGCAGCAACACGATGGTGGAGAACACGCTGATTCCCGATGCGAAGATTCTGCTTTCGCAAGCCTACGCGCAATTGCAGAGCATGGACATTGTAAACGACGCGCAGCGCTACTCCGCGATTCAGTCCGCCATCACGAATCTGGAATACGTCATCTCCCTCCCCGCCCCGACAACGGCGGAAGTTGCGTCGGCAATGGGGCAGCTGACACAGGCGATGGCGGGTCTCTACTAATGGATACATCAACAAACACGGCGGCGGATTCTCTCGCAGAAATCCTCCACGCATTGCGCGGCATCCGCGCCCCCATCCAGCAAGGCGAATACGACCTGCACGACCTCGTGCGGGCATCCCTTGCGGAGGCGGAAATCCCCTGCGCGCACGAAGTCCCGCTCGCCCCGCGCTGCCGCATCGACTTGCTTTGCCCCGGCGGCATCGGCATCGAAATCAAGCGCGGGCAGCCTGACCGCAAGCGCATTGTGATGCAGCTGACCCGCTACGCCGCGTGCGGGCAAATCAGCAGTTTAATTCTTGTGACTGAGCGGACAGTCGCCGTACCCAATCGAATTCACGGAAAGCCGATTTCGTGCGTATGCCTGAACCGGCTGTGGGGAATTGCACTATGAATGAAGAAGAAGCGGAACTGCTTCCGCCGTACCTGCGCCCGTACCCGCTCGCCGGCGCCCCGCTGGGAACGCTGAGCTACAACCGCCGCAGTAAGTGCTGGGTGGTGAAGGGCGACCCGTCGGTGACGGAGGTGTGCAAGCGGTTGTTTCCGGGCAGCGCGGGCAGCCGGCGCGGCGAAGCGCGGTTCACGGCGCACCGGCGGGCGGTGGGCGACCTCTGCTGGCTGATGATGCGCTTCCCGCTGGAAATCAAGGCAAGCGACCGCGCGTTGTGGGAAAAAGCGGTCACGGGCGCGCGCGAATACGCGGTTCGTCAGGCGAAAATGGCAACGATGCCCGTGCGCATGACCCCGCCCGACGGTGCGTTTCTGGGGACGCTCCGCCCATTTCAGGAGGAGGGGCTGTCGTACCTGTGCAGCCACGATCGATGCCTGCTGGCGGACGAAATGGGCTTAGGCAAGACGGTGCAGGCGCTGGCGTTTCTATCCTCCACCGGTTCATTGCCCGCGCTGGTGATTCCGCCCGCGCACCTTACCCGCAACTGGCAGGAGGAAACGCTGCGTTTCCTGCGGGTGGACGGCAAAGCGCCGCGCGTGCACACGATCCGTGGGCTGAAGCCCTACGACCTGCCGGAAGCGGACGTGTACATCATGCACTATCTGCTTCTGCGCGGATGGAAGAGCGTGCTGCCGACGCTGCCTTTTCGATCGGTCATCTTCGACGAAATCCAGGAGCTTCGCCATGCGGGGACGGAAAAGTACTCCGCCGCGTCGCTGCTGTCGGAAAGCTGCGAGCGCGTCATCGGGCTGTCCGGCACGCCGATTTACAACCGCGGCGGCGAAATCTGGAACGTCATCAACATTCTCGACTACCACTTCTTAGGCGACTGGGAGTCGTTCTCGCGCGAGTGGTGCAGCGGCTACGGCAATCAGCTTGTGCTGAAACCCGATTTGCTCGGCGCGTACCTGCGGCGGGAGGGGCTGATGCTCCGCCGGACGAAGCAGGAGGTGCTGCGCGAGCTGCCGCCGAAGCGCCGCCTGGTGCAGGAGCTGGACTGGAACGACAAGGTATACGCCCAGCTGATGGCGCCCGTGATGCGCGACGTGCTGCGCTGGAAACAGGACGACCAGCTTTCGGCGCAGGAGCGGGCGATGCTGGAGGAATCCATCAGCCAGCACGCGCGGCAGGCCACGGGCGTGGCGAAAGCGCCGTATGTGTGTCAATTTGTGCGCGCGCTGCTGGACGGCGGCGAAAAAGTGCTGCTGTTTGCACACCACCATCAGGTGATGGACATCTACAAGCAGGAATTGAAGGCGTTTTCGCCGGGGTTCATCACCGGGCGGGAGACGACGCTGGCGAAGATGAACGCGGTTGACCGCTTCCAATCCGGGCGGACGGACGTGCTGTGCATCAGTCTTCGCGCGGCAAGCGGTCTCAATCTCCAGCGCGCGACATGCGTGGTCTTTGGCGAACTGGACTGGTCGCCGGCGGTGCATTCACAGGCGGAGGACCGCGCGCACCGCATGGGGCAGGAGGATTCGCTCCTGTGCTACTACCTCGTTGCGCCGCAGGGTTCGGACGCGGTGATGCAGGAAGCGCTGGGCTTGAAGGTCAGCCAGTTTGTGGGGCTGATGGGCGACGCGCCACAGTCCCCGGAGCAGGCGGAGCAGTTTGCGAATCAGGCGCGTCGGCATGTGGAAAGGATTGTGGCGCAGATGGGGGACAGCGCCATTTCACCCAACTAACGATAAAAATCAAGCCGCATGGGTGTGCACTGCGAAGGGGTGTCGGGGGCGACCGCAAAGCCCC
>OLQD01000363.1_pt1 | contig 43908 bp, 36 predicted proteins | sample 1672841 | NCBI WGS metagenome assembly OLQD01 (sample SAMEA3136729, study PRJEB25190) | human gut metagenome | biome: human gut; feature: human-associated habitat; material: faeces | place: Austria | collected 2013 | reverse complement strand
TATCCACCCAGACGTCGAGGAGTGCCTATATGCCTACATACAGGCTTGTACCAAAGCTAGACCCTACGCTGTCCTTCGACTGAGGGAGGGGACAAAACGTCTCCCATGGATCGCCCCCCTGTGGGTCGGACTAAAAACAGAATTTGAACACCTCACCACTTAATACCTTATCCCGACTATGGCTATCAAATATATTCCTTACACCCCCAACGTACTAGAGGGACAAGCCGTCCTGGACAACTTCACTCGCACGCAGCGCATCCTGCGCTATCGTGATAGCGACCTCATATACGAGCGCACACAACGGGGTATGCCTCTCTACGACGTGATGCCGACAGAGCAACTAGGCGATGACCCGCATAGTGACAACCTTATCTTGCGTGGCGAGTGCGTCTCCGCCTGTGCTTATCTCAAGGATCAAGGCATCGAGGTAGACCTCGTCTACATCGACCCCCCCTTCGCTAGTGGTGCCGACTACGCCAAGAAGGTCTACCTGCGTCGCAATCCCAAGGTGGCAGAGGCTGTTGCCAAGGCTGAGAAAGAGCTAGACAATGAGGAGCTACGTGCTTTTGAGGAGACTATGTATGGAGATGTGTGGGACAAGGAGCTATACCTCAACTGGATGTACGAAAACCTCCTCGCTATCAAGAGTATTATGAGTCCTACCGCCTCTATCTACGTACACCTCGACTGGCACATCGGACACTACGTCAAGATCCTTATGGACGAGATATTCGGAGAGGAGAACTTCCGCAATGAGATTATTTGGTGCTATAAAGAAAGAGAGTCATCCAAACGATATTATAACCGCAAACATGACTGCATATACTTCTATACAAGATCCGACGATTATGTCTTTAATTATCGTGCGATTTGGGAGGAGTATTCCCCTGTAACGCTTAAGAAGTTTAAGTTCCTTGATCAAAATGGTGAGCCTTATAGACTTCGATACAAAGATGGAAGAAACGATCCAACAGAGGAAAGCGAAAACACTTATCGCCAATATCTAAAAGACGCAGAAGGTACACTTCCTAGAGATTGGTTTGAATTAGCGATCGTAAATCAAGCTGCAACAGAAAGAGTTGAGTATGCAACACAAAAACCAGAAGCTTTACTAGATCGTTTCATCAAGGCTAGTAGTGATGAGGGGATGCTGGTGGCTGACTTTTTTGGGGGCAGTGGGGTCACAGCGGCTGTCGCTACCAAGCTAGGACGACGATTCATACACACCGATGTTGGGATCAACAGCATACAGACCACTCGTGACAGACTGCGTAAGATACCTGGAGCCACGGCACGGATACTCGAGATACAAGACGGGGTGAGCCTGTACCGCAACCCACAGCAAACGATGACGAAGCTCCGCGAGCTGATCCCAGGTCTTCGCAACGAGGATGCTCTAGATAAGATGTGGGAGGGTAGCATCCACGACAGCAAGGAGGGGATGATCCCCGTCTACCTGCCCAACCTTATGGACTCCACGACACGACTCCTAGACATTCCCCTGATGAATCGCATACTCAAGGAGGCTTTTCCCGATCTACCCGATACAGTTTCGAAGGTCATCATCTACTACATTGACATGATAGACCGAGAGGAGCTAGAGGCATTTATCAAGAAAGAGAATATCTACCCCATAGAGGTGGAACTGCGTGATCTCAAGGTGGTTCTGGACAATGTCACCCTAGAGGATGAGATGAGCTGGCACATAGAGCGCAACAATGGCTCGTTGGTAGGTCGAATTGTGATCGACAGCTTTCACAGTGATCGTGTAGAGCGGAAGATAAGCGAATACAACGAGCGTTTCCTGCAGCAACCGAAATGCACCAAGCCTATCACTCTGAGCGAAGAGGGGCTGGAGCAGATTGAGTACCTAAGCCTAGACTGCACCCATAGCGATGGTCCGTGGCATAGTGATACCGAGCTTATCATTGACAAGTTGGGTCGAGTAACACTCGACGGCACAGATACCAAAGAGCTATGGGATGGCTCTATAGCTTATCCTAGTAGCGGTAAGCACCCGCTACGCATCAAGGTGCGCAACATTTGTGGCGACGAAACGATCTTCCCCCTTTCACAAGAGTAGCCTTCTTTCTCGAATATCCACGTGGGCGTGGAAAAATTCTTCGGAAGAATGAAATGAAACTTCGGAGGAATGAAATGAAACTTCGGAGGAAATAAAAAATATCCACGTGGAGATCTGAGATTTTCCACGTGGAGAGCAGCAACCAGAGCTTTTGGAAGGATCGGGAGTGTTTAGCGAGATGGCGTTCGCCCCCCGAACCAGCCTGGACGGGTAACAAACTTAACGCTGTAACCCTTCGATACAGCGGACTCATGAGACGTGTAGTGATATGTGTGGATGCGGTAGCAGACGCGGGAGAAGGGGACGCAGAGCTCGTGTGGCTAGCCTTTGCGGTGCTGTATCGTCGAGTAGGCCTGCTGGAGTAGCTCGAGGGTGTCACGCGCTGCCTCCTGCTGAGCGCGCTTCTTACTGCTGCCAGCACCGCGCCCTACGGGCTTGCCATCGATCCAGACGCTGTAGACGAAGTGATCGTGTGGCGCCATATCGTGCTCCTCGAGACGAAACTCGTGCGAGAGGTGATGCTTCTGCACCCACTCGATGAGCTCGCTCTTATAGTTCTGGATACTCGCCACCGTGTGCGCCTGCATATCGCGATAGGTGGGGAGGATAAAGTCGCGGACGAAGTCCTGCGTACGGGCATAGCCCTGATCGAGGTAGATGGCTCCGATGAGTGCCTCCACAGTGTTGCCGTATATGTCTACCGAGTTGTCTAATGCGCTCGGCACCATGACGATATAACGCTCTAGATGCAGACGTCGCCCCACCTCGTTATTGACGGGACGGCTCACGAGCGAGCTCTTGCACTTGCTCAGCTCACCTTCGTCCCATGTGGGGTGGAGGTGATAGAGGTAGGTGCAGATAGAGGCTTCGAGGACTGCATCGCCGAGGAACTCAAGTCGCTCATTATTGAGCTTCTCACCACCCTCCCCGATGATCGTGCAGGAGCGGTGACGCATCGCTAGCAGGTAGAGGTCTGTGCGGACTGGCACGATGCCTATCCGATCGAAGAGTGTCGTCAGATTGGGCGTGCGCTGCGAGCTGCCACCACGTATGCCGCGCCACCAATGCTGCCAGCGCTCTCCTAGCTCCTGTAGCCACATCCTAGTCTTAGAGCGTCTCATTAGACTCATAGCTCTGCCTCTCTAAAGGAGCAAAAAGAGCGACACCCCTCCACACTCGTCGACTCTAAAGTAACGTGCGTGAAGGGGTGTCGCTGATAGGTTATCATAGGACTCTATGTGGCGCGATCGACCTGTAGTGAATGTGCGCTTACTGAACCTTCTTAAAGATGACGCAGGCGTTGTGGCCTCCGAAGCCGAAGGTGTTGCTCATGGCTACGTTGACGGTACGCTTTTGCGCCTTGTCAAAGGTGAAGTTGAGCTTGTAGTCTATCTGATCATCTTCGTCGCCTGGCTCATGATTGATGGTCGGTGTGACGACATCTTCCTGGATAGACTTGACGATAGCCATGGCCTCTAGAGCTCCCGTAGCACCGAGGAGGTGCCCTGTCATAGACTTTGAGGAGCTGATGTTGAGATCGTAAGCTTTGTCGCCCCAGACGCTTTGGATCGCTTTGACCTCTGAAGCATCACCGACGGGTGTCGAGGTGCCGTGAACGTTGATGTAGTCTACATCCTCGGGCTTCATGCCTGCATCCTCTAGGGCGCGGGTCATCACGAGCTTGGCACCCAGTCCCTCCGGGTGGCTAGCGGTCAGGTGATACGCATCGGCCGATAGACCGAAGCCGGCAAACTCTGCATAGATCTTAGCACCACGGGCGACCGCGTGCTCATACTCCTCTAGTATAAGGATAGCAGCACCCTCGCCTAGCACAAAGCCGTCACGACTTGCGCTGAAGGGACGAGAGGCGGTCTCGGGAGAGTCGTTGCGTGTGGAGAGAGCGTGCATGGCGTTGAAGCCACCGATACCAGCGACCGTCACAGCAGCCTCACTACCACCGGCCACCATCATCTTTGCCTTGCCGAGACGTATCATGATAGCTGCATCGATGATCGCATTCGTCGAGGAGGCACAAGCTGAGGCAACGCTATAGTTGGGTCCGTGGAAGCCGTACTCGATCGATACGAGTCCAGCAGCGATGTCGGAGATCATCTTCGGAATGAAGAAGGGGTTGAAGCGGGGGCCCCGCTCGGGGTCATACTGCATGATCTCCTCCTGAAATGTCTCTAGCCCTCCGATACCTGCGCTGATGATGACGCCGACCTCGTTTTTGTCGACATGCTCTAGGTCTACAGCTGAGTCTGCGATCGCCTCTTTTGTTGCCACGAGGGCGAGCTGAGTGTATCGGTCATAGCGACGTACCTCCTTGCGGTCGAAGTGCTCTTCTGGATTAAAACCCTTGACCTCACAGGCGAACTGGGTCTTGAACTTGGAGGCGTCAAACTGTGTGATGGGAGCTGCTCCACTCTTACCAGCTAGCAGATTTTGCCAAGTGGTAGGAGCGTCATTGCCAATGGGGGTGATGGCACCTAGGCCAGTCACGACTACTCTGTTAAATTGCATAGGCTATATCAAAGTCAAGCGTCAGGGATATGAGGAGTCTGCTGCGATAAGCAACAGGTTCTAGCGGTGTAAACTGAATGTGGGGAAATGCACAAGGGCAAGCCCAGCACCCATGCTGGGAGATCTGAGACTTGCCCTCGGGCTATGTATATACGACAGAGGATATAGGTGTCGCATTAGCTATGCGACGAGACCTCTGTATCGCATGGTGAGGAGAGTACGGTGTCTACTCCTCAGGATGGCTTATGCTAGCTGCTTCTCGATATAGTCGATAGCGTCGCCAACGGTCTTGATACCCTCAGCCTCCTCGTCAGGGATGGTCATATCAAACTCCTTCTCGAAGGCCATCATCAGCTCGACTGTGTCGAGTGAGTCAGCACCAAGATCGGTCGTGAAGTTGGCCTCACGAGTTACCTCTGAGAGCTCGACGTTGAGCTTGTCTGCGATTAGGTCTTTGACCTTGCTTTCTACTTCTGCGTTCATTGCTTAATAGGTTATTTGATGAATAATTGATTAGTCATACTAGATCGGTAAAGCATCGGTGCAGACCGCTTGGCTCTGAGACGTAGCGCATCCGCAGATTTAGCTGTACCTTTGTACAGAAGAGGTGTGAAAGCGTGTAGATGCCACTGCATTTTGCACACATGCGCCCCTTATGTGCAACAAATGTACGAATAAAAATGGAAACCATAGCTATCTTCGCCTCAGGCAATGGAACAAATGCGGAGGCTCTTGTACACTATCTGGCTCATATCGACGACATTTCTGTCGCACTCATAGCGACCGACAACCCCCACGCTGGAGTTCTCAAGCGTGCTGAGAGACTGGGCATACCGTCCCTCACCTTCCAGCGCAAGGAGATGCGTGAACCCGCATTTGCTAAGCAACTCCGAGAGCAATATCAGGTGACGGCGATCGTCCTCGCGGGCTTCCTCGGCTTGGTGCCTGAGAGCTTGCTACGCGCTTTCCCGCAGCGGATCCTCAACATTCACCCAGGACTGCTACCCGACTATGGTGGCAAAGGGATGTATGGCGATCGCGTCCATGAGCGTGTACTAGAGGAGCACTGCGCCATGAGCGGCATCACGATCCACCTCATCGACGAACAGTTTGACCGCGGGTCGACGCTCTGTGAGGTGCGCCTAGCGGTTCACCCTGACGACACGGTCGAGACGCTCGCTGAGCGCATCCATCGTCTGGAGCACACCTACTACCCAGTGGTCGTCGCCGACTACCTCACCCGTCCCGACCTCCCGCCACTCGTCTAGCGCAGTTAAATGAGACTGTTGCAAAAGTCAATAGTCTCTTAATGATAGAGGGGACCCGATCGCACGGTAGCGGTCGAGTCCCCTCTCTATATATATCGTGTTTGGAAGCCTAATCCTCTGATGTCTCTTCGAGTGCACGCTGCGCCTTGAGCTCCTTAAACTTCGCATCCATGGTCGGGTTCTTGTAGGTGAGCTTGCGAATGGTCAGTGCCTTCGCCTTGTCGTTGGCTAGGCGCAGGTTGTTTTCACTACCGATAAGGTTGTTCTTGATCTTTTGCAGATGCTCGATCGACTTGTCGATCTCTTTGATCGCATCCCGAAACTTATTACTCGCTAGGCGGTAGTTGTTTCCGAACTTCTCCTTGAACTCCTCTATATCCTCCTCAAAGTGTGTGATGTCGATGGACTGCTGCTGCGCCTCGAAGAGCTGCTTGCGTATGTCGAGGCTCTTGCGTGAGGCGGAGACGAGGAGCGTGATCAGTGGCACGAAAAACTGGGGACGGATCACATACATCTTCTCGTAGCGGTGTGACTTGTCGACGATACCGCCGTTGTAGAGCTCGTTGTCGCCCTCCAGGAGCGACACGAGGACGGCGTACTCGCACCCCTTCTTGCGTCGATCCTCGTCAAGCTTCTTGAGAAAGTCTTCGTTGCGATGCTTCGTGGAGGTCGTGTCAGACTCGTTTTTCATCTCAAACATGATGGAGATGTACTCTAGCTCACCATCATCGGCATAGTCACGAAAGATGAAGTCTCCCTTGGTGCCACCGACCACGTCGTTGTCCTTCTCAAAGTATGCGTTGGGATAAAAGGGTCTCAGCTTCTGCTCAAACTCCAAGGCGCAGTGTTGCTCGAGTGTCTCACCCAGCATCTTGGTGGACATGCGAGACTTGAGGTCTTTGTAAAAGTCTACCTCTTGCTCTAGCACCTTCTTCTCTAGCTCGTGTTGCTCTTGCAGTTGCTTGACCTCTAGCTGAGCCTCTTTGCTCTGTAGCTCCACCCGAGCCTGCAGTGCAGTGATCTCTTGCTCCTTAGCTTGTAGTGCTTTCTGGCTCTCGGCCTGCACCTTCAGGCGCTCATTGTCTCGCAGGCTCTCTTGCTGCGCTAGCTGCGCCTGCAGCTCGATGAGCGTTTGCTCTTTGTTGGCCAGAGCTAGCTTCAGATCCGCTTGGCTCTTCTCGCCCATAGCGTCGAGCTTGCTTTGGAGCTGTACCAGCTCGTTGTCTCGCTTTGAGATCTGCTCCTTGAGCGTCGCCTCAGCCTGTGCCACAGCTAGCTGCTGCGCCTGTCGGCTCTGCTCCTCGACCAGCGCCACGCGCTCAGCGAGCGCCTTGTCAAAAGCCTCGCCACGCACCTGCTCTAGCAGCTGCGCATAGCCACGCTCATCGATACTAAACGGCTGATGGCAATTCGGACAAACCAATTCGTGCATAGGGATTAGAGGTTAGAAGTTAGAAATTAGGTATTAGAAGTTAGAAGTTAGAAGTTAGAAGTTAGAAGTTAGAAGTTAGAAGTTAGAGATTAGAGAGTAATCCGATCCGCCTCTCTTTGCTTGCAAATATACACCTTCTCAGTCTAAGGAGATGTAGAGAGCTTGGCTAGTTGCGGCTCTGGGCGAACCGTCATAAAACAAGATAAGCGTAGGAGCCATAGCTCACTACGCTTATCTGTTCTTACTCTAAACCAATATCTTTGTCTTTCGAAGAGCGGAAGACGGGACTCGAACCCGCGACCCCAACCTTGGCAAGGTTGTGCTCTACCAACTGAGCTACTTCCGCATTTCGGACCTTCCCTCTTATGCCCCTCTTGTATTACTATGAGTATCCCAAAAAAGACGCTACTCAGCCTAACCACCGAGAGGTGCTAAAGGGTGTCCTGCCGATTTGTGAGTACAAAGGTACGAAAACTTTTTGAATCTGCAATAGCTTCGGGAAAATTATTTTTTGGATCTCCTCCCGCAGCTAATTTTCCACCTCGGACTTTCGGCTTGCTGCGCTGCTTAGAACTTCGTCGTGTGACGGATGCCAAGGTCAGCGATGAGCTTACGATAACGCTCGATATCCTTCTTGGCGAGATAGTCTAGCAGACGACGACGCTTACCTACGAGCATCTTCAGGCTACGTGACGTAGAGAAGTCCTTCTTATTCTCCTTAAGGTGCTCCGTGAGGTGCTGAATACGATAAGTAAAGAGAGCTACCTGGCTCTCGACACTGCCGGTGTCCTGTGCAGAGGCTCCGTACTTTGCGAAGATCTCTTGCTTCTTGGTACTGTCTAGGTACATTTTGTTATGAGGTTATTTGTGAGACATTCATAACATCCTCGCCACCCAAGGCCCCACCTCAATGGGGCGACAATGAGTACGACGATGCATTTCGCCTGCAAAGGTACAAATAATCTTTCACCCCGCAAGCCTACCCTCCCTCAAAGGGTCACTCGATAACGACGACGAGCGTGGCGAGCGTGGGGCAGTTGTCATAGACAAACTTAGCGTGCGAGCTGACGTTGCGGACGCACATGTGAGAGCGGGGTGTCGTGCCGAGCGACGGACTGTACTCGACGATCTTACCCTTGGGATTGTTTACGGGCACACCATGTATATAGGCTCCGCAAGTGAAACGGCTAGCCCACGGTGCAAAGCCTGCGATGCGACTAGAGCCGTCACTGGTGTAAAACATCTTTGACTTCTTCTGCTGTAGGAGGAAGATGCCTAGAGGCGTCTCTTTAGCGTGGGGCGGCTTGTGACGCCCCGTCGTGGCGGGGTTGATACTCCGCACGAGGTAGTGCGCTGGCGACTGACGCTCCAGCACGACGATGTGCTGGTTCTTGCGATCTACTACGACCACGTGCGAGAAGGTGACGTCAGGCACCAGTAGCTGTATGTAGCGCCGTGGCACATACCACTCCGCCTCGGGAGACTCGACTTTGCCTTGCCAGAACTTGCTGCCTAGGGTGTCGATCATCGCTATGAGCGTCCCGTCGCGACCATAAAGCTCGGGCTTGAGGGTGTCTGTGGGTGCGTAGAGTGGCACCGCCTGATAGCGCTCCACACCGAGCGAGTCAGAGACTAGCTTGTAGCTATCGCGAGACCATACTTTCGTGAGGGGAGCTTCGCCGTTTAGGTTCTTATAGTTTTGCAGTACACCCCACCGATGAGGCGCATCCTGTAGTTGCTCTATGCGGAGGAGCTGCTCTCGTATCTTATCCCACTGTATGGTGCGCGTCTCATCTTTATACTCATAGGAGTCCTCGAGCGTATACTTGTCAAAGGTTAGCTCTCGGTCTATGACGATCTGCTCAGCCGTAAGCTCAGGCTGAGGCTCAGCCACGACAGTGTCTATGGTTGCAATCGTGTCCATAGGTACCTCGGCACTGCTTTCAGTGGAGGGCTGGCAAGCCAGTAGGAGCGTGAGGGCAAGGGGTAGGAAGGTCATAATGTTTTTCATAAGATCTATAAGTTAATGGGAGCTGTCGATCCCTTTGAGCTGGGGCAGGTGCCAGTGATAGTGCGCTGCGAGGATGCGTATCAGGATGACCATACCAGCTGATATGAGCTGTGCGTAGACTGTATCTATAGGTACGAAGCGGAGCATCAGGGTGTAGATGACACCTCCGGCGATGCAGGCCAAAGCGTAGATGTCTTGGCGACAGATGAGGGGCGTCTCGTTGAGGATGATGTCTCGCAACAAACCTCCGAAGGAGCCTGTCACGGTACCCATGATGACAGCCACCCAACTGGGGAAACCCATAGCAAGCGTCTTGTCCACACCCACCACCATAAAGAGACCCAGCCCAATAGCGTCAAAGACAAAGACCGTCGGAGCTGTGCGGATCACGATCTTTCTAAAGATATATACGTAGAGCAACGCAACAAAGGTAATGATCATATAGGAGGGCTGCAGCATCCAGAAGGGGGGCGTGCCGAGAAATAAGTCACGTAGCGTACCTCCGCCCACAGCCGTCGTGACACCCAGCACATAAGCTCCGAACCAGTCCATCTGCTTGGTCGATGCTAGGCGTATGCCAGAGATAGCGAAGGCGAAGGTCCCAATGAAGTCTAGGATCCTCGTCACTGTCACCTCAGACCATACGAGAGCTGAGAAGTCAAAGCCTAATATTTGATACAACATCTGTCCGCTAAGTATTTAACCTCTAATGCTTAGCTCTTGAGGAGAGGAGCGAGCGCACATTATCTATGAGCAGACGCACCGCTACGGAGTTAAAGCCTCCCTCGGGGATAATCAGGTCAGCGTAGCGTCGTGAGGGCTCGACAAACTGCTGGTGCATCGGCTTGACCGTCGTGAGGTACTGCTCGATGACTGAGTCGACACTGCGTCCTCGCTCCTTGACATCGCGCTGTATGCGACGCGCTAGGCGCACATCGTCGTCTGTCTGTACGTAGATCTTGACATCCATCAGGTCACGTAGCTCCTCATTCTCAAAGATCAAGATGCCGTCGATGATCAGCACACAAGGCGGATCTATGGTGACCGTCTCGGGGATGCGGTTGTGATTGACAAAGGAGTAGACGGGGCGCTCCACGCTGTGACCCTCGCAAAGCTGGTTTATCTGCTCGCACATCAGCCTCGTATCGAAGGCGTCGGGGTGATCATAGTTGAGCTTAGCACGCTGCTCCAGAGGTAGCTCATCGTGCGCCTTGTAATAGTAGTCGTGACTGAGGACTACGACATCCTCATCAACAAAGGTCTCCTGCAGACGGCGCACTAGGGTGCTCTTGCCCGAGGCTGTGCCACCCGCTACGCCTATGATAATCGGTTTGTGCTTCATAGCTTCAGCGAAATAGTCTTATGGGTTTACTATAAATAGGTATTTCCGCGCAGCGCAGCGCTCCATAGTCTCTAGCAGGGCATCGTACGAAGCCCCCGCCAGCGACACTTCTAGTCGAGTCCCTGGGGGAAAAGCCTCTACATCTGCACTCAGTTCGGCAAGTGTCAGCGAAACTGTGTGCGGTGCAGGTAGCGTGACGTGCGAAGCTCTCGCTTTGCGCCGCCCCTGCGCCAAGCGACGCTGCACGTTGATGGCAGCAAGTACCAGTGGCGTGGTCACGTGCCGGCTCCACCAACTCTCCCCCTGATGCTTGAGGTAGAAGAGGCGCATCGCTCCGTAGAAGTTCTCCTCGTAGCGCACCCTGTCGGCGGCCTGCTCTGACTCGCCCTTGTAGTGTAGTACAGGCGTGGGGAGGTAGTAGTTGTGGTAGCCCGCTTGCTCTATCGTGTAGCAGAGATCTATGTCCTCGCCATACATGAAGTAGCGCTCGTCGAGTCCACCCACCGCTAGGTATAGTGCCCGTCGCATCATCAGGAAGGCACCCGTCAGCACCGGCACCTGCTGCACTTCGTCGGGCGAGCGATGCCCCTGGTAGTAGCCATTGAGCCATGCAGAGTGAGGTGCCAAGCGGTAGAGACGTGTGAAGCGACAGAAACTATGCCACAGCGTAGGCACGCCCCGCTTGCACTCGGGGTGCATCGCTCCAGACTGGTTAATGAGGCGAGGCCCCACGGCACCCGCCTCGGGATGGGTCTGGAGGAAGGTCAAGCAGTAGGCGAGCGTTGACTCCCCGATTAGTGTATCAGGATTGAGCAACAGGAGATAGTCTCCACGCGCCTCGGCAATTGCTTGGTTATTGCCACGGGCAAAGCCTCCATTCGTCGGACTCTCCAGTAGCTTCACCCTAGGCTCTGCGCCCAAGGCTGTGCGGAGACGCTCCATCGAGTCATCGCCCGAAGCATTGTCCAGCACGATCACCTCTACTTCGCCCTCGATCTGACGACAACTAGCCAGCACCGAGCGAACCGCCTCGATGGTCAGCTGTGGCACCTTGTAGTTGACTAGAACGACCGAGAGGAGCATAGGGTTTCCCTTTTTGTGCTAGGCAGAGACCGTGATGAGGTAGTAGTTCTTCTTACCTCGCTGCACGATCAGATATTTGCCAGCGATCAGGTCATCGGTGGTAACCACACATTCTTGGTCAGCAACCTTCTCCTTGTTGAGGCTGATGCCGTTCGAAGCGATCAGCTTGCGCAGCTCGCCCTTGGACTTAAAGATCGGCGCATGCTCTACCAGTAGGTCTAGCAGCTTGACGCCGTCTGCCTGCTCTAGGAGCGTCCGGCCCACATCGTAGTGCGGCACGCCTGCCATCACCTCCTTGAGAAGCTCCTCCGACATCTGACGCAGCTGGTCGTGCGTGTTGTTGCCAAAGAGTATCTGCCCAGCCGACATGCTCTGCTCGTAGTCCTCACGTCCGTGTACCATGACCGTGAGCTCCTCGGCGAGCGTATGCTGGAGGAGGCGCTCATGCGGAGCCTGACGATGACGCTCTATGAGCGAGTCGATCTCCTCTAGTGGGATGCTGGTAAAGATCTTGACAAAACGCTCGGCGTCCTCGTCGGATACGTTGAGCCAGAACTGACAGAAGGTGTAAGGCGATGTATAGCGACGATCTAGCCAGACGTTGCCTTGCTCTGTCTTGCCAAACTTCGTGCCGTCAGCCTTCTTGATGAGCGGGCAGGTCACACCAAAGGCTTCGCCGCCATCGATACGGCGTATCAGCTCCGTACCGGTCGTGATATTGCCCCACTGGTCCGAACCACCCATCTGCACACGGCAGCCGTACTCACGGTAGAGGTGCAGGTAGTCGTAGCCCTGGAGGAGCTGGTAGGAGAACTCGGTGAAGGAGAGTCCCGCCTCGGCATTTGCCTCGAGGCGACGCTTGACGCTGTCCTTCGCCATCATATAGTTCACCGTGATATGCTTACCGATGTCTCGGATGAAGTTGAGGAAGCTGTAGTCCTTCATCCAGTCATAGTTGTTGAGCAGAAGTGCCTTATTGGGAGCGTCAGACTCAAAGTCGAGGAAGTGCCCCAGCTGCCGACCGATGCACTCCTGATTGTGTCGGAGCGTATCCATGTCTAGTAGGTTGCGCTCTTGGGACTTCATCGAGGGGTCGCCGATCATACCAGTAGCTCCACCCAGTAGAGCTATCGGTCTGTGTCCAGCACGCTGCAAGTGTCGTAGCATCATCACGCCGACAAGGTGGCCAATGTGGAGCGAGTCAGCCGTTGGGTCAAAGCCCACGTAGGCCGTCGTCAGATGCTCCGTGAGTTGCTCTTCGGTGCCTGGCATGATATTATGAATCATCCCACGCGCCTTCAGTTCGCTAATCAGTGAGGAGTGGCTCATAGTTATTCTTTTGTGTTACTTAGGTTACAAAGGTACGAATTATTACTAGCTAATAGACGCTTCCTCCCTTGGAGCCGAAAAGTTCCTCCCTTGGAGCCGAAAAGTTCCTGCCTTGGAGCCGAAAAGTTCCTGCCTTGGAACTAAAAAGTTCCAAGAGGGGAATTATTTTTGGAACTCGTATGTATAAGTAGTAGAGTGCGATACGGTTGACGATGAGGACACCTGCTATACAGTCACCGTCCTAGCCACTTGAGACGACAACGGGCGGACTCACTACATGGTGAGCCCGCCCGCATTATCATTGTCGATGTTATATCGCTCGGCCTTGCACGATCGCTTCAGACGATCGATGAGTGCTGGAGAGCTGAGTGTCTTGAGATCTGTGCAGATGACCATTGGGGCACCATAGAGTGACTCGTCCTTGTCAGGCTTGCTCGCATCATCTGCGTAGTGTGTTGATGGCAGCGATGAAGAGTATCTTGCCCGTATCGGGGTGTACGATAGAGGCAAAGAATGGTCTGTCGAAGGCGATGCTACGAGGCTCAAGCGGGTCACCTACACCAGGCTCCACGACTCCTATAACCGTTGCAGCGGCTCCCTCGACGCCCTTCTCATTCCACTGGAGTGTCGCTTGGTGGTATAGGCGGCTCTGTCGATCCGACTGCTCGCTCATCTGCTGCGCTAGAAACTTAGGATCAAACATACGGCTGAGCTCCGTGAGAGGTACTCCCAGCGTCTTGCATAGTCCTAGCTTCATCAGCTCAGGCGTCAGGTCTAGCGTGGGGATCCTAGCGTTCAGGCGGGGCAGTCGTATGTCTAGTGCGTAGCGCTTGCCAGCGGTGGTGAATCTGCGTAGCTCTTCGGGCGTCGGCAGGCTCTGGGAGAGCGGTAGCGTACGGTCTTTCGGTAAGATGAGTAGCATACGAAATGGTGTCTCACCATGCTCTCGCATCTCCTCACTGGCTAGTAGACCAACGGAAAGCGCCTCAAAGCGATCATCTGCAAAGTAGTCGATGGAGCTGTCATTGTAGATAGACATCATCATAGCTGGCTCCTCCTCGCCAGCGCCATTGGTGAAGTGGCCTGCTTTGGTCCGCTCTTCGCTCGTCTTCCATTGCCACGCAGCTGCAAAGAATGCGGTATTAACTAGGAAGGCTAGCGGGTCTTGCTCCACAGCATGACTAGAGTCTAGCATGCGCGGTATCTTGCCGTAGGTCTTGCGGCTGATCCAAGCATTGACCGCCTCGTATGAGGCTGGATCGCTGAGGTCAAGCGTTGCTGTGGAGGCTCCAAAGAAGTCAAAAAGTTGCTGTGGGTAGGACTTGATCAAGTGACTTTGATACTTTGAGGAGACCCAAAAGCTATTGGACGGGAAGTAGCAGGCATATTCACCCGCACTACACATCACCGCATTGAGCTGCTGATAATATCTTGCTACAGAGGCAAGGCTCTGTGTAGCGGATAGCTTTAGTGCCGATCTGTATTCATCAAAAGCTTCGTCCGACAGACCCACCGCATTCATCCCGAGAGCCGTCTCGATAGAGATCGGTGAGAGCACGAGATTAGCACTGGCAACCCGATTCTCCAGAAGAACCCCAAAGAGCTTAAGGCTAAAGGCATTGCCAGCCTCTACCAATGGCATGCTCTCTGCGGGCAGGGAGGCATGCGACTCGTTGGCAGTCTTAGGCACAGGCGTACCAGCTGCAGGTGATTCGCCGCCAACTAGGAAGGTGATAGCACTCTCCTTGGGGTCTCGCACCTCCTCGTCACAAGCGCTCAGTGTGACAAGCGCCACAGCAAGCATAAGGGCTAAGCCAAAAGTCGAACGATACTTCATAGGTTATACTAGTTTACTTATTAGTTATTGCAAACAAGCCCCCCAGCACTGTCGGGGGGGGGAGGGGGGGTGACAAGCGGTCGGGAACTAGCGTTTACGATCGCCCTTCCTACTGGTCTCGAGGCAAATATACTTATATTTTCTATATAGTGCCACAAAGCTGAAAGGTTGTCAGGGCTGACGCATTATAATCGCTCTGTCAAGAGCTACACACGAGCGACAAGCAAGACATAGATCAGGTCACTATATACATAATGTGTCAGCCCTGGATTGGCTGTTAGCTATCGGAACCATCGGAGCTATCAGAGCTATCAGAGTGATCGGATCTCTAATCTCTAGCTTCTAATCTCTAACCTCTAATCCCCATTTACATATCTTTACGGGGAAATTCGTCCGATTCTCTCCTTTCTCGAATATCCACGTGGGGAATCTCAAATCTCCACGTGGATGTTTTTTATTTTCCACGTGGGCGTGATTCATTTCTTCCGAAGTTTCATTTGATTCTTCCGAAGTTTCATTTCATTCCTCCGAAGAATTTTTTATTCTCCACGTGGAGATTTTGAAATATCCACGTGGAAATCACTTTTCCCCGACACAATGCCGTTTCGATATGTAGTCAGGTCTAAATTATTGTAGCGAATCGGCGTCGATTTTTCCCAGCTAGGGCTGACGCATCATAATTGCTTTTTCAGAAACTACACATTAGCGACCAGCAAGGAGTAGAGTGGTCGATGAGATCATTATATATAATGCGTCACCCCTGGAAAGGTTGTAGGCTCAACTATCAAATGTATTCATTTGTCCTATCTTTCTTATCTGGGGGGTGTCGGGGAGCTTGTGGGGCATAGGGACATCTTGAGTCCACTAGAGCTTAGGCGCGATGGACTTTCGTATTTCCTTGGCAATGTCTACCAATGAAATAACGACAAATATCTTGACACCCAATCGTCTAGTCCAACCCTCAAGGGGTCGATCTTCTAGCACGTTCACCTAACCATCGGTCGTTCGGGGCTGTTGCCCCTCCGACCGACGGCTACGAAGCGTCCGACCACAAGCGGTCGTCTGCTCTCCGTAAAGACGCACGGGACGTATAGCCCGCTGTAGGGCTACAGGCGTAGTCCTAATAAGAGAGAAATAGTTGCTGTTTAGCTCTGAGCGATGTGTCTTTAGCCAAAGCTGTCCGGCAAAAGTTTTTCAGCGGAGGATGAGCCTCATATTTCATCAGACGGCAATAATCAGATATATCCGTTTGTGATCAATTTGTATGTTAAGACGCCAATGATCTCAATAATTATAACAATGAGATTGAGCAACAACGAAGTGAACAACTTCTCCCTGGTAGTCTTGACGTTCAATAGTATTCTTTTGATGATGGCAAGGAGCAACATGGCTAAAGAGGTCACGAATGAAGTTATAACAAACGAGACAGATCCTTTAATGAGAGTGACCTCCAAAGGATTGCTATGATATATTTCCATCAGACCCTCTTTACTACCCAACGAAAAGTATGATAGAAAGATTATGATTGGGAGTTCAATCAAAGCAAATGCTATGGTCATTGTCCAACTATTATTTCTTAGTGCCGTCTTCATCACAGACCTGAATAGTAATAGTGTTTTAAGCGTTGTCTCTGCTGAACATCAGGAGGGAGCAAAGGCTTTCTCCCCTTAGTTGAGAAAACAATGTGATAATACAGAACTGTGTAGTTGCCTACATACATGACTTATTGATTTACTTGTCGGGGCGAGCGAAGAGTGCTTTGTAGAGCGTGGAGAGGATTTTGTCGGCTTGGTAGACGGAGGTGACGTTATGCCACTTGACGCTGCGGTGCCCCTCACGGGTCTCGCGCACTTCGCACGCTTTGCCGTAGCTAGCCACGCTCTTGAGGAGTATGTCGAAGGCTTTGCTCTGATAGTATGCCGAGCCACTGGGCGGTAGGAAGAGGATCATCTGCTCACGACGTAGCGATACCTTGACGATGCCAAGGTGGCTGGCCATCCGTCGCAGACGGGGTACCATGAGAAGCCCTTTGGTCTGCGGTGGTAGTGCGCCAAAGCGGTCTCGTAGGCGATCGGCGAAGTCTTTTAGTTCGCGGTCGCTCTCTAGCTCGTCTAGTTCACGGTAGAGCAAGATGCGCTCGCTGTCTTGCGGTATGTATTCGTGGGGTAGGGAGAGGTCGAGGTCGGTATCGATCGTGGTGTCGGTGAGCGCATTGCCCAGCTCGGCCTGTTGCTCCGTCTGAGCGGCAAAGAGCGCAGCAAAGTCCTCCTGCTTGACCTCTCGCACCGCTTCCTCAAAGACTTTGCGGTAAGTCTCGAAGCCTAGATCCGCAATGAAGCCACTTTGCTCGGTGCCTAATATGTTGCCGGCACCTCGTATGTCTAGATCCTGCAGAGCGATGCGCATACCGCTGCCGAGATCGGAGAAGCTCTCGATAGCCTTGACACGCCGTGCGGCAGCCTCTGTGAGGGTGCCTAGCGGAGGGGTGATCAGATAGCAGTATGCCCGCTGGCTACCACGCCCCACACGTCCGCGGAGCTGGTGCAGGTCGCTCAGTCCGTAGCGGTGAGCGGAGTTGATGATGATCGTATTGACATTGGGCATGTCGATGCCATTCTCGATGATCGTCGTGGCTAGAAGCAGGTCGTACTTGCGCTCGGCAAAGTCTAGTAGTATCTGCTCCGTCTCGCTAGGGGTTAAGCGACCGTGGGCAATCGCTATGCGGATGCCGGGGACGCACTCTTGGATCTGTCCGGCTACACCGTGGATCGACTCGATGCGGTTGTGGACGAAGAAAACCTGTCCGTGGCGTGCTAGCTCGTACCCGATAGCGTCGGCGATGGTCTCTTGCGACCAGCGAATGAGGCGTGTGGTGACCGGCTGACGATTGCGCGGAGGCGTATTGATGTTGGAGAGGTCACGAGCACCCATCAGGGAGAACTGCAGGGTGCGGGGTATCGGTGTCGCCGAGAGCGTGAGCGTATCCACGTTGACCTGTAGCTTGCGGAGCTGCTCCTTAGCCTTGACGCCAAACTTCTGCTCCTCGTCTATGATGAGCAGTCCGAGCGACTTGAAGGTGACTCCTTTGCCCAGTAGCCGGTGCGTACCTATTAATATGTCTACTCGTCCCTCCGCTAGATCTGCTAGGATAGCCTTCGACTGCTTGTCGCTCTTAGCCCTTGAGAGGTACTCGATACGGCAGGGCAACCCCTCGAGTCGCTGGCTAAAGGTCTGGTAGTGCTGGTAAGCTAGGATCGTCGTCGGCACCAAGACCGCCACCTGCTTGCTGTCGGCAACCGCCTTGAAGGCTGCTCGTATCGCCACCTCCGTCTTGCCAAAGCCCACGTCACCGCAGACCAATCGATCCATCGGGCGGTTACTCTCCATGTCCGCCTTGATCTGCTCGATCGCTTTCAATTGATCAGGCGTCTCTTCATAGGCAAAGGAAGCCTCCATCTCGTGCTGCAGGTAGCTATCGGGCGAAAAGGCAAAGCCCGGCTGCTCTTTGCGCGCTGCATAGAGCGCAATGAGGTCACGAGCGATCGACTTGATCTTGGTCTTCGCACGCTCCTTGAGCTTTGTCCAGGCTCCCGTACCTAGTTTGCTGAGCTGTGGCGAGCCCTCCTCTTGCGCCTGGTACTTCGAGAGTTTATGCAGGCTGTGGATGCTCACGAGGAGTACATCTTTGTTTTGGTAAACCAGCTTGACCACCTCACGTGGCTTGCCGTCTACCTCCGTGGTGAGGAGCCCGTCAAACTGCCCCACGCCGTGGTCGCTGTGGACGATGTAGTCGCCAGGCGAGATGGCGTGTAGCTCCTTGAGCGAGATGGCCGCATCGGCATTGCGTATGCGGTCGCTCTTGAGCTGGTAGTGGTGGTAGCGGTCGAAGACCTGATGATCGGTCAAGAGTAAGACATCCAAGTCTTTGTCCTCAAAGCCCTCGTGGACGACTAGTGGCACCCACTCGGGGAGTAACTCCTCGGCTTCGCGCTCGATGAGGATTTCCTTGAGACGCTGCGCCTGTGCAGACGACTCGGATAGGAAGAAGCTCTTGAAGAAGCCTCGCTTGCGCACTTGCAGCTCCTCGACCAATAGGTCAAAGTGTCGATGGATCAGTAGCTGTGGCTTGGTCGCAAAGGTGATCCGCTGGTCAACGATCGACAGCCTCTTCGTCGGAGTAGCTAGGATCTTCGTGCGCTGCTTTACCTCAGCCGTGAGTTTGTCAGGGGGGAGTAGTAGAGCTCGCATTTCCTCCTGCGTGGCAAAAGCACCCTCGTACTCCACTGCCAGCTCCGCATCGTAGAGTGCTTTCCACTGCTCAGAGAGCGACTCGTAGCGACTGATCCAGAGTTGGTAGTCAGGAGAAAGGAGCGACAAGAGCGAGGTCTCTCCGCCAGTGGCATCGCTTTTGACCTGTAGTGCGGGTGCTATCTCGGCACGCTCGCACTGATCCACAGAGAGCTGGCTCTCGATGTCAAAGCGGCGTATGCTATCGATCTCATCGTCAAAGAAGTCGATGCGATATGGGTAGGTGCTACCATAGGAGAAGATGTCCACGAGACTACCACGGTAGACCACTTGTCCAGGGCTGTAGACGTAGTCCACCTCTTCGAAGCCCTCCTCGAGTAGTCGCTCTCGTAGCGTGTCACGGCTGATGACATCGCCCACGCTGAGTGTGAAGCAGCTCTGTGACACCTCCTGCTGGGAGGGTATCGCCTCGGCAAGAGCTTCGGGGTAAGAGACGAACAGCGGTGTATCGCCCGCAGCAAGGCAGGCGAGCAGTTCGGCACGCAAGACCTCCTGCGCTGGCTCTCGCTGACCATATTTAATATGTCTATTGAAGGCTGAGGGGTAGTAGTAAGCTTTGACCCCTAGAGCCTCTAGGTCGCCCAGCATATAGCCCGCACTGTCGGCATCCTCGGCGATCACCAGATAAGGGTGCTCACGCGCCAAGGTGGCGAGGATAAAGGCGGGTGCCGAGGCGGTCACCCCCTCGAGCGCTACACAATGATCCTGCTGTAGGGCTTGACGAAGCTCTACGATGCGCGGATGATCGTGCCAGAGATCGAGGAGGGACATAAGGTGAGATTACTTCTGGCGCAGCTGGCGAGCCAGGATCGTATTACGCATCAGCGTGATGATGGTCATAGGACCTACACCGCCTGGCACAGGCGTGATGTAGGAGCAGAGCGGAGCAACCTCGTCAAAGTCGACGTCGCCCACGATGCGAGAGCCGCTCTTCTTCGTTGCGTCGGGCACACGTGTGATGCCCACGTCGATGACGATGGCGCCCTCCTTGACCATCTCCTTCTTGACAAAGAGCGGGATGCCGATCGCAGCGACGACGATGTCAGCCTGACGGCAGATGGAGGCAATATCCTTCGTACGGCTGTGGCAGATCGTTACGGTCGCATTGCCCTGCGCACCCTTCTGGAGGAAGAGCTGCGCGATCGGTTTGCCTACGATGTTGCTTCGTCCGAGGACTACCACATGCTTGCCCTCTGTGCTGATGTTGTAGTGCTTGAGCAGCTCGATGACCCCCTTAGGCGTGGCAGGCACGAGGCGCGGCTCGCCAAGGCTGAGGAGTCCCACGTTGATCGGGTGGAAGCCATCCACATCCTTGCGGTAGTCAACAGCGTGAATGACCGCCTGCTCGTCAATATGCTTCGGTAGCGGTAGCTGAACGATAAAGCCATCCACCTCGGGGTCTTTGTTGAGTTGCTCGATCTCAGCGATCAGCTCCTCCTGCGTGATGGACTCGTCAAAGCGCTTCGTCAGAGAGATGAAGCCGACCTCCTCGCAAGCCTTGATTTTGCTCGCTATGTAGGTCTCGCTGGCACCGTCATGCCCCACGATGATAGCACCTAGACAGGGCGGACGCTGGCCCGCAGCGACCATCTGCTGTACCTCCTGGGCGATCTCCTTCTTGATCTCGGTCGCAGTGGTCTTGCCATCTAGGCGAATGAATGATTCTTGTGTCATAGAGTGGTATTTGTATAGATGAATTTGTTGTTCTGCTTCTGATAGCGAGGTGGGCAAAGCTATCGCTGTGATGTCCACCTCTGCAAAGTTGCCGTACAAAGATACCGAAATCTAGGGGATTAACTCGGACGTAGCCTCCCCGCCAATAGTTTCCTAGGTAAGAAACTGGAGTGCCATACGGAAGAAACTGGAGTTTCCTAGGTATGAAACTGTAGTGCCCTAGGTAAGAAACTAGAGTTTCCTAGGTGTGAAACTGTAGTGCCAACAGGGGGGGGGCACTCTAGTTTCACCCTATTGGCACCAAATTCTCAGGCGTATTGGAGGGTATGAAGGTTGGAAGCCACGAAGGAGAGCGGCTCGCTAGCGACGCTGGGGGTAGATGTAGGGTCGACCGGAGGCGGGGGCGGGCTGCACGAGGACGGTGGTGTGGTAGGCCGCCTGGAGGTGCGCCGCGGTAAGGACCGTCTGGGGCGTGCCGTGCACTAGCAGGCCTTCGGGACCAAAGAGGATGAGCTCCTCGCAGTATTCGGAGGCTACGTTGATGTCGTGGAGGATCATCAGGATCGTCAGCCCCTCCGCGTGAAGCGTCTCGAGGAGCTGCATGATCTCGCTCGTGTAGCCGATGTCTAGGTGCGAGATCGGCTCGTCGAGGAGGAGGAGCTGTGGCTCCTGCGTGAGTGCTTGTGCTATGGCGACCATCTGCTGTTCGCCACCGCTCAGTTCGTCGAGTCGCTTGTCGGCTAGCCGTGCGATGCCAGTGCGCTCGATGTAGTGGGTGCAGCGTGCGTGATCCTCCTCGCTGTAACCGATCTGGAAGCGCTTGAAGTAGGGCAGTCGCCCCATGAGGACGTAGTCGTAGACCCTGAGTGGCTGAGGCGTGATCTGCTGATTGACCATCGAGATGAGGCGAGCACGCTCACGGAGGGTGTAGTGGGCGAGGGGTTTGTCGAGCAAACTTATCTTTCCAGAGAGTGGGGGGAGGGCACCTGTGAGGGTCTTGAAGCAGGTGCTTTTGCCAGCTCCATTAGGCCCGATGATGGCGGTCAGGGAGCCACGAGCTATGGCGAGGTCAAGGGGACCGATGACCGCTTTGCGACCATAGCCACAGATGAGCTGCTCGGCACGTAAGATCGTCTGACTGGTCATATCTGGTGCGAGCGTCTGGTGCGGTGAATGAGGTAGAGGAAGGCGACGCCGCCGATCAAGCCGGTGATGACGCCTATCGGCAGCTCGATGGGCGAAAGGATGGTGCGCGCCAACATATCGCAGAGGATGAGGAAGATGCCCCCATTGATGAAGCTCCCGACGAGGAGGACTCGGTAGTCATTGCCGAGGAGGATGCGTGTCGCCTGCGGTATGACTAGCCCGACGAAGCCGATGACGCCAGCGACGGCGACGCAGGCACTGGTTAGCAGCGAACTGAGTACGAAGAGCCACAGCACGACCCGTCGGGTGTCGATGCCGAGCTGCTGCGCTTTGAGTTCGCCTAGACGAAGCGCATTGAGCGACTGCACGAAGAGGTAGCTGACCCCTAGGAGGAGCAAAGTGAAGAGGAGCATGCCCCAGACGATGAGCGGTTTACTCTCTTGTAGTGACCCCATCGTCCAGAAGATGATGCGGGAGAGTTGCTCGGCACGAGCTACCGAGAGGAGGAGCATGACGCCTGACGAAGCCATAAAGCTGACCATCACACCGACGAGGAGCATGCGCTGCACGCTTAGCCCGTGACGCTGGTAGCTATTGGCGTAGACCAGTAAGATGGTGACCAAGGCACCGATGAAGCCAAAGGCGGGGAGCGTCAAGAAGGCGGAGGACAAGCCTAAGACGATGGCGAGCGTGACACCGAGCGAAGCACCGCCCGAGATGCCGAGGGTGTACGGCTCGACGAGCGGGTTGCGAAAAAGCCCCTGCAGGATAGCTCCGCAGAGGCTTAGCCCGCCACCGATGGAGATGGCGTTGATGATGCGTGGCAGACGTAGCTGCATTAGGATCGTGTACTCGACCGAGGTGGGGTCGGAGAGTATCTCCGAGAGCTGCCAGAGAGAGATGGGATGCGCCCCGACATGTAGCGACAGGATGGCGACAAAGAGGAGCAGCAGCACCATCAGTGGAAGCGTCCAATAAGACTTCGCAAGAGTCGGGCGGTGAGGCATGGGGGAGTGGCTATTGTGGCTCTGTCCTTTTACTCACTAAGGTAGTCGGTCATCAGCTGCAGTGTCTCGACAAAGTGCTGTGGCGTGGGTTGGCTGACGATCTCTCCTGGGAGCGGGCAGTAAGCACTTTGCTGTACGGCTGTGACGGAGCGCAACTTGTGCCACGACTCTTCTGATCCGCTCTCGCTACCATGATTGGTGATCAGGAAGAGCACCTCGGGGTCTTGCTCTACGACATACTCCAGGCTGAGCTGACCATTGCCCGCCATGGTGACGATGTTGGTACAGCCGCTGAAGGTGATCAGATCGTTCATGTAAGTCGATGTGGAGGCACCAAAGAGCGGGTCAAAAGCTATCTGCATGAAGGCGCGCGGATGCCAAGGGCGCGCTGCGTTAAGCTCCTTGAGCCAGTCGACGCGTTGGTTGATCTCTGCGAGCTGAGCTTCGGCACGGTCGCTCGCGCCGACTAGCGTGGCAATCTGGCGGTACTGCGCCTGTATGGCGTCGTAGCTGGCGGGGTTGGTGAACTGAACGACCTCGATGCCAGCGTTCTCTAGGGCGGAGATGGTCTGTGGAGCGGTGAAGTCGGACGCAAAGACGAGGGTCGGACGCTGTGCGATGAGTAGCTCTAGATTGGTCTGTATGGCAGAGCCTACGATGGGGACGCTGTCGGCAATCGCTTTGGTGCAGTAAGAGGTGCAGCCGACGAGGAGCGAGTCGCACGCGAGGTCGTAGATCTGATTGGTTACAGAGGGTACGAGCGATACGATGCGTGGTGCTGGCGTCTCCTCTTCTTCTTGCTGACTTGCTTTGTGGCAACCAACTAGGAGGGGGAGCAGGAGCAGGAGCGGGAGGAGACGTAAGAGCGGTCTGCGGGACGAAGAGGTTAGAGCGGTCATAGTACGTTAGGAGTGAATGGTAAAGGTGTCGCTGTCGCGCCATACGGGGAACTTCTGCCGAAAGGCTTCCAAAGGCTCTCGTTCTAGCGTAGTACTAAGCAGTTGGTCTGCGTATGGCTCCGCCTCGCAGATCGGCCGCCCGAGGTAGTCGTAGGCTAAGCTTTCGCCTGAATAGTCGGTACCAAAGGGGTCAGAGCCGATGCGGTTGACACCGATGACGTAGGCGACATTCTCGATGGCGCGAGCTTGCAAGAGCGTGCGCCAAGCGGTGATGCGGGGACGAGGCCAGTTGGCGACGACGAGCAGGAGGTCGTAGTCGAGCGAGCCGTCGGAGTGGGTGCGGTTGCGGCACCAGACGGGGAAGCGTAGGTCGTAGCAGGTGATCAGTCGTATGCGCCAGCCACGATAGGTGATGATGTCGTAGCCGTCGCCTGGCGTGAGTCGGCGATCTTCGCCAGCCATGGAGAAGAGGTGCCGCTTGTCCTGCGCATAGATCGATCCGTCAGGGAGCATGATGTAGGCGCGGTTGTAGTAGTGTGTCGGTTGCGTCTCATCGTCCCATACGAAGGCTGAGGAGGCGATCGCTATCTGATGCTCCTGCGCCAAGGCACGAAGACGCTCCAGCTCAGCCCCTTGCCAGGGACGAGCTGACTGAGCCACCTTGAGGTTGAAGCCCGTGAGCATCACCTCGGGGAAGACGACGAAGTGCGCCCCTCCTTCGGCAGCTGTGCGTATGTCCTCTGCCATGAGGCGAAGGTTTGCTTCGGGATCTGTCCAGACGATGGGACGCTGTGCGAGGAAGATCTGTAAAGCTTCGTGCTCCATGTCGAGGACTCCTTATGACTCCGCAAAGAGGTGAGGCTTCTTTGCTTGGTCGGCGTGGTACTTACTCCTTATATATAGTATGTCCTTGTCGAGGTCGCCCGTCGGGACAAACTGCTCGAAGATGCCCAGCACCTTACGCTTATAGTCGATGACGGCCAGCTGTATGGGTACGCCAGCCTCCTCGGCGATATGGTAGAAGCCGGTCTTCCACCTATCCCGAGCTTTACGCGAACCCTCAGGCGTGATGGCCACCGCAAAGTCGTCCTTAGCTCGAAAGCGATCTACGACCTGCCCGACCGTATTGCCCTTGCGACTACGATCTATCGGGATGCCTCCCATTGCCTTAAAGATCCAGCCGAGTGGCGGGACAAAGAGCTCTTTCTTCATCAAGAAGTGCGCTCTCTGTCCCACCGCTTTGTAGTATAGCTTGCCCCATATAAAGTCCATATTGCTCGTGTGGGGAGCTACACAGATGACGCTCTGTCGTGGATAGGTGGCTGGCTCGAGAAGCTGCCAACCACACCAGCGCAGTATGAGCCGTGCTAGCTTCATGCGACAGACTAAGCCTCGGGAGCTAGAAGCTCATCGCAGAGCTTGTTAACCTCACCCTCAATCTCGTCGACGAAGTGTGTGTACTCCTCACGGAGCTTGTGGTAGTAGTTGCGGACGAGCTTAGGCTCACCCTTGCCGTCTGTGTGCGAAATGCGAGCAACGAAGTCTCTCTCAGCATCGATCACCTTCATAATGAGCTGCTCGATGGCGTACTCACGCTCCTCGGGAGCTACGGAGTAGAGGATAGATAGGTCAAAGAGCATCTCCTCGACCTCTGAGTGTATTGCTTGCTTTAGTTTTCTACGACTTGCCATAGTTAAATTGGTTAGTTGGTTCTTAGCTTACGAAAAATATGATGAGCATCTGTGCCGTCAAGACACGGAGGAACATCGTCAGTGGGTAGACCGTCGCATAGCCCACGGCGGGAGCATCCTCCTCGGTGAGTCCGTTGGCATAAGCGAGTGCAGGGGGATCGGTCATACTACCAGCCATCACGCCAGAGAGGGTGAGATAGTTGACCTTAAAGAGCTTCTTGCCGAGGAAGCCGACGACCAGCATCGGTATGATGGTGATGATAAAGCCGTAGCCGACCCAGTGATAGCCCCCATTTACAATGGTATCGACGAAGCCATCGCCCGCACCAATACCGACACAGGTGAGGAAGAGTGCGATGCCGATCTCACGGATCATGAGGTTGGCACTCTGTGTTGTATAGGTTACGATGCCAAACTTAGGCCCGAAGTTGCTCAGTAGGATAGCCACGATGAGGGGACCGCCCGCTAGGCCTAGCTTGACAGGCTGTGGAATGCCGGGGAACATGAAGGGGATAGAGCCGAGAAGCACACCGAGTGCGATACCGATGAAGATACCGATCAGGTTTGGCTCGTTGAGATGCTTCTGTGAGTCACCGACCAGCTCACGCACCTTGTTGACAGAAGCGTCTGAGCCTACGACACGTATCTGGTCACCCATCTGCAGGCGCATACTAGGATGTGCTACGAGATCTACACCAGCACGGGTCACGCGGGTCACGTTGACACCATAGATCTGACGTAGCTGTAGCTCACCGAGGCGCTTACCGTTGAGCGTTTTCTTAGTGATCGTATACTTGTTACTGATGAGGTTTGACCCCGTGGGGATCCACTTCTTACGGTCTATCTCGATGCGCTGTCCGAAGATCGCCTCTGTATGATCCAGCTCATGAGGCTGACCGATGACGAAGACGCGGTCATGCTCCTGCAGGATGGTGCTCCCGTTAGCGACTGTGATTTCTTGCGTCTCATGACTGTAGTGTCGTGATATGACGATGTCGCCATGCGTGAAGTAGCTCGAGAGGAGCTCCATGATAGACTTACCAAAGATAGCGGGGTTTGCCACGACAAAGGATGCTGAGCGTGCCGTATGCTCCAATGCATCATCTTGAGAGACGAAGTCCTGCTCCTCCTTGCGTAGGTTGATGCGCAAGACGGCGCGCACCACCATCATAGAGAGGATGATGCCGATCACCCCCAGCGGGTAGGCGACCGCATAGCCCATCGCTATGGAGGGGTCAGACGTACCCATGATGTCTGTGTAGGTCTGCTCAGCAGCACCTAGACCAGGCGTATTCGTTACGGCTCCCGAGAGGATACCGACCATCGTCGACATAGGTAGTCCCGAGAGGTACTTGATGACGATAGTGACGCCCACACCGAGCATGACGACTAGGACGGCTAGTAGGTTAAGCTTCAGACCTCCCTTCTTGAGCGAGGGAAAGAAGCCAGGACCCACCTGTAGACCGACTGCATAGATAAAGAGGATCAGTCCAAACTCCTTGACAAAGTGTAGGACGCCAGGGTCGATCTGCATCCCTAGAGCACCAAAGAAGATACCCACGAAGAGTACCAGCGTGACGCCTAGGGAGACCTTGCCGATCTTGATGCGTCCTAGGAGCATCCCCACGGCGATGACTAGGGCTATCAGGAAGACAGAGTGCGCTATCCCCGTGCCGACAAATAAGTTTTCAAACCAATTCATTGTACAATAAGCTTTTTACTTGATATGATGTAGCGTATATAGTGATGAGATGTCTGTGTCACAAGAGGCCTATAGAGAGGTGACTGAGATGTTACTTTCCCTTGAGTAACTGATGATACGTGGTCAAGTCTCCTAGGAGCGATACAGCGCGCTGTGCTACTTTGTCGCGAGACATATAGTACTCGAGCCTACCCTCATCGTAGTAGCAGCGTGAGAGGATCTCCATGTTGAGGTAGTCACGGATGAAGCTCTCGTAAGTCTTCATCAGCCGAGGCGTGTCGGCCTTGAGACTTTTCTGAAAAGTGGCAAACTCGTTCGATACTTCATCGTAGCGCTGCTCCCCCTTGAGTGCTTCCTCCACCTTCTTGACCAGTTCGTCAGCGATAGACTTAAAGGTGAAACCGCTCTCTATCACCTTCTGCTTGTAGGCTGCATACGCCTCGTCTCCGAGGTCGAAGCTCCTGAGCGTACTCCGACTGGGAGCTTTGTGCGTCAGTAGGTAGTCGGTGACAAAGTCATAGGTGATCGCATCAAAGAGCAGGGTACCTAGCAACGATGGGATCGAGTCTGATGGGCAGACGATGTCGGGCATGATACCTCCGGCAGCGTAGACGGTCCGTCCGCCCGCAGTTAGATAGGGTGTACCTAGCGAATCGGTCGCATTGACCTGCTCAGCACCTCCACGATGGTTGTAGGAGAGCTTCTGTATCGAGCGTCCACTAGGTATGTAGTATCGAGCGGTAGTCAGCTTGAGTAGTCCACCATCGGGTAACTCGAGCGTCCCCTGTACCAGGCCTTTGCCAAAGCTCTTGCGCCCCACGATCACCGCACGGTCATAGTCCTGTAAGGCACCCGCCACAATCTCCGAGGCAGAGGCCGAGCCTTCGTTGATTAGCACGACGAGTGGGAGCTCTGTGTCAAGCGGCTCTTTAGTTGTCTTGTAGCTGTTGCTCTGCTGCGGGTAGCGTGCCTTGAGTGAGACTATCGGTTGCCCCTTAGGGATAAATAGATTGACCAGCTGTATCGCTTGCTCCATCAGCCCGCCACCATTGTCGCGGAGGTCTATGACTAGCCCGTTTAGCTTGCCACCAGCCTCTTTCTGCAGGCGGTCGTAAGCCTTGAGAAACTCCTGACTGGTAGTCGTGGAGAAGGTGTTTACCGAGATAAAGCCTATACGACCAGCGAGGAGCTCTGTGTAAGATATGGGGTTTAGGTCGATGCGCTCACGATCGAAGATGACCGTCAGTGAATCCTGCGCATACCCAGGACGACGCACTACGAGCGTGATCGGTGTACCCGGCTCGCCACGTAGCTCGTTGCGTACATCGACTACCTTCGTGTGAGAGAAGTCCTTGCCGTTGATGCGCCAGATGATGTCGGCAGGGCGTAGCCCTGCTTTGTCGGCTGCTTTGCCCTGCATGAGCGAGCCAATGATGACGACCGAGTCTTGATGCTGTCGTAGTATCGCCCCGATACCTCCGTACAGCCCTGTCGTACTCTCTTCAAAGGCTTGGGTCTCCTCTTTGTTGAAATAAACCGTGTAGGGATCCAGTTGTTGTAGCATATAGGTGAGCGCTCCGTCGTAGAGCGTGGTCAGGTCGACCGTATCCACAAAGAAGTTGCGCACGTTGCTCAGTACGCTCCCCATCACTGCCATGGTGGTGGTAAAGTCATTCGCAGAGCGTGACGTAGAGTTCTCTTGAGCCGACAGCCTCGTCGGGGTCCATGCTAGGACGCTGAGGAGGAGTAGCGTGAGTAGGGTGTTGGGGAGTTGTTTCATGCGATATTCACGACATTGCTACAAAGATACGGAATAAGTAGATACCTCGTTAGAGGTTAGAGCTTAAAGATTAGAGGTTAGAGCTCCGATAGTTCCAGCCAACACCTCTGACTGGGGAAAATCGAACGATGACTCGTTACAATAATTTAGAGCCGATTACATATTGACGTGGTGCTATGTCGGGGAAAACTGATTTCCACGTGGATATTTCGAAATATCCAGGTGGAGAATAAAAAATTCCTCGGAGGAATGAAATGAAACTTCGGAGGAATGAAATGAAACTTCGGAAGAAATGATTCGCCCCCACGTGGGGAATAAAAAATATCCACGTGGAGATTTGAGATTCCCCACGTGGATACTCGAGAAAGGAGGGGATCGGACGAATTTCCCCGTAAAGATATGTAAATAGAGGTTAGAGCTTAGACTTTAGAGATTGGAGGGCCTTTCCTAGGAACTCTAGTGCCACGAGGAGCACTAGTCTAGTGACTTTAGAGACTTTAGTTAGAAGCCTCGCACCTCAGAGACGAGCGTGGAGACCTGTGCTTTGAGTTCGTTGAGAAACTGCCCTGGGTCGTACTCCCGACTCTCTATCTGTCGTAGCTTGAGCTCCCAGCGCCCCGTCAGCTCGGCACTCTTGAGTAGGGGATCTTGTATCGACTCGATCAGCTGTATGCCAGCCGGTGTAGCGCGTAGCGACTTGCCCTCACGAACTATGTAGCCTCGCTTGAAGAGCGTCTCGATGATAGCAGCGCGTGTGGAGGGGCGACCGATGCCGTTCATCTTAAGCGCATCTCGTAGTTCCTCATCCTCGACTCCCTTGCCTGCCGTCTCCATAGCACGTAGGAGCGTCGCCTCGGTGTAGTAGCGGGGTGGCGTAGAGGTGCTCTCACGTATCGATGGCTCGTGCGGTCCCGACTCGCCCTCCTTAAAGGGGGGGAGTGTCTGCTCCTTGTCCTTCTCCTTGTCTTTACCTCCCTCAGTGGTGTCGTCTCCCTCCTTGCCACTGTCGGGCTTGAGTACCTCACGCCATCCCTCCACGAGTATCGTCTTGCCTGAGGCGCGCAGTGGGTACTCCTCGACGGTAGCGCGTACGGTGGTCGTCGAGACCTTAGCATCGGGATAGAAGGCGGCTATGTAGCGCAGTGCCACGAGGAGGTAAATCTGCTCCTCATCGGGTGTGAGTCCGCTGCTCAGCTGTCCTGTCGGGATGATCGCATGGTGGTCGGTGATCTTCTTATTGTCAAAGACCTTCTTGCTCTTTTTCAGCGGCTTGCCACTGCTCAGTAGCGGTGCGATGAAGCCCCCGAGAGCCGCATGCCGCGCGATGCCTTGGAGTGTCTCTCCCACCTTAGGGTATTGGTCTTCGGGTAGGAAGGTGGTGTCGACACGTGGGTAGGTAGTCACCTTCTTCTCGTAGAGAGACTGTATGAGTCGGAGCGTCTGCTCAGCCGTGTAGCCAAACTTCTTATTTGCCTCCACCTGTAGCGAGGTGAGGTCGAAGAGTCGTGGCGGGTACTCCGTCGACTTCTTCTGCTCGACCGCCTGCACGACGAGTGGCTCCTTAGCGATTCGCTCGATCAGCTCCTCAACCTGCTGTCGCTCAGCAAAGGTCACCTCGACCTCTTGCGTTGTGTCTGCCCTAAAGAGCGTCCCTCGGTAAGTGGTCTGCATCTCGTAGGTTGTGACTGGTACGAAGCTCTCGATCTCCGCTTGTCTGTCAACGACCAGTGCCAGTGTCGGGGTCTGCACACGACCTACTGAGCGCACACCTCGCTGCCGACCGCCATAGCGATCTGTGAGGGTGTAGAGACGTGTCCCGTTGATCCCTAGGAGCCAGTCGCCGATGGCTCGCGCCAAGCCAGCGTAGTAGAGTGTGTCTAGCTCTTTGCTGGGACGCAAGTTGGCAAAGCCCTCGCGGATCGACTGGTCCGTCAGCGAGGAGATCCAGAGGCGCTCCACGGGACAGGTGCAGCCCGCTAGTTGGAGCACCCAGCGCTGTATCAGCTCGCCCTCTTGGCCCGCATCGCCGCAGTTGATCACACGCTCAGCTTGTGAGACCAACTCTTGGATAATGGCAAACTGCCTCTCGATGTGCTCCTCCTGGATCAGCTTGATGCCGAAGCGCTCTGGGATCATCGGCAGCGAAGCTAGTCGCCATCCCTGCCAACTGGTCTGGTAGTCCTCTGGCTCCTTGAGTGTGCAGAGGTGACCATAGGTCCAGGTGACCGCATAGCCATTGCCCTCGATATAGCCCGAGCGAGCCGTAGAGGCTCCGAGTATCTTGGCTATGTCACGCGCTACGGACGGTTTCTCAGCGATGCAGACGATCATAGTGGGTTACTTATTCATTAGTCGTACCAGCTCCCGTCTGCATCAAGTAAGCCTTGATAAAAGCATCTAGATCGCCATCCATGACCCCGTTGACATCAGAAGTCTGATAGTTCGTTCGGTGATCCTTGACACGACGATCGTCGAAGACGTAGCTACGTATCTGGGAGCCCCACTCGATCTTCTTCTTATTAGCCTCGACCTCGCTCTGAGCAGCACGGCGACGCTCCAGCTCCTTGTCGTAGAGCTGCGAGCGCAGGAGGCGCAGAGCATTCTCACGATTGTCCATCTGTGAGCGCGTCTCAGTGTTTTCGATCACGATCTCCTCCGTCTCGCCCGTGTCGGGGTCGGTGTACTGGTAGTGTAGGCGTACGCCCGTCTCCACTTTGTTGACATTCTGCCCGCCAGCTCCGCTCGAGCGGAAGGTATCCCACGAGAGCAAGCCGGGGTTCACCTCGACCTCTATCGTATCGTCCACGAGGGGTACGACAAAGACTGAAGCAAACGAAGTCATTCGCTTGCCTTGTGCATTATAGGGAGAGACGCGTACGAGGCGGTGCACGCCGTTTTCACTCTTGAGGAAGCCGTAAGCCAGCTCGCCCTCGATCTGCATGGTGACCGTCTTGATGCCGGCATCGTCGCCGTCCTGCCAGTTGGTGATGGTCACCTTGTAGCCCGAGCGCTCTGCCCAGCGCTGGTACATACGCACCAGCATAGAGGCCCAGTCCTGGCTCTCGGTGCCACCCGCACCCGCATTGATCTTGAGGACAGCCCCTAGGCGATCCTCCTCAGCGCTCAGCATATTGCGCAGCTCGAGGTCTTCGACCAGCTTGATGGCACGTGCGTAGGCATCGTCCACATCTTGCTCTTCGATGGCCTCCTCTTTGTAAAAGTCGTACGCCAGAGCCACCTCTTGCGTTGCGGCATCGACAGCCTCAAAAGCCTCGATCCATGAGCGTATCTCGCCCACACGTCGCATCTGCTGCTGGGCTCGTGGCACATCATCCCAAAAGTCTGGAGCTTGTGTCCGGAGCTCCTCTTCTTCTAGTTGGACACGTCGCTGGTCGATGTCAAAGATACCTCCCCAGCGCCTTCGTGCGCTCCAACAGCTCTGCTAGTTGGTCCTGTGTTATCATAATATATAGTGTTGTCTAGAGAGCGTATACCACGATGCTGTGGCGCGCGCTCTTTGATTTATTGTGTGAAATGGAGGGTCAAAGGTACAGCTTTTCGATCAGCTCGGCGTACTGCTCGAGGATCGCTTTGCGCTTCAGCTTGAGCGTCGGGGTAAGTGTACCCGCCTCGATGGAGAATGGCTCGGCGAGCAGGGCGATGCGCTTGACCTTCTCAAAGCCCGCTAGGTGCGCCTGCAGGGGCTCTATGTGACTTAGGAGCATGTCGCACACCTCGCTACGCTGCGCTAGATCTGCCGTGGGGAGATCGGCCAGTGCCTCCTGACCACGCTCACGGAGTCGACGACGTAGCTGCTCGTAGTTCGGATAGATCAGTGCTGCGACAAACTTGCGCTCGTCGGCCACCACAGCGCACTGCTCGATGAGCGGACTGCTGCTCAGGAGTGACTCGACCTGCTGCGGAGCGATGTACTTACCATTGCTCGTCTTGTACAGCTCTTTGATCCGCTCGGTGAAGAATAGTGTACTCCCTTCGAGCCGTCCGGCATCGCCCGTGCGGAACCACCCGTCCTCGGTGAAGGCGGCAGCATTTGCCTCATCATTGTGGTAGTATCCAGGCGTGATAGTCTCGCCACGTAGCTGTATCTCTTGCGTCTCGGGATCTATGCGTACCTCTACACCTGGCACGACTTCCCCGACGGAGCCTATGACGTAGCGCCCCGGTAGGTAGCAAGAGACTGTGGCTGAGGACTCGGAGAGCCCATAGCCGACGACAATGTTAAAGCCGGCCGACTGCAGGAACTCGTTGATCTCGTTCGAGAGCGGAGCCCCCGCTGTCGGGAAGAAGCGTCCTCGCTCCAGTCCTAAGACACGCTTGAGGATATAGAATACGGTGTAGCGGTAGAGGGCGTTGGAGATGCGTAGGCCCCACGGAGCTTTGTGCCCATGGATGCGGTAGTCGATATGATACCTATGCCCCACGCGTAGTGCCTTCCTGTAGATGCGCTGCATCATAGGCTTCGCCTGCTCGATGTGCTCCTGTACGCCTTGGTAGACTTTCTCCCAGTATCGTGGCACATTGCACATCACCGTGGGGCGTATCTGTGGCATCAGCTCCATGATGCGCTTTGGGTTCGTCACAACAACCACTTTGATAGCTGTGGCAAGGCAAAAGTAGACCCAGAGCTTCTCGAAGACATGGCTCAGCGGGAGGAAGTTGACCGAGACGTCATGATCGTTTAGCGTCGGGAAGAGCTTCTGGTGCCGCTCTACCTGCGCTAAGATCATGTGATGGGTGATCTGTACTCCCTTGGGAGTGCCTGTGGTGCCTGAGGTGTAGATGATGACAGCTGTCTCATCGGCCGTGCCAGCACCCAGCTGCGCCCGCACCTCTGTCTCGTAGGGCATCGCATCGCCCATCGATAGGAAGGTATCAAAGTACTCACTCCGCTCGTCGGCTGGATCACGCACCACTCGCTCGTCTAGTATGACCAGCTGCTGTAGTGTAGGGTGGGTCGCTAGGAGTGGGTAGACATTGTTGTACTGAAACTGCTCCCCCACGAGTATTAGCTTGACTCCTGCATGCTCCGTGATGTAGGCAACCTGCTCTGGTGAGCAAGTGGCATAGAGGGGTACGCAGACGGCACGTATAGCCATCAGTCCCAGCTCGGTGATGATGCCCTCCATCATGTTTTGCGAGTAGAGTGCCACGCGGTCTCCAGGCTGTACACCAGCCCGTACGAGAGCCTGTGCCGCCAGCATAATCTGCTCAGCTAGATGCTCTCCGCTCCACTCGTGCCACTGCTCTTCAGGCGTTCGATCCATATAGCGTAATAGGGTCTTGTGCCGATAAGTAGTAGCAAAGAGCTTGAGCAGATCACTCAGATGGTTCATGGTCAGGGTAGAGCTTAGAAGTTAGAGAGTAGAGTTTAGGGAGAGCACCTCCTTGTCAGCGTGCATGGTGGTCGATAGGTATCTTCTGGGCTAGCTCTGCCAGATCAGTATCTCGCTCTGTGAGAAAGAGTGGATGATTGCTCTCGTAGATCTGCTCGTGGAGGGAGTGGAGGAAGATCTTCTGATCCCACGAGAGGTCTCGTAGGAGTATATCGCTACTCTGCTGCATACGCGGCAGTAGCTCCTTGACGACCTCTCGCCCCTTAGGGGTGATGCTGAGGAGTAAGCTACGCCGATCTTGTAGATTGCGTGTCTGCGAGATCAATCCACCCTTGAGTAGACGACGGATGATCTCGCTACCGGAGGTCTTTTCGATTACGTTGTAATTGTTGAGTTCGGTCTTGGTCATCTCCCCTTTTGCCATGAGTGTGATGAGATAGGTGTACTCATCGATGGTCTGCAGGGGGGTGTCTTTGATCGCTTTACGCACGAGGCTACGCATATAGCGGTAGACGAAGCTGATGTCACGAGCGATCATCGCATTGAGATAGGCATGACGATGTGCCCTATCGTAGGCTCTTCGGAGCTTTTTTGCTGCTCAAGGGACTGATCGGCAAAGCGCAAAAAGTTGCTCATCGACTGCTCTGCATTGCCACGAAACTCTTCGTACCTCTCGACTAGATCGAGCAGCTCATGTAATAAAGGATAACTCATAGTGCTGTGTGCTAAAGCCTTTAACGGTTTCTATACCGCTCTAGTGGGACGAAAATCCACAACAGGACGTAGATGGGGATGCCCGCAAAAGCAGTTGTAAATGTAAGCACTAAGTAGATGAGCCGTACGATCGTCGGATCCCACCCGAAGTAGTCTGCGATGCCGCCACATACGCCTCCTATCCATGCTTCGCGAGAGCGATAAAGTCTCTTGTTGTTAGCCATAGCTGTATTGGTTGGTTTTATATTGATAAGTCTATCGTAGTTTCTTAGGCCTGGACGACCTCGGAGCTGCACTGGTTCTGCTACAAATGTACAAAAAGTTCTAGACTCAGTAGACGAGCGAACTGTGAGATGCCCGACGGCTCCATGCGCACACTGCTCGGAGTGATACAATCTGAGGAGCAGGTGGTCGCATCGTGGTACGTATCGTAAGCAATACTCCATCTCCATGTGGAGATTTAGAATTTTTACGTTGGAGTCCTCGCTTTCTCTTCGCGGGGGGGGGGAAGGATATCTACTCGAAACGAAGAAAAAACGAACAAATGCCCCCGATTTGACCATAAAATGACTCTCAACAAGAGGATATTGAGAGATTTTTGCCCAAAATAGTTGCAGAGAACGAAAAAACCACTATCTTTGAGGCATGAATAGAACTGAACATCAAGCAGAACGACTCTAGAGAGCCACTTCGCAAGTCGTCAGAGCTATTTGCAAGAACCTATATGTAGGACAAATGTATTACTAATCATAAACAAGTTTATCTATGAATAAAACAGATTTCATCAAGACTGTTGCCGAGAAGGCTCAGCTAACTCAGAAGGACGCAAAGGCTGTCTATGAGGCTATGGTAGAGACCATCCACGAGGAGATGAAGAAGGGCGAGCGCCTTACACTCGTAGGCTTTGGCTCATTCTACGTTTCTCAGCGCGCTGCTCGCAAGGGCATCAACCCACAGTCTGGCAAGACAATCCAGATCAAGGCTAGCAAGTCTATCAAGTTTAAGCCTAGCTCAGCTCTAGACATCAACAAGAAGTAAGCACTAGCTACGCACATGGATACCTTCGGGAGTGCTATCGCCCTCTCGAGGTGTATCAATAAAAGAGAGAGGGGCAGACTCCGTACAGAGTCTACCCCTCTCTCTTAACTATAAGTTGCTTGCTATCGAGTCGCTCGTCGGAAGGAGTATCTGAGGATAAGCCCCAAGAGTGTAAGGCTCACGGGGAAGGCAAACCAAATGCCCATCAATTGCAGTGGAGCGCCATGCAACCCGATGTTAAAGCCGAAGAGCCACGCCATAGTTGGTGCCACAATCAGGTGACACAGAGCAGCTGCGGGGGCCAGTACCGTCACACGACTGATCCCTCTGAGCGCATTGGCATAGATGATCTGTAGTGCATCGCCTATCTGGTAGATGCAGAGTGGAATGAGTGCTAGGTAAGTCGCCTCAGCGACCGAGAGATCGGCATTGAAGAGGCGCACCACTGGCTCGCGAAACAGAACTAGGAGTGGCATCATCACAGCTGCTACAAAGAGACAGAGGTAGACGCCCGCACTAGCCACGTGGCGGGTCTCTTGTCGCTCTCCTTGTGCTAGGAGCGTGCTGCTACGTATCGCTGTGGCTGCGCCGATGCCGTAGTAGACCATGAAGCCCAGCGTACTGACTGTCGCAATGATCTGATGCGCTGCCAAGGCTGACGTACCGATCCGAGCGACCAAGATGACCGCTATCGAAAAGGAAGCTGCCTCCATACCCATCTGCAGTGCTACGGGAGTGCCTAGTCGTAGCAATGGTGCCATCCCCTCACGCCACGACCAGCGCAAGCGCCGCAACCGCTCCAGGATCTCACGATAGCGTGGTAGCAGAGCAGTCACAGCAACGATTGCTAGCAGCATCGCTATACGACTGCTCAGCGTTGCTATGCCAGCACCATACAAGCCCCACTCGGGGAAGCCCCCTTTGCCATAGATGAGAAGGTAGTTGAGACCGATGTTGAGCACATTGCCCGCTAGGGTGATATACATCGGGATCTGCGTATCTCCCATCCCCTCGGTGTACTGCTTGAACGTATTGAAAAGCATCACCACCATAAAGCCCAAGATCTGGATACGGTAGTAGGGTAGGGCTATGGCGTGTAGCTCATGGGGTAGGTTGAACAGCTCCAGACTCCCCTCGAGGAGTAGGAGTCCCCCGCCGATTAAGAGGGCGATCAAGAGGTTGAGCAAGAAGCTATGCCCTAAGTAGTGCGCCACTTGATCGGAGCGTCCCCACTCCTTATTGGTTGCCACCAGCGGTGTCAGACCGTAGGAGAAGCCCATCCCGAAGATGATGACTAGGTTGAGAAAGTTATTGACAAAGGAAGCTGCCGCCAGCTCGTCTAGGCTGTGATGGCTCACCATCACATTGTCGGCAAAGCCCACGAGGATCAGTCCCACCTGTCCGATGATCACGGGCAGGCCCAGCCGCAGCAAAGGCCTGTAATGCTCCCGACAGCTCCGATAGTATGCACTCCAGCTCATATCAAACGAATCTCACCGGACGACTAAGAGTTGAGGCGAGCGAGAAACTCCTCCTCCGTGACGAGCGGGATGCCGAGTTGCTCCGCTTTGGCACGCTTTGAGGGACCCATATCGCTACCCATCAGGACGAAGGTCGTACGGCCGGAGATGCTCCCCACGTTAGTTCCGCCGTGCTGCTCGATGAGCTGCTTGTACTCGTCACGGCTATGCTGGGTGAAGCTGCCTGAGATAACGATCCGCTCGCCTTCGAGGCGATTGGACTGAGGCGTATCGGTCGTCTCCTCGGTGCATTCCTCTAGGACTACGCCACAGCGCTGCAGCTCTGCGATCAACTGCTGGTTACGCTCTAGCGAGAAGAAGTAAACGACCTGCTCCGCTATCTTCGGTCCTACATCGGGGAGTGCTTGCAGCTCGTAGTCGGTCGCCTGAGCTAGACGCTCGATGCTCTGAAAGTGTCGTGCCAGTGTCTTCGCCGTGCCCTCGCCGACATAGCGGATACCAATGCCGTAGAGCAAACGAGCGAAGGGACGACTCTTCGACTGCTCGATACTGGCGAGAAGGTTATTGATCGACTTCTCCTTAAAGTTCGGTAGCTGCGCCAAGTCGCTTGCGGTGAGCTTGTAGAGGTCGTCGATGTTTTCGATGAGATGTCTGTCAAAGAGCGCATCGATCGTCTCAGGCCCCACGTTGATGTCGGCAGCTCGTCGTGTGCAGTAGTGCTCGATGCGCCCCATAATCTGAGGTGGGCAGGCGTAGCTGTTGACACAGTAGTAACCCACCGAGCCATCGATCTGCTGAAGTGGCGCACCACAAGCGGGACAACGCTCTGGCAGGCGTACAGGCTCCGCCTCGGGTCGTCGGAGACTGGTCTCCACAGCGGTGATCTTAGGGATAATCTCGCCACCCTTCTCTATATATACGTAGTCATGGTAGTGTAGGTCGAGACTCTTGATGAACTCCTCGTTGTGTAGCGTGGCGCGACGCACCACCGTCCCCGAGATGAGGACCGGCTCCACATTGGCCACAGGCGTGACGATACCTGAGCGACCCACCTGATAGTCCACCGAGAGAAGCTCTGCGCGTGCGTTCTCTGGCTGATACTTATAGGCAAAAGCCCATCGTGGCGACTTCGCCGTATTGCCGAGCGCACGTTGCTGCGTGAGACTGTCCACCTTAAGGACGATACCATCCGTGGCGTAGGGCAGATCGCCCCGCTGCACGTCCCACTCATCTATATAATGGTACAGTGCCGACAAGTCGCTACTCTTAAATGGTGCGACGCCCGTGTCAAAGCCCATCTCCTCGAGGAGCTTCATCCGCTCATAGTAACTATCCGGCAGACGAGACTCGTCGTCTAGCGCATAGAGGTAGTAGCAGATGCAGAGCAGACGGCGCTGTGCCACGACACGACTATTGAGCGTCTTGAGCGTGCCCGCAGCCGCATTGCGCGGATTGGCAAAAGGCGCTTCGCCCTCAGTCGCACGCTCCCCATTGAGCCGCTCGAACTCCTTGAAGGGCAGTAGCACTTCGCCCCGCACCTCGATGCGCCCCATCGTGTAGTTGGGATGCCCCGCAACTGGGCGCAGACGTAGCGGCACCGACTGGATCGTTCGCACATTGACCGTCACATCATCGCCGAGCGTCCCGTCGCCACGCGTCACGGCACGCACCAGCACCCCCTCCTCGTAGATCAGCGATATGGAGGAGCCGTCGTACTTCATCTCCGCCACCCACGGCACATCGTCCGTAGCTAGGAGCGTGTCGGTACGCTCGCAGATCTCAGCGATCTCGTCGTAGTTGTACGTATTTGAGAGCGAAAGCATCGGCCGCTCGTGCGCCACCTGAACGAAAGCATCGTTTCGATCCCGCCCCACACGGAGGGATGGCGAGGTCGGGTCGGCCAACTCAGGGTGCTCCGCCTCCAACGTCAGGAGTCGCTGCATCAGCGCATCATAGTCCGCATCGCTAATGGTCGGGGCATTGTCTAGGTAGTAAGCGCGGTTGTGCTGCTCGATGGTTTTGCGCAGCTGCTCGATCTCTAGCTCTGTATTATTGGATGTCATAGGGAGTTACTTCACTTGGTCAAAGGGGGTACGATTCGCGATGGCGCTCCCGAGCGTCACCTCGTCGGCATACTCGATCTCGTCACCGATAGAGATACCCCGTGCGATGAGCGAGACCAGCACACCCGTAGACTCTAGACGCTTATATATATAGTAGTTGGTCGTGTCACCCTCTAGGGTCGAGCGTATGGCGAGGATCACCTCACGGACAGACTCTTCCTGGACACGCTCGTAGAGCGACTCGATCTCTAGGTCGTTTGGCGTGATGCCATCTATGGGAGAGATGATCCCGCCCAATACATGGTACAGACCTTTGTATCGGTGCGTCTGCTCGATGGTCAGCACGTCCTTCACCTGCTCGACGACGCAGACGGTACTCTGGTCCCGCTGCGGATCAGAGCAAATGTCGCAGAGCGGGCTGTCGCTGATGCAGTGGCACCGCTCGCAGTAGCAGATCTTCTGGCGAAGGTCTATGATCGCCTCCCCCAGATGCTGCGCATAGGAGGGCGGCTGACGAAGCAGGTGCAACGCCATACGCATAGCAGTCTTGCGCCCTATGCCAGGAAGGAGGGAGAGCTGATCTACGGCACGCTCGAGCCATTGGGAGGGGTACTGATCTTTCATAGTCTAGTAGGTCGCCACAAAGATACGAAAATGGCGACAGCTCTTTCACTAGAAAAAGCAATCCTCTAGAGACGAAAGACTCTTTCGTCCCTAGAGGATGTTCTATTATTATTGTCTTGTAGTGCCGCTTACTTAGCAGGCTCTAGCTCTACCGTGAAGTGACGTAGCACTGGTAGCTCACGGGTGATGACGTAGCCACGTGTGATCGACTCACGACGGTCGTAGACATTCTTGCAGGCTGCTGCGATGACGTCCATGTGATTGTTCGTGTAGGTACGACGTGGGATTGCCAGGCGGAGTAGCTCCAGCTTAGGATAGCGGTTCTCACCCGTCTTAGGATCGCGGTCTGCTAGGATAGAGCCGATCTCGACACCACGGATGCCAGCCTCTAGGTACAGCTCGATGCCGAGCGTCTGAGCGATGAACTCTTCCTTGGGAACGTGCGTCAAGATCTTCTTCGCATCGAGGAAGATAGCGTGTCCACCAGCAGGGCGCTGATAGGGTACGCCGTACTCGTCCAGCTTGCTACCGAGGTAAGCTACCTGACGGATGCGCGTGTCGAGCATGTCAAACTCCGTGTTCTCATCCAGACCGATAGCCAGCGCATTCATATCACGGCCGTTCATACCTCCATAGGTGAGGAAGCCCTCATTCATCACAGCGTACATAGAGCACTTGTGGTAGAGCTCCTCGTCACGCATAGCGAGGAAGCCACCCATGTTGACCACAGCATCCTTCTTGCTAGACATGGTCATGATGTCAGCGTAGCTGAGCATCTCACGGACGATTTCCTTGATCGACTTGTCAGCATAGCCCTCCTCACGAGTCTTGATGAAGTAAGCATTCTCAGCAAAGCGAGCGCCGTCGATCTGTAGCGGTATGCCGTACTTGTGGCACAGTTCGCTCGTCTCACGTACATTCTTCATAGAGACAGGCTGACCGCCAGCCGTGTTGTTGGTCACCGTCAGGACGCACATAGGGATCTGCTCCTTGGGGTACTTCTTGAAGCAATCCTCCAGCTTGTTCAGATCCATCTCACCCTTGAAGGGTAGCTCCAGCTCCGTATTGCTAGCCGCATCGATCGTGCAGTCGACGGCTACAGCCTTGCGAAACTCGATGTGCCCCTTCGTTGTGTCAAAGTGTGAGTTGCCCGGTACGATGTCGCCCTCCTTGAGCGTAGCCGAGTAAAGCACATTCTCCGCAGCGCGGCCCTGGTGTGTAGGGATCACGAGGGGGAAGGTGCAGATCTTCTCGACAGCATCCTTGAGGTTTTGGAAAGAGGAAGCACCCGCATAGCTCTCATCGCCAACCATGATGCCCGCCCACTGACGGTCACTCATAGCGCCCGTACCAGAGTCCGTGAGGACATCGATAAAGACCTGCGACGACTTGAGACTGAATAAGTTGTAGTGTGCTTGCTTAATCCACTGCTCGCGCTGCTCGCGCGTGCTCTTGTGTATCGGCTCTACCATTTTAATGCGGTATGCCTCGGAAAAAGGTATCTCCATAGTAGTTCTATTAAATTATTGTGTTCTTTTACTGCCCCAAAGATACGGAAAAAGATACACTAATGGTGTACGAGTAACGATTTTGTAGGGCGCTCGGTCTGAGCGTCCGTCGTGTCAAAGGTTACAGCGTCGTGATTTAACGTGGACGGACGCATGGGAGTGTTTAGGAGAAAGGCGTCCGTCGTATCAAAGCGAGAGGATTAATTCGTTGTAGGGGCGGACCTGCGTGTCCGCCCACAGGTCATACTGCGCTCCAACGAGAACGGGCGGACACAGAGGTCCGCCCCTACAAAGGTTACTTGTCCCGTGAGTCCCTACAAAGAGTTACACGTCGAGGGCTCTATCGCTTGCCACCTCGGGTAGATTTACTACCTTTGCTTCGACTAAAAAGGATATTACGAATCACACAAAAGCATCTACAGATATGCAAATAGTAGACATCAAAGGGCGCGAGGTACTAGACTCGCGCGGCAATCCAACAGTGGAGGTAGAGGTCATCCTAGATAGCGGAGCCATGGGGCGTGCCGCTGTACCTAGTGGAGCCTCAACAGGGGAACATGAAGCACTCGAGCTACGTGACGGCGACAAGAGCCGTTACCTCGGCAAGGGCGTCCGCAAGGCGGTCGAAAACGTCAACGAGGTGATCGCTCCAGCTCTCTTCGGCATGAGCGCGCTCGAGCAGCGTGAGATAGACCAGAAGATGATAGACCTAGATGGTACAGATACCAAGAGTGTGCTCGGTGCTAACGCTATCCTAGGCGTCTCGCTAGCTGTCGCTAAGGCTGCTGCTGACGAACTAGCTATACCGCTCTACCGCTACATCGGTGGTGTCAACGCACACACGCTCCCCGTGCCTATGATGAACATCATCAACGGAGGTGCACATAGCGATGCTCCCATCGCTTTTCAGGAGTTTATGATCCGTCCCATCGGTGCCAAGAGCTTTAGCGAGGCGCTCCGCATGGGTGCCGAGACATTTCACGCACTCAAGAAGGTGCTCCACGATCGTGGACTCAGCACTGCCGTAGGTGACGAGGGTGGCTTCGCTCCTAAGCTCGATGGCGTAGAGGATGCGCTCAATAGCATCATCGAGGCGATTCATCAGGCTGGCTACAAGCCTGGTAGCGACATAACCATCGCTCTAGACTGCGCCGCTAGCGAGTTTTATCATGAGGGCGTCTACAACTACGCCAAGTTTGAGGGTGAGAAGGGTCAGCAGCGCACTCCCGCCGAGCAGGTCGCTTACCTAGAGACGCTCGTCAGCAAGTACCCCATCGATAGCATCGAGGATGGTATGGACGAAAACGACTGGGAGGGATGGCATCTGCTTACCGAGAAGCTAGGCGACCGCCTGCAGCTCGTCGGTGACGACCTCTTTGTGACCAATGTGGACTACCTCAGCCGAGGCATCAAGGAGGGTTGCGCTAACTCCATCCTGATCAAGGTCAACCAGATCGGTACGCTCACAGAGACGCTCGACGCGATCGACATGGCACATCGTCACGGCTTCACAGCGGTCGTATCGCACCGCTCAGGTGAGACCGAAGATACCACCATCGCCGACATCGCCGTAGCAACCAATGCGGGACAGATCAAGACTGGTTCGCTGAGCCGCACCGACCGCATCGCTAAGTATAACCAGCTACTGCGTATCGAGGAGGAGCTAGACGCACGTGCTACATACGGATATCGTCGTTTACGCTAAGTAGTCGGTGATCGTCTCCGATTGACACTAGGCGGTCACGATATACGACGGCTTTCGTTAGCCTAATAAATAGATATCCACGTGGAAACTCGAAATTCCCACGTGGATATTTTTTATTCCCCATGTAGTTTACTGGCTGTTGGCTGGAGTGATCGGAGCTATCAGAGCTATCGGAGCCATCGGGACTCTAATCTCTAACCTCTAATGGCACTTCGATCGCTCCGATGGCTCCGATCAGGACTGGCGCATTGCAATAATTTAGAGTTGATTACATATCGATGCGGGGCTGTGTCGGTGAAAACT
>OLQD01000362.1_pt1 | contig 43918 bp, 36 predicted proteins | sample 1672841 | NCBI WGS metagenome assembly OLQD01 (sample SAMEA3136729, study PRJEB25190) | human gut metagenome | biome: human gut; feature: human-associated habitat; material: faeces | place: Austria | collected 2013 | reverse complement strand
TAACATTCCATGTTGTCATAAATTTAGTATAACTTTGGTAAATATTGTGAAATCAGAAATAATTATGTGAAATTATCAAAATTTAGAAAATCCTTCTTTTTATTCGTATTAGAGAGTGGAAAGGAGGGATCATCTTAAATTCGATGAATATTGAGTCTAAGAAGTTTTAGGACAACTCAAAAACTTTGTCTCGATTTTCAATGCACTTTTATTTGATGGAATATCTTAAGGATGAAAACAGTGAACTTGTCATGAATGTTTCTAGTAAGCATGTGGATATCATCAAGTGGGATGACGATGGTATATATTTGGATTTGTTCGTGATTGAAAGCCAAAGAGTCCATGGTCGCAAGAGTTATAATTCGTCAAAACTTTAAGAAGCATGTACCCATGCATACAAGACTTCCAATGATTTTAACAGTCGTCCTATATGTGGGTGAATCCAAGTTGAATGTTGCTAAAAGATTGAGTGAACTAGAAATCATTCATCCAGGATTTGAAGGAATGTTCAATGAGTTTAAACTAAACCTGATTGAGCTAAACACAAATTGAAACTAAAATACAGGTGAAAAGGCAACACAGGACTTTTTTGATCTATTGCGTATGATCTATAGAAAACAGATTTCTAGATCGAGAGTTTAATCGTGATGCATTGTATTTTGCGTGTGTAGTGACTAAGAACAAAGAGTTATTGACTATCTACTAGAAAAGTGTGTAGAGCATTAGATGAAATGTTTGAAGAATCGACAAACAGAGGAATCCAGTTAGGTATCAAACAAGGTATTGAGCTAAATCGATTAGAAGTATACCAAACTATGTTAGATAAAGGATTTAGTGTTAAAGCTATCGCATCGATCTTTTCAGTGAGTGAAGAATCGATAAAAAAGCTTTTGATGAAAGTTTAATGATTAAGGTATGGATGTTCGTGTCCTTATTTTTTTATTTGAAATTTAGCACTCGGTTGTTGACGGTGCTAAAAATTGTGATATACTAATAGCAGACAAGGAAAATGAGTGCTAGAAGGAGGTCTTCACAATGGAAATCACACAACGTCAAAAGATAATCTTTAAAACGATAGTTGAGGAGTTTACTCGTTGTGCAGAACCAGTTGGTTCGAAGACTTTGATGGAGCTTCTAGATTTCCCGGTTTCATCAGCAACTATTCGTAATGAGATGGCAACGCTTGAAAAACTCGGGTTATTAGAGAAAACCCATACTTCGAGTGGTCGTATTCCAAGTCAAAAAGGCTATAGGTACTATGTTGAACATCTTATGGAAGCGGATTTGGATTCTTCTACAAAGAATGCTTTGCAGCAAGTCTTTAGTGAAAGACATTATTCGTTAGAAGAGGTTGTTCAAAAAAGCTGTGATATTTTGTCTCATATGACAAATTTGACCAGTGTTGTTCTAGGACCTGATAGCAGGCATCAGACTTTACAACATGTACAGTTGATTCCTATCAATAATCAAAGTGCGGTTGCGATCATTGTGACTGATCAAGGGCATACAGAAAATAAGGTATTCCAATTTGGCACAGATGTTTCTATGCAAGATATTCAAAATTGTACAGATTTGTTGAATGACCAGTTAGTGGGAACACCAATTGAAAATGTCGTTGATAAGATGAAAGAAATTGAACCGATGATGGCGGCCAAGCTCGTTCGACATGAAGTTTTGTTTGAAGCGTTCGTTTCAGCCTTTATGCGATTTGCGACAGAAAAAGTTGCGGTTTCTGGACGAAGCAATATGTTGTATCAACCAGAATTTAGTGATATCAACAAATTAAAACAAATGATGCGTATATTAGAAAATGGAAATTTATTCCATCAATGGACGGATCAAGAAGGAAATGTTGCAATCCAGATTGGTGAAAGAAACGAGTTGTTACAAATTGGAGATTGTTCGGTATTAACGACAAAATTCCATTATAACAGCGATGAGGAAGGACAATTAATGGTTGTTGGTCCAAATCGAATGCAATATTCCAAGGTCGTGGCCTTGATGGATTATATGTCAAATGTCATCGAAGACGTCTTTGGAACAGACAAAAATGAAGGAGGTGCCAATGATGAGCAAAGAAGAAAATAAAGAAGTAAAAGAAGAAGTTGTTGAAGAAGTAACAGAAGAAACAACTGAAGATGTAGTTGAAGAAAAAAAAGAACCAAGTTCAGATGAAATCATTGAAGGCTTGAAGGCAGAACTTGATAAGGCAAAAAATGATGTAGCACGTGCTTATGCAGATACAGAAAACATGAAGAAACGTCTACAGAAAGATGCAGATGCAACAAGAAAATATCGCTTCCAACAGCCAGCAACGGAAATCTTGCCAATTCTTGATTCAATGGAAATGGCTTTGAAAGTACAAACCGAGGATGAAACAATTAAGAATTATGTCAAAGGTTTTGAGATGATTCATAAGCAATTGAAAGGTGTGCTGGAAAAAGAAGGCGTACAGGAAATAGATGCAACGGATAAACCATTTGACCACAACACGATGCAGGCTTTAATGCAAGAGAAAAAAGAAGGTGTTGAAAGTGGAATGGTTATTGAAGTATTACAGAAAGGATATATGTTGAAGGATCGTATTTTACGACCAGCATTAGTAAAAGTAAGCGAATAGGGAGGTAATTATCATGAGTAAAATTATTGGTATTGACTTAGGTACAACAAATAGCTGTGTTGCGGTTATGGAAGGTAAAGATAGTAAAGTAATTCCTAACCCAGAAGGAAATCGTACAACACCAAGTGTTGTTGCGTTCAAAGATGGAGAACGTATTATTGGTGATGCTGCAAAACGTCAGGCAGTCACAAACAAAAATACAATTAGTTCAATTAAACGTTTAATGGGAACTAGTGAAAAAGTAGAAGCAGAAGGAAAATCATATACACCACAAGAAATTAGTGCAATGATTCTTCAATATTTGAAATCCTATGCAGAAGACTACTTAGGAGAAAAAGTAACAAAGGCTGTTATTACAGTTCCTGCATACTTCAACGATGCTCAACGTCAAGCAACTAAAGATGCTGGTAAGATTGCCGGATTAGAAGTAGAACGTATTATTAACGAACCAACAGCTGCAGCATTGGCTTATGGTATTGATAAAACAGATAAAGAAGAAAAAGTATTGATCTATGACTTAGGTGGAGGTACATTCGATGTTAGTATCCTTGACTTAGCGGATGGAACATTCGAAGTATTATCAACAAACGGAGATACTCACTTAGGTGGAGATGACTTCGATAACGTATTAGTAGACTGGATGGTTGATACATTCAAGAAAGATAACGCAATTGACTTATCAAAAGATCCAATGGCTATGCAACGTTTAAAAGAAGCTGCTGAAAAAGCTAAAAAAGATTTGAGTGGTGTAATGCAGACACAAATCAGCTTACCATTTATCTCAGCAGGTCCAGCAGGTCCATTGCACTTTGATACAACATTAACACGTGCTAAATTTGATGATATGACTAAGCATTTAGTAGAACGTACATTAATTCCAATTGACAATGCATTAAGAGATGCTAAATTGTCTAAATCAGACATCGACGAAGTATTATTAGTTGGTGGATCTACTCGTATTCCAGCTGTTCAAGAAGCTGTACGTAGAGCATTAGGAAAAGATCCTAACCACTCAGTTAACCCAGATGAAGCTGTAGCTATGGGTGCTGCTATCCAAGGTGGAGTTATCTCAGGTGATGTTAACGATGTATTATTACTAGATGTTACACCACTTTCATTAGGTATCGAAACTATGGGTGGAGTTATGACAGTATTGATCCCTCGTAACACTACAATTCCTACAAGTAAATCACAAATCTTCTCAACAGCTGCAGATAACCAGCCAGCTGTAGATATCCGTGTATTACAAGGTGAACGTCCAATGGCTAACGACAACAAAGAATTAGGTAACTTCCAATTAAATGGAATTGCACCTGCTCGTCGTGGCGTTCCTCAAATCGAAGTTAAATTCGATATTGATGCCAACGGTATCGTACATGTAAGTGCTACAGATAAGGGTACTGGTAAAGAACAACACATCACAATTCAAAACTCTAGTGGATTAAGTGATGAAGAAATCGATCGTATGGTTCGTGAAGCTGAAGATAACAAGGCTGAAGATGAAAAACGTAAAGAAGAAATCGATTTACGTAACAAAGCAGAAGGTTTCATTGCACAAATCGATGGTATGTTAGAAGACAACAAAGATAAGATTGATCCAAAACAAGCTGAAGAAACTAAGAAATTGCGTGATGATTTACAAAAATCTTTAGACGAAAATAACATGGAAGAAGTGAAGTCTAAATTAGATATGCTTGAAAAAGCAGCAATGCAGGCAGGTCAAGCAATGTACAATCAGCCAAATGGTGATGCAGCTTCACAATCAACACAAACTCATTCAGGCGATGATGTAGTTGACGGTGAATACACTGAGAAGTAAAATAAATAAGCAACATTTGAAGTTCTAGCCTTGCTAGAACTTCTTCGTATCGTATGGAGGGATTCACATGGCAGAAAAACGTGACTATTATGAAGTGCTTGGTGTTAGTAAAAGTGCGACACCAGATGAAATTAAAAAGGCCTATCGAAAATTGGCCATGAAATATCACCCCGATCGAAATCATGAACCTGGAGCTGAAGATAAGTTCAAGGAAATCAATGAAGCTTATGAAGTATTAAGCGATGAGAAAAAGCGTGCTACCTATGATCAATTTGGTCATGCAGGTATGGATGGAGCCTTTGGACAGGGTGGTGGATTCTCTGGAGGATTCACAGACTTTGGCGATTTAGGAGACATCTTCGGTTCGTTCTTTGGTGGAGGATTTGGCGGTGGAGGATCCCGTCGTTCAAGTAACCAGCCTCGACAAGGACAAGACCGTTACATGCAGATGCGCATTGATTTCATGGATTCAATTTTTGGTAAAACAGAAACGATTTCATTGGATGTAGATGAAACATGTAAACATTGTAATGGATCTGGAGCAGAAAGCCCTAGTGATGTACAAACATGTCCTACATGCCATGGTTCTGGATATGTTATGTCTCAACAAAGAACACCATTTGGTGTAATTCAGCAACAAAGTGTATGTCCAGATTGTCATGGTACAGGTAAAAAGGTTACGCGTGCATGCTCACATTGTCATGGTAAAGGCTATGAGCACCGTCGTGTAAAACTAGATATTAAGATTCCAGCAGGAATTCAATCTGGTCAACAGATTCGTATTCCAGGAAAAGGTGAAAGAGGAACAAATGGAGGACCTAATGGCGATTTATATATCGAAATTATGGTTACACCACATCCAACTTTCAAACGTGAAGACAACAACATCTTTATTAAAGTTCCAATTAGTTCAATTGATGCGACAATTGGATGCACAATTCAAGTGCCAACCGTTTATGGTGATGTTGAATTGAAGATTCCTGAAGGAACTCAGCCAAACACAAAATTCCGCTTAAAAGGAAAAGGTGTAAAAGCTCGTTCAGGTCAGGGGGATGAGTTTGTAGAAGTGCAGGTAGAAATTCCACGTAAAGTATCTCGTAGAGAAAGAGAACTATATGAAGAATTGAAATCAGGACAATCTGAATCTCCTTTTGAAAGATTTAAAAGAGCATTTAAATAGAAAAAGAGCAGAAGGTTTCATTAAGCTTTCTGCTCTTTCTTTTTCTTCATCTTGTCAGAATCCAAGAAAAACATTGTAAATGTAGCACGAGAAAGAAGTACATTTTCATCATTGAAGATAAACACTTCATACACTCCCGTTGTTCTTCCACTTGAAATCTCTTGGGCAATCCCAATTAATTTACCACCACGACCCGGTTTGATATAATTAATTGTTCCTGTAAGTGTGACACTATCTCTTCCTGTCGCAAAGCTTGCAGCTCCTGCAACTGTATCGGCTAAAGAGAAAAGGGCGCCACCATGTACAAAGCCATGTATATTTAAAATTTGTTCATCAATAATCATTTCTACTTTCGCAAAACCATGTCGTACCTCCGTAACGCGCATATCATTGCTTTGTAGAAATTGACTCGAACTATTAAGACGTTCCATTAAAGCTTGCATGTTTTCTTCCATAAACACCCTCCAACAATGCTTTTATTATAACATGAAATGATGTTATAATGCTTATTGTGATTAAGAAGGAGAATGATTTATGGATTCAAATAATATATGGTTTAAAGTCATTGTGGGTGTTATATTGGTTGGATATATGGCATTCATATTCTATCAAAGCTTAAAAGGTGGAATTGCCTATAAAAAGGAATTCGAAAATTTTAAGAATTCACATAAGCATTATGAAACAGTAGTTGATGGCGGATATTGGGTATGGATCATGGTTGCAATGGCAGTCTTGGCTTTTGTGTTGATGTTTATGGCACCAAAATTAGCTCAAAATGATCAAACATATTACTACTACCTAGCATACGGATGCATTGGATTGGTATTCTTGGGATTAGCTATTGATTCATATACACATCGTCGTGTTTATTTAACAGAAGAAGGATTCTTTTTTGAAGATACGTATTATCGTTATCGAATGGTTGCAAATTTTGAATTTAAAAATGGTATTATTGCACACAATTGCAGCGTGTTAATGAGTAATCGTGATAAAATTGTTGTCACAAAAAAGATTGGTGAATTGTTGCAGACAAAACAAAAAGAATTTAAAAAAGCGAAGAAAGAACGTCGTAAATAATGATTTTTTTATCGGATTTAGATGGAACTTTAATGAATTCAAAAGGTGAAATCACAATCGAAGATGTTGAAGCCATCCGTCGTTGGACGCAAAAACATGCCTTTGGCTTTGTAACAGGTAGAGATAAGGCTTTTTGTGATAAACTAGCTCAAAAATATCAATTGACATGCGATTGTATGATTACGGATAATGGGGCAAATGCGTATTATAAACAAGAAAATGTATATTCGTCCCTAATTGATTTAGATGATGGAATGCAGATGTGCAAAAAGATTTTGGATTCTAAAGTAGATGTATTCTATACAGATGAAAAAGGGAATCGATATTATCCAATTCAAGCGTATGGAGTGGATCGATTACATGTTTTTGAAAAGAAACAACCATCTTTAGGTACATTTTCAAATATAGACATCCTAGAATATTTAAAGAATCGTACTGTGGGCTTGGCTAAAATCAGTATGTATGTTGAAGCGGATTTAGAATTATTGTTGGATCACTTTAAAAGATTGTTTAAAGATTATGAAGTGATGGCAACTTCTAGGGATTATATTGAAATTACAAGAAAAGACACAAATAAGTGGGAGGCCTTTTGCCATTTACCTATAGATGATGCGATTTTTATTGGGGATGGAGAAAATGATTTGTGTATATTAAAAAATTTGAAAGATACCTATGTAATGAATCATGCACCAGATATAGTTAAGGCGTATGGTGTAGGTGTAATGAGTGTAGCACAAGCAATTAATATAGAAAGTAGGAAAGAACATGTCTAGAAAGAGAAGAAAAGGAGCAAAGGCGACAGCAGCCTCTATGGTAATGGATACATTGAAAAAAAGAGGAGCAATTGATGAGGCGCACGCAGTAGATGTAAGTGCATTTAAAAATCTTCCTTATGCATCTTCAACAATTAGTTATACAATTTCCAATTTGATGGAAGAGGGCGTTGTTGGAAAAACGCAGGATGATAAATTCTATTATGATGATTTAGGATTTAAAGCTTTAGAAACAAAGTTTGTACGTGGTTATTCAATGATTTTTATTGTTCCGATTGTCATTGCGATCCTTGTTTATGTTCTACAAAAAGTATTATTATAAAAGAGTGTCGCAGTAATGCGACATTTTCTGTAAGGAAAGGAGATTTGAATGGAGAAGCCAAAATCGTTTGTGTATATCATCTTCTGCTTAACAATTTGTTTAATTTTTGCGATTGGAAGCAATTATTTGATCAATACGACTACACAGGCGAATATGATATACAATTCGAATGAGCCACGTAAGATTGGCGCAACATATATGACCTACAACAATACGTTCTATTCGGTGGTGAATGAGGAAATCTCAAAAGTAGTCAAAGAGCATGGAGATCAGCTGATTACTTTGGATCCGGCCATGAGTTTAAAGAAGCAGAAGGAACAAATTCAATACTTAATGGACCAACAAGTGGATGCCTTAGTGGTTACGCCGGTGGATTATGAAGGATTAAAAGATTCTTTAAAGCTTGCCTATAAGAAAGGGATTCCTGTAATTGTAGTGGATACGGAAGTTAAGCATAATAAATATGTGAACTATAGTATTGTCAGTGATAACTATGATGCGGGCGTACAATGTGCCAAAGATATGATGAGTAAGTTGGATCATGCCAATATTGTCTTGCTTCAACATTCGACAACTCGTTCTGGCTATTTACGAATTAAGGGATTTGAGGATACGATTCAGTCCAACTCAAATTATAAAGTGGTTCAGAGAATGGAATGTGAGGGACAATTAGAGAAGGCCATGCCAAAAATGGAGTCTTTTATTGAGAAAGGAATAGAATTTGATGTAGTGATGTGTCTAAATGATCCAAGCGCAATGGGCGCAATGGCCGCACTTTCATCGAACAATATGTTGGAAGGCAAGTATGTGTATGGCATAGATGGAACGCCAGAAGCTAAAGAAATGGTGTTAGAAGGTAAAATGGAGGCAACGGTCGCTCAATCTCCCAAAACATTTGGAAAGAAGGCGTCAGAAGCTATTTATAAGATGTTTTCGCAAGAAACAATCAAGAATAAAAATGAAGTGAGTCCTGTGCAAATCATCACAAAAGACAATGTTCATGATTATTCTACGGAGGGCTGGCAATGATACAAGATATAAAAAAATATAATGTATGGATTGTCTACGTCTGTATGTGGATCTTTAGTTTTTTTACCGTTTGGTACATAGCGATTGTGATGTATTATACATTGGTTCATGTTACACAAAGTGGCTATGCCTCAGATTTTATTAAGAATATTTCCACACTTTCTAATGTTCCCATTCGATCCTTCTATGTAGCGGTATTTGGCTTTATTGGATTGTTTTGTTTCGTGAGCATACGAAAAAAGATTCGATTTTTTAATCGTCATCAAATTATTCCGATTTTAATTGAACTTGGATTGAGCCTATTGATCATGAAGAATATATCGTTTAGTACAACGTGTATTTTATTTTTGATTATTGCGGATAGCCTACTCTATGTGGATAAACCAGTTGATCGTTCAATTTGCATCATACTTGTCTTTTTAGCTTACATGCTATCCAATTATGGATATTTATCCAACTATATTCCTATGATTTCATTCCAGGAATATTTGTCGGTGTATAATCCAAAAACACAAGGCTTGTTGCTGGGGATTGAAGTGACTTTTAGCAATTCAAATATTGTGCTGTTTATTGCCTATATATTCTTGTATTTACAGAAACAAATGGATGAAACGCAGAAATTCGCGGCTTTAAATGTCGAATTAAAACGTTTAAATAATCAATTAAAGGGCTATGCGAATTTGCGTGAAAAAATGGGTGAAACCAAAGAAAGGAACCGTCTTGCTCGTGAGATTCATGATACATTAGGGCATACTTTAACGGGGTTAAGTGTTGGTCTTGAAGCGTGTCGAGTGATGATTGATAAGGATGTCAATGTCACAAAAGCACAATTGGGTATTTTGGAAGAGAGCGCTAAACGCGGTTTAACCGATGTCAGGCGTTCGGTGGATAAGTTGAAGCCAGATGCATTAGAGCGGTATTCTTTAAAAGAAGCATTGGATATGATGATCATGGATTATCAGAAATTGACCGATGTGACCATTCTTTATTTATGTCATTTGCCTTTGGTGAATTTGAATGCGGACGAAGAAGAAATTGTGTATCGTGTTGTTCAAGAAGGAATGACCAATTCAGTAAGGCATGGGCATGCGACAAAAATTTACGTTTCAATTGCACAGGCAGATAATAATTTGATTATAATTATAGAAGATAATGGTCAGGGTTGTAAGGATGTTAAACCAGGATTTGGCATTCATCATTTGACAGAACGTATTGACTTACTTCAGGGAAAAATACGTTATTATGGGGATAAAGGTTTTGAATTGATTGTAGAAATACCAATGAGAAGAGGAGAGAATAATGGTTAAAATTATGATTGCGGATGATCAGCAGCTCATTCGAGAAAGCTTAAAGATCATCTTAGATTCAGATCCGAATTTTAAAGTAGTAAAAGTAGTTGGCAGTGGACAAGAAGTATTGGATACATTGGAAACAGAAAGTATAGATGTTATCTTGATGGATGTGCGTATGCCAAATATGAGTGGCGTAGAGTGTACTCGTTTAGTGAAAAAGAAGAATCCAAATATAAAAGTCATAATATTAACGACTTTTGATGATGATGAGTATATTTATGATGCATTAAAATATGGAGCGAGTGGATATCTTTTGAAGGGATGTTCCTTAGAAGAGTTAAGTACGGCTATTCATAATGTTCTAGCGGGAGGAGCATGTTTCAACCCGAATGTGGCGGGTAAAGTGACACAGTTCTTTTCTCAGATGGCAAATTCGAATGGGGAATTTAATTTTGAACATGAAGGAGATGAACATATCGATTTGAGTGATACAGAATGTAAGATTATTGCCCAAATTGGTCATGGTTATTCGAATAAGGAAATTGCACAAAAATTAGGTTTTAGTGAAGGGACGATTCGTAACTATTTAAGTGTGATTCTGGATAAACTAGATTTAAGAGATCGTACACAATTAGCTATTTGGTATTTGTCTAGGGGAAATAAATAATGGTAAAAAAAAGATTAAGAACTTTTTTGATAGCCATGTTGGTGTGTTGTTTGTTAGGAACATTTTATTATATGCAAAAACCCGTTGTTTTAACGATTGGCGTATTTGCGGGTAGTAATTGGAATGTGCCAAGTCCAGATAGTGGTAAGATTATTGATAATGCGATCAAACGGTTTGAAAAAACACATCCGAATGTTCAAGTGAAATATGTCAGTGGTATCTTGAAAGATGACTATTCAGCTTGGCTTTCCAAGGAGGCTTTGGATGGAAAGCTTCCCGATGTTTTCATGGTGTTGAGTGATGATCTTTCAACTTATGCCAAAGTAGGCATGTTAGAATCACTAGATACATATATGCAGACGGATCCTGATTTTAATAAAATGCGATATTTTTCAACGACGCTCAATGCGGGTAATATTTATGATCAGCAGTATGCACTTCCTTATGAGAGTTCACCGACTTTGATGTTTGTGAATAAAACATTATTAGAAGAGAATGGAATTGAAATACCGAATGTCAATTGGACGTGGGATGACTTCTATGCGATTTGTGAAAAGTTGACTGTGGATACGGATGACGATGGAGAAATCGATCAGTTTGGCGAGTATGGCTACACTTGGCAGAATGCATTAAGCTCGAATGGACAGGCGTTATATGATGAAAAAAGTATGAAGGGTACTTTGCAGAATGCGGATGTATATTCAGCTATTGAATTTGTTCGTAAGTTAAATCGCTTGAATTATGGACAAAACGTAACCAGTGAATTGTTTGATAAAGGGAAAACCGCCTTTTGTCCGATGATGTTTAGTGAGTATAGAACATATAAACCATATCCTTGGAGTGTAAAAAAGTATTCAAACTTTGAATGGGATTGTCTTCCAATGCCGGCAGGCCCAAGTGGTTATAATGTTTCGCAAATGGATAGCTTATTATGTGGCATTAGTAAAATGTCTTCTAAGAAAAAGATGGCTTGGGAATTTTTAAAGTTACTTTGTTACGATGAAACAACACAGGAGAGCTTGTTTAAATATTCGCAGGGTGTTTCAGTGTTGAAGAATGTTTCGACATCTAAAAATGTGACAAAGTATATTCAGGAGGATGCACCATTGGATTCGAGTTATAATTTAGATTTTTTTGATGACATGATGGAACGGGCAATCACAATAAAAAAACTGGATGGCTATGATCAATTGTATTCGATGGCAGATAGTGAAATTCGAAGAGTCATTGATACAAATGAAGATATTGAGAGCGCAATGCAAAATTTGAATGATGAATTGAATATATTATTGGAGAAGCAGTAGGAAGTTAAATTTCTGCTGCTTTTTTTCTTGTTTGATTCCGAAAATGACATTTGTCACATAAAAGTAGTGACATATGAAAATTGAAAAGGTTTTCAAAGAGATTATAATGAATGTGTATTCTATGTGATACTCATGTTTGGAAGTCGCTAAAATATGTGAAATTGTGTGCTAAAACACTTGAAAACGCTAACATATTTATTATAAAATGTGGGTATAAGAAAACGCGGAGGAAAAAATAATGAAATATGTAGTTATGGTAAGCCATGGCGAATTCGCCCCTGGATTACACAGTGCCGTTAAAATGATGACGGGAGATCGTGAAGATGTATTGTCTACAAGCTTAAAGGACGGAATGAGCGCAGACGAATTTGCATCTAACTTTGCTGAATTGGTTAAAGATTTCAAAGCAGATGATCAAGTTATTTTATTAGCTGACATCTTGAGTGGTTCTCCATTCACAAACGCATTGAACGTTTTGGATCAAAGAGGATTACTTGGAAATACATTAGTTATTGCTGGTATGAATATGCCTCTTGCGATTACTGCTGTATTGATGAAAGATAACTTCGATAATGTTCAAGATTTGAAAGATACATTATTAAGCGAAGGTCGTACAGGATTGACAGATTTCACTGTTGCTTCTGATGATGACGACGAAGATCTATAGGATTTGGCTATAACGCATATAGCGAAGGCATAAACAGAATAAAGGAGGACATATAATGATTAGTTTTATTCGTGTTGATGATCGTATTATCCACGGTCAGATTGTTACAAGATGGTCTAAAGAATACCCTTGTGATGGAATTATCGCAGTTAACGACAAAGCTGCAACTACTCCTGTATTGACACAATCATTCAAGGCTAGTACAGACAAGAAAGTATTCGTATGGACAAAGGAACACTGGAGAGAAAAAGCAGAAACAGTTAAGAACTCTAACAAGAAATATTTCTTAATTACTAAAAACCCAGTGGATATGAAAGAATTGTTAGTAGACGATGGATTCGTACCTAACGATGTTAAAACAGTAGTTATTGGACCATGTAATGACCGTCCAGGAGCTACAAAATTAGGACAAAACCAGTCAATTACACAAGAAGAAGCTGAAGCATGCGAAGCTTTAACAAATGCTGGTTATACAGTATTGTTTGCATTATTAAAAGAAACTGCAATCGGTACTTGGGACAAATTTAGATCTAAATTTGGTTACTAATAGTGGGAATAGTAAACAAATTAAGATAAATAGAGAGAAAAAAGGAGAGATTAATAATGAGTTGGTTACAAGCAATTTTAATTGGACTTATGAGTTGTACAGCTGCTAGTACAATTGCTTGCTTAGGTACAACAGTAGGTAACTACACGTTGAACCGTCCTCTTGTTGCATCATTATTCGTAGGTTTAATCCTAGGTGATGTTTCAGGATGTATTCAAATTGGTATTCCAATGCAGGTAATGTGGATCGCATTGGTAACACCTGGTGGAACAGTCGCATCTGACTTACGTGCCGTAAGTTACATTGGTATTCCATTGGCTTATGTTGGAGCAAAAGCTTCCGGTATGGATTTTGGAGGAACTGATGCTCAAGGTTTAGCATCTAGTATCTCAGCCATGACTGGTGTAATCGGTATTACTTTATTCTATGGAACAGCTATGATGAACCTTATTTGGCAACACTGGGGCTGGGCTCAATTGGATAAAGGAAACTTAGATTGTTTAGGAAAAGTTGATGTTGTTCTCCCACTAATTTCACACTTTGTATTATCATTCTTGCCAGTTACTTTACTTTGCTACTATGGATCTGGAGCTGTAGCTGAATTGTTCCAGAGCTTGAATACTGAAGTATGGTATGTAAAAGCCATCTTATCAGTAGGATCAGTACTTCCTGCAGTAGGTATTGGTATCTTGTTAAAATCAGTAGTATCTAAGACTTCTGACTTGATTTACTTCATGTTCGGATTCGCTTTAGCTGCTTCTATGGGATTAACATTAATTGCTGCTACAGTTGTTGGTGGTGTATTCGCATTGATTAACTACCAAATGACAATGATGAAAGCTACAGGTGCTGTTGGCGGTGCATCTGCTGACTATGATGACGAGGAGGACATTTAATTATGAAAAAGATTTCTAAGAAAACATTAAATAGTTCTTTCTGGCGTTGGTGGTATGGAAACTTAACATGTTTCTCACACGAACACATGCAGACATTTGGTTACATGTGGTCAATGCTTCCAATTATTAAGGAATTATATCCTACTCGCGAAGAACAATCAGAAAAAATGACTACTTACTACCCATTCTTCAATACTGAACCTCAGATTGGATCTATCGTAGTTGGTATCACAGCTGGTTTGGAAGAAGCTCGTGCAAACGGAGCTGAAGGAATCGATGATGAAATGATCAACGGTATCCGTGCAGGTCTAATGGGACCTTTGGCAGGTATTGGTGACTCATTGATCGTTGGTACTTACATTCCTATCTTATTAGGTATTGCATTAGGTTTCGCAGAAGGTGGATCACCTTTAGGACCTTTATTCTATATCATCGTATGGAACGCAACTTCAATTTGGTTCCAAAAATTCGTATACTTCAAAGGTTATGAATTAGGTGGTAGTGCTGTTGAATTGTTAGTAGGACAAAAAGCAACTGCGTTCCGTGAATCCGTATTGGTTATGGGACAAGTTATCGTTGGTGCGATGGCAGCTTCTTGGGTATCAATTTCAACTAACTTAGTAATTGCACAATCTTATGATGCAGAAACTGGTAAATTAACAGACGTAACATTAGGATCTAAATTAGATGGAGCTTTCCCTAAGATCTTAACAATGTTATTCGTATTGTTTGCTTGGTGGTTGATGGCTAAGAAAAACATTACTCCAATTAAAGTATTGTTATTGTTCGTAGTTATCGGATTCGTAGGATCTGTTGTAGGATTCTTAGGATAATCACTTAAGACAATTAAAGACGGGCTTAACTTGTTAGGCCTGTCTTTTTTTCTTATAATATATGTATATTTGAAAAAGGAGCGTTTATTATGAGTTTGAGCCGCAAAGAAAGAGATCAGCTTGCTGAAGTGATTCAAAGAGAAAATGAAATGGTATTAAAAGTGGGAAGAATGGTCAGAAATGCCTTTATTCTAACACTTGCTTTTGGTGCTGTTACATATTGGGGATGGTCAGGAATGACAGATCCAATGTTTCCTAATATTCCTATGAGTGTACGTAATGTAGCTAAATGGATTGCTTTGATTGGTTTGATTTTATCGGGTTTATTTACAGTTTTAGGATTTATTTCTCATAGAAATGGGAAAAAAAGCGTATTAAAGAAGATTGATTTATACGAAAAAAAATAGAGATTTATCTGTTTTAGTTTATAAAATGTTGTTATTAACTAAAAACAACAATTATTGTGTTATCTAGACACATAATTTCACATAATATAACCGTATCTATCACTTTATTGTTTAGTAACATACAGTTGAGCCAAAGTTAGTGGCTTACTTCATAATCAAATTCCCTTTCTTAAAACTTTCTTGAGAAGCCCCGCTGAAGGGGCTTTTCATTTGCTTTCTTGAAAGTTGGACATACAAATAGTAGATGCGATATAATAATAAGGATGAAAGAAGTGTAATTTTTTATGGAAGATAAAATACGAATTATAATGTATTCAAGTGCAGATAAAGTAGATGGCCAAGGCGTAGGCAGTGCCTATGAAGAACAGGTGAATTTGGTTAAAGAAGGAGCTAGTGACATTTTTGAAGTGGGAATCAATAACTGGATTAAAACACCAGATATTCAGCATTTCCATACGGTAGACCCTACTTTCTTTGTAAAGATGCAAAATCATAAAGCGGCGAATGTGGCATATTGCCATTTTTTACCGGATACACTAGAAGGAAGTTTAAAAATTCCAGCACCTTTATTAAATGTATTCCGTTCTTATTTGATTCAATTCTATAAGAGTGCGGATCGTTTGGTAGTTGTAAATCCTAGTTTTATTGATGCATTAGTAGAATATGGTATTGATCGAGAAAAAATTTATTATATTCCTAATTATGTATCTAAGGAGAAATTCTATCGTAAATCCGATGAGGAATGTGCTTCTATTCGTGAAAAATATGGTGTAGCTAAAGATGCCTTTGTTGTATTAGGCGCTGGACAGGTACAAACGCGTAAGGGTGTTCTTGATTTTGTGAATGTCGCAAAAGAAATGCCAGATGTTCAATTTGTATGGGCTGGAGGCTTTTCGTTTGGTCGTATTACGGATGGGTATGAAGAATTGAAGAAGCTACAGGAAAATCCACCTGAGAATTGTAAATTCTTGGGTATTGTTCCTAGAGAAGAAATGGTGGACTTATATAATATGGCAGATGTGCTTTTTGTTCCTAGCTATAATGAATTGTTTCCAATGACTATTTTAGAAGCTGTGAATTTACATGTGCCATTAGTGCTTCGTGATTTAGATTTATATAAAGATATTTTATTTGATCGTTATATGCATGCAGATGATAATAATGGATTTAAACAATGCTTACAAGAGTTAAAGGAAAATCCAGATGTGTATGCGAAGTATCAAAATGAGAGTCGCATGTTGAGTGAGTTCTATTCGAAGGAACATGTATTGAATATGTGGCGTGAATTTTATTTAAGTGCTTATAAGGATAAACAAGAGGAATTGTTAAGTAAGAAAAAATAGGGGTAGGTTTTTATGAAAAAACAGAAATACGTACTAAATCTGTTACTTATTCTTGCTTTGACGGGTTTTGCCCTATGGTTTGCCCTAAAGGATAATTTTCATCAGGTTTTAAAGTGCATTTCACAAATGAATCTGTTAAGCCTTGTCATTGTTTTATTATGGGGAGTTCTTTTTACTGCGGTCTGGGGTCTAGTATATTATGTGCTTGGAAGAAAATATACGGATCACTATACGCCGGGAAAAGGTGTTCTTGTGGCTTTTATTGGTTCCTTTTTTTCGGGTATAACACCGAGTAGTACGGGTGGACAATTTGTTCAAGCTTATATTATGAAAAAACAAGGAATTAAAGTGAGTGATGGAGCTAGCTTATTATGGGCTGACTTTATTATTTATCAGACGACAATGATGGTTTATGTCTCGATTTTGTTTCTTTTGCGATTTGCCTATTATAGCGCACAGTCCGCATGGTTCAATATTATATTATTAGGATATATTATTAATGCGATCGTTGTCATTGCACTTTATACGATTGCGTTATTTCCAAATATTTATATTAAGCTTTCACGTAGTTTAGTTAAAATACTTTCTAAAATACATATTTTAAAGAATCCAGAGAAAACGTTGGATTCATGGACTTTACAAGTCACAAGCTTTACACGTGAGATTAAGGTTCTCGCAAAAGATAAAAAAAGTATTTTTCTTTGTGTATGTATAAATGTTGTGCGTTTATCCTTATATTATTCTTTACCTTTTGTGATTGCGATTGCCTTGCACATTCCACTTAAAATGAATGAGTTTATTGATGTCATGGCTTTATCAAGCTTTGTCACAATGGCCAATAGCTTTATTCCGATTCCAGGAGCAAGTGGTGGTACAGAAGTTGTCTTCTCACTTTTGTTTAATAACTTGATGAAGGATCTAACGGGTGCAGTACTTGTTTTATGGCGTTTTTCTACGTATCATATTGTTTTGATTATTGGCGGAGTTTTGTTTGTGTTTGTTAAGAATTATTACGAAAGAAAAGAAAACAAGATAGATTTAGAAGGGATGTAGTATATGCGAATTGGATTATTTACAGATGCATATTTACCAGATATTAATGGGGTTGTTTCAAGTGTGGCAACCCTTAAACACGCTTTAGAAGAATTAGGGCATACTGTATTTGTGATTACGAATCATAAGGGTTCAAAAATTGTGGAGGATGAGGATGGTCATATTCTTCGTTTGCCGGGTCTTGAAATTAAAAAGTTTTATGGATATAAAATGTCGAGTCCTTTACAGTTCAGTGCCGATGCCTATATTGAAAAGATGGATCTAGATGTGATTCATATTCAAACGGAAGCGGGAGTAGGGATGTTTGGTCGTCAGATGGCGAAGGCATTACATATTCCAATTGTTTATACATATCATACGATGTATGAGGATTATACGCATTATTTTAATCCGCTTGAATTTGATTCGGTGGAAAAATTAGGAAAGAGTGTGATTCGTACTTTTTCACGTGTGATGGCGAATGGTTCTCAGGCAGTGATTGCACCGAGTGAAAAGACAAAGGAGGCTTTACTACAATATGGTGTCATAGCACCTATCTATATTGTGCCAACAGGCTTAGATTTATCGGAATATGATCGTAAGAATTTGGATGAAAATAGAGTTCAAAGTATTCGTGAAGAATTAGGCTTTAGTCAAGAAGACCATATTGTTGTCTTTGTAGGACGTATTGCCAAGGAGAAGGCAATCGAGATTCCGATTGAAGCGATTAGTAAGAATGCAGATCCACATCTACATTTAGTGATTGTAGGTGGTGGTACGGATATGGAATATTATCAGAATCTTGCTGAAAAGTATAATGTTACAGATCGAGTGCATTTTACAGGTAGGATTCCTAAGGAGAATATCGCTTATTATTATGCTGCCTTTGATTGTTTTGTATCGGCTAGCTTATCTGAAACACAAGGTATGACTTATATTGAAGCTTTAGCAAGTGGCCTTTTAGTGTTTGGTCGTCGTGACGAAGTATTAAAAGATTTAGTAGATGAAGGAAGGTCAGGCTATTATTTTGATGATGCGAATGAATTGAGTCAGAAGTGGGATAGTTTCTTCAGTAAATCAAAAGAAGAAAGAGATGCATTAAGAGATTATTGTGTTTCTAAAACAGCACCATATACAGAGAGTATGTTTGCACACAAGGCATTAAGTGTCTATAATCAGGCAATTGATGATTATAAACGTGCTTATCATGTAGAGCGTATTCGTATGGTGGATGATTTTGTTCGCTTAACAGTTGTTCGAGATTGTGATAAAGAACCGGTTAAAGTTATGATTCCTACAGATGATTTCTTTGACTTGAAAATCACAAAGGATACAATGTTAGATGCATATATGATTGACAATTATTTAGATATGCAGTTATTCTATAAGGCGTTTGAATTAATGAAGAAGCGCGTGCTTTCCAATGATTATACTTCTTATCAAATGGTACAGTATGGTAAGCAATATTTAAGTTTGGATGAAGATCAAGCTGAAGAAATCGTGAATGAATTTATAGAACGTCACTGGATTGATGATCGTGAATATGCATTTGATAAGGCACAGGCATGGCATTCTTATGGACAGCCTAGAATGCAGATTTATCAAAAGTTAAAAAAAGCAGGTGTTGAAGATAGCTTAATTGATGAAGCGTTGGATAGCTTGGATGAAGAAACGGAGCGTAGCAATGCGGTAAAATTAGCGCGTCGCTTAACACATTCCATTAAGGAACAATCTTTGCGTATGCAAAGACAGACATTGGTGAATAAGCTAGTCACAAAAGGGTATTCGTTGGAGATTGCCAAACAAGTATCAGAATCTATTGAATTAGATGAAAATGATGATGAGGCTTTATTAAAAACGATTTCGAAGGCTAAGCGTTTATATGCGTCTTTTGATCAGCCAAAAAGAAATCAGAAAATTCAGACGTATTGTGTAAGAAAAGGTTTTAGTATATCAGCAATAAAAGAGGTTTTGGAAGGGGAAAGTGAATGAGAATTAATGAGATTACTCAGGAACAAAAAGTAGAAATTAAATGTTTGATTTCAAAGTGTGATAAGGGTAAAACAGTTAAGGATACACCTTATTTATCTTTGATTTTAGAGGATGCAACGGGTGTTCTAGATGCAAAATTCTGGAATTTGACAAATGAACAGATTGAACAGTATAAGGCAGGACAGATCGTGCATGTGTTTGGAGATTCAATTATTCATAGAAATGCAGTTCAGTTAAGAGTTAGAAAGATGACTGTCTTAGAAGATGAAGACATTTCAAACTATGTAAGACTTGCTCCTATGACTCGTAAAGAGATGGAAGAAGAAGTGAAGTCTTTGATGGAAGAAATCACAGACTCAAATTTATATTGTGTTGTTGAACAAGTATTAGAAGAAACAAAGGATCTATTCTATACATATCCAGCCGCAACAAGAAATCATCACAATTTTGTAGGTGGACTTGCTTACCATTCTATTAGTATGGCGCGTGTTGCTTTAGATATTTGTAAACAATATACATGGTTAGACAAAAGTTTGTTGATTTCAGGTATTTTGATGCATGATATTGGAAAAATTGATGAGTTGAGCGGTCCTGTATTACCTGAATATACAAATGAGGGGAATTTATTGGGGCATATCAGTATTATGAATAATCGCTTGGATCGTGTGGCTGAAAAGCTTGGAGTCAATGATAAAGAGAATATTTTATTATTGAAACATATGGTTTTATCCCATCATGGAAAGATGGAGTTTGGTTCTCCAGTTCTGCCAATGATTCCAGAAGCAGAAGTTTTAACTTTGTTAGATAACTTAGATGCGCGTATGTATATGATGAAACAAAGTTTAGATACAACGCAGCCAGGTCATTTTGGACCTCGTGTCTTTGCGTTAGAAGGTCGTATGATTTATCATCGAAAAGGAGATAACGAAGAATGAAAATAGGTTTTGTATCATTGGGATGTTGTAAAAACTTAGTGGATTCTGAACAAATCATGGGTATGATCAAGAGGGGTGGTCATGAGATTGTTGCCAATCCAAAGGATGCCCAAGCCATTATTGTGAATACTTGTGGATTTATTGAAAGTGCTAAAGAAGAGAGTATCAATACAATTTTCAAAATGGCACAGTATAAAGAGAAGAATTTAGAAAAATTGATCGTGTGTGGTTGTTTAGCACAAAGATATACGGATACTTTAAGGGAAGAAATTCCGGAAATTGATGCGGTTATCCCAATTCGTGAATATAATACTTTGGCGAGTCAGCTACAAAAAATCTTAGGTTCTGATACTTTGTTGGATAAGGCCGAAAGAGTGATTACAGGAAATCCTTGGCAGGCATATGTGAAAATTAGTGATGGTTGTTCTAATCGTTGCGCTTATTGTGCGATTCCTTTGATTCGTGGAGATCAAAAGTCACGTACAATTGAGGATATCATGGAAGAAGTCAATCATTTGGCAAGTATTGGTGTTAAGGAATTAACATTGATTGCGCAGGATACGACAAAATATGGTTTGGATAATTATGGAGAATTGATGCTTCCTGAATTATTGAGACAAGTATCAAAGGTAGAAGGTTTACATTGGATTCGTGTCCTATATATGTATCCCGATGAAATTGTGGATGATGTTTTGCAGGCCATGAGTGAGAGTGAAAAAATCGTACCTTATTTTGATATTCCAATGCAGCATGCGAATAATCGTTTGTTGAAATTAATGAATCGTAGAGGTCCAAAAGAGGATGTATTAAAGGTTGTAGATAAGATTCATGCAATGTTTCCAAACGCAACTTTGCGTACAACTATGATTGTTGGTTTCCCTACAGAAACGGAAGAGGAATTTGAAGAGCTTGTAGATTTTATTAAGGAAATCAAATGGGATCGTATGGGCGCTTTTACTTATTCTCAAGAAGAGGATACGCCAGCTTATGATATGGATGGACAGATTGATGAGGCTGTTCAAAATGAGCGATTGGCAAGATTGATGGCTGTGCAGGAAGAAATTTCTAAAGAGAAAAATGAAGAAAAGATTGGTAATATCATTGAGGTCTTGGTTGAAGAAAAAGAAGGCTTGGTGGATCGTTATCGTGGAAGAAGTGCTGCAGATGCACCAGATGAAGTGGATGGTCAGGTTATCTTCACAAGTGAAGAGCCATTAGAGCTTGGTACTTTTGTGAAGGTTAAGATCACAGATGCCAAATCTTACGATGTTTATGGTACATGTGTAAACGAATAGTTGGATTGGATCCCATTGTCTTTGAGGATTCAAAAATATTGATCGTGGGTTCCATGCCAAGTGTCATTAGTCTAAAGGAACAGATGTATTATGCGAATAAGACAAACAGGTTTTGGAAGATATTAAAAGAAATCTTTCAAACAGAAGACAAGATTGAATTATTAAAAGTATCGCATATTGCACTTTGGGATATTTGTCATTCTTGTATTAGAAAGACGAGTGCGGATAGTGAAATCAAGGACATTGAGCCAAATGATATACAAGGATTATTGGAAACATATAAGAATATAGATAAGATTATTTGTAATGGAAGAACAAGCTACAATACTATGAAAAAGTATTTTCCAGATATTAAAACAGTGTATTGTCCTTCGACATCCAGTGCAAATGCCAGGTTTTCTTTAGAAGACTTAGTAAAAATATACAAGAAGGAGATTTATGAATAAATTATATTGGGCAAAAGTAAAGCCAGAGGCTAAGGTGCCACAAAAACGCTATGAAGATGCAGGCTATGATTTATATCCATGCTTCGACGAGGATTATATGGTAATCGAGCCTCATGAAACAAAGCTAGTTCCATTAGGTGTTGCGAGTGCGTTTGATCCAGAGTTCGTTATGATTTTAAAAGAGCGTGGCTCGACAGGAACAAAGGGAATTGCACAGAGAAGTGGTGTCATTGATTCTGGTTATCGTGGAGAATATATGGCGCCTGTCACAAACTTGAATACAAAAAGAGTGGTCATTAAAAAGGCAGATGCTGAATATAACGAAGACGCAATCATATATCCTTATGAAAAGGCTATTTGTCAGGGTGTTTTATTAAGAATGCCTCAGTTAGAAAGTGAAGAAATTTCATTCGAAAAACTTCAATCTATGGAGTCTGAAAGAATGGCCGGAAAGTTAGGTAGTTCAGGAAAATAATGAGGTCTATTGTCCTAAAGACAATAGATCTTTTTTTGTTTAAAATTTGTTATAAAAAAAGATGATTTTCGGATTATATAACCGGTCTATAACCTTATGAAGCCTATACTAAAATCAGATGATGGAAAGGAAACATTACCTAATAAATTAGAAAAGGAGGGCTTTATACGCTAAAGAATTTGAAAAGAGCGGCATCAATCGCATTATCATTTGCGATGGCTATTCAGTTTGGACTAGCAGACTCTTACCGTGTAAATGCAGTGGAAGAACCGACGGATTCAACTATAGTTGAAAGCGCTAACACAAATGAAACTGTAGAAACAAGTACACCACAAGAGGAAGCACCAGAACCTGAAGCAGTAACGACTGAAAATACACAGTCGGATGCTGTAGCTACACCTGTTGAAGCTGAAACTCAATCTGTAGAATTAAGTTATGTAGCTGAAGATGGAACCATCTTAAAGATGGCTGCATTGCGTGATTTTGATTTAAATCATAATTTAAATACAGATACAAGTGTAATGTTGAATTTTGATGGTTATACATTAAAGGATGTAGTCATTAATAATTTACAGACAGTGGCAGCAGATCAAGTAAATCTTGATGCGACTTCTGCTTTAAATAGTGTTAAGTTCATTTACAAGGCTAAAGTAGTTGAAAATAATAATGTTGAAAAAGTAGATGAACCTGAAACTAAGACAGAAGAAACAAAGACGGAAGAAGCAAGTGGAGACGATGCTGAGGCAGACCCGGATCCGGAAACGGAAGTAAAAGAGGAATTGCCGGAGTATCCTGCATTTGACGAAAGTGCTACAGCTGGAAATGTAACAGTACATGCAACTGCAGCTGAGGGTGTTTTACCAAGAGACTCAAAGCTTGTAGTTAAGAATGTTGCAAGAAAGGCCATTTTAAATGCAGTTAAGGAAACTGTTTCTGAAAAGAATAAAGAGGTTGATTCAGCTGTCGCATTAGATGTAGTCATCGTTAATAAAGATGGCGTTGAAATTCAACCAAATGGTGTTGTAAATATTAGCTTTGAAAACGCAGCTGTCAATGGCGATGAAATCAATGTTTATCACGTATCAGATGATGCGAGTGCAGTCACTGAGGTTGCGACAAATACACAAAGCTTTAATACAAACCACTTCTCAATTTATGTTATTACGGGTGAAAATGAAGTTCCATTAACAACATTCAACTTTGTTGCAAATGGAAACATCGTAAGTACACAGATTGTTAAAACGGGTGATACACTGATTACTCCAACAGCTCCAGATATGGATGGAAAAGCATTTGTTGGCTGGTATGATGGTGAAACAAAGTTTGAAGATTTCAATACAGCATTAACAATCACTGAGACAACAACTCGTGAAATTACAGCAAAATATGAAGATGCATTATATGTTTACTTCTATAATCCAGATGGTACTCAAATTATGCGTACAGAAAAAGTATCTGATCATGAAGCACATGATTTTACGAATATTTCTTATGAAGTAGATGCAACGCATAAAATCGTTGGTTGGGCAGCCAAAAAGAATGGTACTACAAATATTGCAGATAAAATTACAGTTCCAACAGACAAGACATCTGTGAATGTATACGCAATCATTAAAGAAGGTTATTGGATTTCATTTGATTCAGATGGTGGATCTATTGTTGATTCTCAATTCGTATTACATGGTGACAAACTTACTTTGAATAAATCTACAACACCTACAAAGCCAGGCTATGAATTTGCTGGCTGGTACAATGGATTATCTAAAGTAGAGAATGGTGCAACAGTTGCTTCTTCAATGACTTTAACAGCACATTGGAATGCAGCAGAAGTTAGCTATACAGTTATTCACTGGTGGGAAAATGCAGATGATGATGGATATTCATTCCATGAATCTGAAACTAAGACAGGTCTTACTGGAACAGAAGTAAACGCAGCTGCAAAATCTTACAATGGATTTACTGCACAACCAGTAACTAAAAAGACAATCAAGGGTGATGGATCAACAATCGTTAGTGTTTACTATAAGAGAAATGTGTATGATGTTAAGTTCTATAGTTATTCTTCTTGGTATACATCATCAAAAGAATATACTGATTTAAGAATTACCGCAAAATATGGTCAGGATATTAGTAAGAAGTGGCCAACTTACAAAGGAAGTTCAACATGGAGTACTACAGATGATAGTGGTCCATATCAGGTAAACATCGGTACAATGCCATTAGGCGGAGCAAAATTCTATGGTCCAGAGACAGGTAATGGTTCTGAAACAGCGTATTATTATGTAGAAGTATTGCCAGGAGAACCAAGTGATGTAACCAAAGATGGCATACGATATAAATTAGATCACAAAGATACGTCTCCAGGAACGGGATATAGTGTTACTAAAGAAGATCAATATCCATTAACTGGTTATACATTTAATGAAAATGTAAGTACAAGGATACGTAGTAAGTACAATAATGCGAAGTTCTATTACACACGTAATTCTTATAAAATCAAATTTATCAATAAAGGTAAGGAAGATAAATCGGTAGAAAAGAAGTATGAACAAAGTATTTCAAGTGAGAACTATACTCCTGTAAGACCTGGTTCATTGCCGGATTATTATGAATTTGATGGTTGGTATGATAATGAACTTTGTGAAGGGGAAGCATTTGATTTTAATGGTAAGAAGATGCCAGCACAAAATGTGACTCTATACGCAAAATGGACAGCTAAGAAGATTAACTTAACTTATAACTTGAATAATCCTGAAGGTGATGTAGTTAAGGGTTCTAAGAATGTAGAAGCTGGTACAATTGCCAATACAGTATTGCCAAGTGCAACAACGACAAGTGATTACTCGTTTGCAGGTTGGTATTATGCGGATGGAAATGGAAATATTACGAGTGATGCATATAACACAAATGAAGCAATCACAAAGGATACAAGTGTTATTGGTAAGTGGCTATACAATGATGAATTAAAAGTTGTTTATGATCCAGGTACAGAAGGATCAAAGGCAACAGTTCCAACGGATAGTAATATCTATGCAGGTGGAGCTAAGGTTACCGTAGCTAAGAATGCGACAACAACTTCAAAAAAGAAATTCTTAGGATGGAAGTTAAAGGGAAATTTATATCATCCTGGAGATGCATTTGAAGTAAATAAGGATTTGGCAAATAATGATAACATTATTACATTGACAGCTATTTGGGGTAATGAAGAATCCTCAACAACAATGAGTTATAATCCAGGTAATGGTCGTGGTAGTGTTCAGACAGTGCCAGTTAAGAATAACGAAAGTGTTACATTAAAATCTGAAAAAGATTTTGGCTATCAAGCTCCAGAAACAGAAGGTAAAGAATATTACTTTGCAGGTTGGGCAACATCTAAGGATGATGCGGATAATGGTAAAGCTACTTATGCAGCTGGACAGAGCGTACATGTAGATGTAGATGGTGAAAATGTTCTATATGCGACTTGGATTGAAAAGACAGTCATTACATTAGTTGCGAATAGTAATACAGTTACTTACAATGGTGAAGCTCAATCGATTGAAGGCTTTAAAGATGTAACTGATGGCTATACTATTACTGGTTTATCTGCAAAAGCTACTGGTACTGATTTTGGCGAATATAAAACTGAAATCAAGGGTACTGCTAAGGTTACAAAAGATGGTAAGGACGTTACAGAAAAAGTTGTTGTCAATGTAGTGCCTGGACAATTAACAATTTCTAAACGTGAAGTAACATTAGAGAGTGAAACAAAATCTAAACCTTATGACGGAACTCCATTAACTAGACCGGATGTAAAGATGACAGGAAGCTTTGTGAATGGTGAAGTAAGTGATGTTAAGGCAACTGGATCTGTTACAAATGTAGAAGAAGGTTCAGTGACAAATGCAATTACTTATAAAACATCAAATAAGTTCAATACAGACAACTATACAATCGTTGCAAAAGAAGGAAAATTAAGCATTACTCCAGTAATGGATAATGTCGTTGTTGAAATCAAAGGTAAGACAAAGACTGAAACTTATAATGGAAACACACATGAAGTAGAAGGCTATGATGTTACAAAGATTTCGAACACATTGTATCCAGAAGAAGCAATTCACTTTGAAGGAACTGCCAAGGCATCTCGTAAAGAAGAAGGAACTTCTTATATGGGATTGAATGCAACTCAATTCAGTAATACAAGTGCTAACTTCACAAATGTGACATTTAGAGTAACAGATGGTTGGTTGAAGGTAACTCCTAAGTCAATTGATCCAGAAGATGAGAAGACTGGTATTAAGGTAACTAAGCCTGAAGATACAATGTACAATGGCGAAGAGCAGAAGAACAAGCCAACTGTAGAAGATACAAAGACAGGTGCAACACTTGTTGAAAATGTGGATTACACATTATCTTATACAGCAGCAGTCAACGCAGGTACAGTTGTAGTAACAATTACAGGTATTGGAAACTATACAGGAACAGCGAAGACTTCTTATGAAATCACTAAGCGTAATGTATTGTTGATAAGTGCAACAGATTCTAAAGTTTATGATAAGAAACCTTTGATGAATGGTGAAGTAACTGAAAGTGGTAGTGGATTTGTAAAGGATGAAGGTGCAACTTACAATGTAACTGGAAGCCAGACTGAAAAAGGTACAAGTAAGAACACATTTACTTATGAATTGAAGTCAAATACAAAAGCTTCTAACTACACTATCGAAGTAGTCTATGGTGATTTAACAGTCACAGCTGAAGATGGAGAAGTTGTAGTCGTAATTACTGGTCATAAGAAATCATTTGAATATGATGGAAATGAAAAGAGTGTTAAGGGATACGATGTATCAATAACTAAGGGTAGTACATATGAAGTATCAGATTTCACATTCAATGGAAATGATGAAGTGAAGGGTACAGAAGCTGGTACATATGATATGGGATTGAAGCCAGAAGATTTCACAAATAACAATGAAAACTATGGCAATGTAACATTTAGAGCAACAGATGGACAGTTAATAATCACGCCTAAGTCAATCAATCCAGAAGATGAGAAGAGCGGTATCGAAGCAACAGATCCAGCGGATTCAATCTATGATGGAGAAGCACATGTAAATCCATTGACAGTAAGAGATACAAAGACAGGTAAGGATCTAGTAGAAAACAAAGATTACACATTGACATATGTAGGTGATGTAGTCAATGTTGGAACAGTGAAGATCGAAGTCAAAGGTATTGGAAACTATACAGGTGAATTTACTAAGAAATATCAGATCACACCAAGAGAATATACAGTGACAACAGACAGTGCTGAAAAGCCATATGATGGAACTGCATTGACAGCTGGTGGACGTGTGAATGGTTTGGCAGAAGGCGAAACAGTCATCTTCAAGACAACAGGAAGTCAAACAAATGAAGGTACATCAGATAACACATATGAATTGAAGTTTGAAGGAACGGCTGTAGAAACAAACTATAAACATGGTAAAGATTCAATTGGTCAGTTAAAGGTTACTAAGAAATCAATCGTTCCAGATGGACCAAATACTCCAGACGATAAGAAGACTGGTATTAAGGTAACTAAGCCTGACGATACAATGTACAATGGCAAGGAACAAAAGAATAAGCCAGTTGTTAGAGATACGAAGAGAGATGTCAAATTAGTAGAAGATACAGATTACACATTATCTTATACAGCAGCAGTCAATGCTGGAACAGTAACCGTAACGATTACAGGTATTGGAAACTATGAAGGTACAGTCAATACTTCTTATGAAATCACTCCGCGTAAAGTTACAATGACAAGTGCAGATGATACGAAGGTTTATGATGGAAATGCATTAACTAAGAAGAAGGTAACTGAAAGTGGCAATGGATTCGTTGAAGGCGAAGGTGCAACATATGATGTAACTGGATCTCAAACGGATGTAGGTTTCAGCAACAATACATTCAGCTATACATTGAATAAGGGAACTCTAGCTTCTAACTACACAATTGAAACAAAAGAAGGTAAATTAGAAGTTACTCCATTAACAGATAAGGTAACAGTAACGATTACTGGTAATAAAGATACTGCAGTCTATGATGGAAAATCTCATTCAGTAGAAGGCTACGATGTTACAAATATTTCGAATGCTCTATACAAGAAAGCGGATATTCAATTCAATGGAACAGCTAAGGCAGAAGGAATTGAAGTCGGAACATATACTATGAAGTTGACTCCAGCTCAGTTCGAAAACAAGAATAGGAACTTTGCGGATGTAGAATTCGTAGTTAACGATGGAAAATTAGAAATCACACCTAAGTCAATTGATCCAGAAGACGAGAAGACTGGTATTAAGGTAACTAAGCCTGAAGATACAATGTACAATGGCGAAGAGCAGAAGAACAAGCCAACTGTAGAAGATACAAAGACAGGTGCAACACTTGTTGAAAATGTGGATTACACATTATCTTATACAGCAGCAGTCAACGCAGGTACAGTTGTAGTAACAATTACAGGTATTGGAAACTATACAGGAACAGCGAAGACTTCTTATGAAATCACTAAGCGTAATGTATTGTTGATAAGTGCAACAGATTCTAAAGTTTATGATAAGAAACCTTTGATGAATGGTGAAGTAACTGAAAGTGGTAGTGGATTTGTAAAGGATGAAGGTGCAACTTACAATGTAACTGGAAGCCAGACTGAAAAAGGTACAAGTAAGAACACATTTACTTATGAATTGAAGTCAAATACAAAAGCTTCTAACTACACTATCGAAGTAGTCTATGGTGATTTAACAGTCACAGCTGAAGATGGAGAAGTTGTAGTCGTAATTACTGGTCATAAGAAATCATTTGAATATGATGGAAATGAAAAGAGTGTTAAGGGATACGATGTATCAATAACTAAGGGTAGTACATATGAAGTATCAGATTTCACATTCAATGGAAATGATGAAGTGAAGGGTACAGAAGCTGGTACATATGATATGGGATTGAAGCCAGAAGATTTCACAAATAACAATGAAAACTATGGCAATGTAACATTTAGAGCAACAGATGGACAGTTAATAATCACGCCTAAGTCAATCAATCCAGAAGATGAGAAGAGCGGTATCGAAGCAACAGATCCAGCGGATTCAATCTATGATGGAGAAGCACATGTAAATCCATTGACAGTAAGAGATACAAAGACAGGTAAGGATCTAGTAGAAAACAAAGATTACACATTGACATATGTAGGTGATGTAGTCAATGTTGGAACAGTGAAGATCGAAGTCAAAGGTATTGGAAACTATACAGGTGAATTTACTAAGAAATATCAGATCACACCAAGAGAATATACAGTGACAACAGACAGTGCTGAAAAGCCATATGATGGAACTGCATTAACAGCTGGTGGACGTGTGAATGGTTTGGTAGAAGGCGAAACAGTTAACTTCAAGACAACAGGAAGTCAGACAAATGCAGGTACTTCTGACAACACATATGAATTGAAGTTTAAAGGAACAGCCGTAGAAACAAACTACAAGCATGGTAAAGATTCAATTGGAACATTGACAGTGAAGAAACAGTCAATTGATCCAGGTGAAGATCCTGATAAACCAAATCCTGATTATTTAGGAATTGAAATCAGTAATCCAAGTGATGAAGTCTATGATGGCAAGGAACACAAGTGGTCTCCTACAGTTGTAGATAAGATTGGTAAAGATTTAATTGTTGGAACAGATTATGCAGTAGAATACGAAACATCTGATTTCACAAATGTTGGTACAATCACAGTAACAATTACTGGTGTTGGAAACTACACTGGTAAAGTGACTCGTACTTATTCAATCACACCTCGTGAATATACAATTACTACATTAGATGGTACGAAGGTTTACGATGGTAAAGCATTAACAAACTTTGGTTTGGTAGACGGAATCGTTTATGGTGAAACTTACTCATTTAAGACAACTGGAAGTCAGACTGAGGTTGGAAGTTCTGATAACACTTATGAATTTAAGTGGGATGGAACAGCATTAAAGTCAAACTACAAGTTAGCAAAAGAATCGATTGGTAAATTAACAGTTAAAGCTAAGTCAATTATTCCGGATGAACCAGATACTCCAGAAGAAAAGAAGACAGGCATTACAGTAAATGAACCAAGTGATTCAATGTATGATGGTCAAGAACATAAAGAAGTATTAACAGTTAGTGATACGAGATCTTTAAAAGCATTAGAAGCTGATAAGGATTACTCAGTAACTTACACTGGTGATTTAGTCAATGCTGGAACAGTAACAATTACAGTTACAGGTAAAGGCAACTACACTGGAACATTCACTAAGACTTACAAGATTACTAAGCGTTCTGTCACATTAACAAGTGCTACTGAAAGTAAGACTTATGATGGCAATCCATTAACAAACACATCCATTACAGTGAGTGGTGATGGATTTGCGAAGGGTGAAGGTGCTACATATGAAGTAACTGGATCTCAAACAGAGGTTGGAGACAGTGCAAACGCATTCGAATATAAGTTGAATGAAAATACATTGGCATCTAACTACGACATTACAAAGGTTGTTGGAACATTAACAGTTACACGAGATACAACTCCAGTAACTCCAGCTCCTACACCTACAACTCCAAGCGTACCGCCAGTTGTTCAAAGAGTAGTTCCTACTCCTACTCCTGTTCCTGAAGAAAAGGTCGAAGAAGAACAAACGCCTAAGGCTGAACCTAAAGAGGAAGAAAAGGTTGAAGAGGATTACACTCCAAAGGCAACACAAGAGTACTATTGGGCATTGATCAACTTAATCTGTGCAATCGTAACAGTATTATTCGGATTGTTGTTGTTGATTAGTAAACGTCATAAAGATGAAGATGACGAAGAAGAGGATGATGAAACAAAACAACAAGCAACTACAAATGAAGACGAAGAACAAGAACAAGAAAAGAAACGTGGATTATTCACTCGCGTACTTGCAGTTCTAATCGCAATCGTATCTGTTGTATTCTTCCTAGTAACTGAAGACATGAGTCTAGCATGGACATGGACAGATCAATGGACAATTTGGATGGTTGTTATTGGATTGGTACAAATCGTAGTATTCTTCGTAGGACGTAAATGGAAAAACGTTGATAACGACGACGAAGACGAACAGGCACAACAAGCTTAATAAAAGTTAATAACACAAAAGGAGTAGCCTCGTGCTACTCCTTTACAATTTCTTGTTGCTGCAACCTATTTAATGTGCGCTTAATAGTTGAACGGGATAGGTTGAGCTCTATTTGAGTGATTTATGGGTTCATTTACTTTGACCCGATTTTGTTATTATGATACCTAAACCCCATCCTAGTGCTTACTGGAATGGGATCTTTGTCGTTAATAGTTTCCTGTATAGTTCTACACCTTTGTATAAGATGTCTTCATCAAAAGTGAACTTGTTTGAGTGTAATGGAATGGTGTCTCCTGTACCTAAAAAGAAGAAAATGGATGGGGCTACGTTTCTATAGTAGCCAAAGTCTTCGCTGATGAGTACAGGACTATCTAGTTTGTTGACTAGATTGTTTTTGTATAGGGTATAGAATAATTCTTCGTTGTTGAATACGGGTGGATAATGATGATTAATTTTGAAGTTTACTTGAACTTTATATTTTTTAATTGCGTTATTCATATTTTGATTGATGATATCAACAATTTGATCAAATACCCTTGGATCATAATAACGAATAGAGCCTCTTACGTGAGCTTGATCGGCAATGATATTGAAGGCTTGGCCAGAATGGAAAGTACCAAAGTGTAATAGGTGGAATGTATTGTTGTCAAAGGCTTTTTCTTCTTGTTCTAAAGATTTTTGTAAAATTTCTACACAAGCCGTTAGTGCATTGATTCCATTTTGAGGTTGGGCTGCATGACTGGCTTTTCCTTTTACTAGTAATTCGAATTCGCATCCGCCTGCCATCATTTCATTAGGACGTGTATAAACTTTGCCTTTTTCAAGTTCTGGATAGATGTGTGTTCCGTAGATGGCGGCAATATTAAATTTATCGAAGAATTTAGATTCAATGATAGGTTTGGCACCACCAGGTTTTTCTTCGCCTGGCTGAAATAGCAACAATACATTGTAGTCACTTTCCTTAGCGTATTTCGCTAATTCTAGAACCATAGCCATATGGCCGTCGTGTCCACATGCGTGCATACATCCGTTGGTGCTTTTAAATGTGAGGTTCGTATTTTCTTCCATAGGAAGAGCATCCATATCAGAACGGAATACGATTGTCTTTTCTTTCTTATTGTCAAAAAATGCGGTTACACTATTAGGAATGGGATGATCAATTGTACAGTCATATAAGTCTAAAATGTTTTCAATGTATTGTGCTGTTTTCTGCGTCAATAATTCTATTTCTGGAATTTGATGTAAATTTCTTCTGTTTTCGATAATTGTTGGCATAAAATTCTCCTTTTGTGGTTTATTATACTCTCTATTTTGAAATGTTAAATAAATTTAACATAGATTTAACATTGTAAAGATAGTATGAATTTCTGTTTAAATTTATATTAAAGACGAAAATATGAAAAGGTGGAAAATATGACAACAACAAATATATTGTCTTTATTGGGTGGCTTAGCTTTATTCCTATATGGAATGCAAATGATGGGAAATGGTCTTGAAGCTGCGGCTGGAGATCGTTTAAAACAAATTTTAGAAAAATTAACTTCAAATCGATTTTTAGGTGTAATTGTAGGTGCACTTGTTACGGCAGTTATTCAAAGCTCGAGTGCAACAACAGTTATGGTCGTTGGATTTGTCAACGCGCAAATGATGACTTTGCAACAGGCTGTCTGGATTATTATGGGGGCTAACGTTGGTACAACCATTACGGGTCAGTTGATTGCGTTGGATGTAAGTGCTATTGCGCCTCTAGTTGCTTTTATGGGTGTGGCTTTGATAATGTTTACTAAGAGTGCAAAGGCAACAGATATTGGGCAGATCATTGCAGGCTTGGGTATTCTTTTTATAGGTATGAATATGATGAGTACGGCGATGATGCCATTAAGAGAATCGAAAGAATTTGTTGAATTAGTAACACACTTTTCAAATCCATTAGTAGGTATTTTAGTGGGTGCAGGATTTACGGCTTTGATTCAGTCAAGTTCAGCTTCTGTAGGTATTTTACAGGCCCTAGCAGCCAGTGGTGTTATTGGCTTAGATGGAGCTGTATATGTATTGTTTGGTCAAAATATTGGTACTTGTATTACAGCAGTTCTTGCTTCGATTGGAACAAGTCGTGAAGCTAAACAAGCTACCGCAATTCATTTGAGCTTTAATATTATTGGTACAACAATTTTTACAATTGTATGTATGTGTACTCCATTAGTGTCTATGGTTATTCATTGGACTCCATACAATGCGACGGCACAGATTGCGAATATGCATACTTTGTTTAATGTTTGTACAACAATTCTATTACTTCCATTTGGAAAATATTTGGCAGAGTTTGCACAACGCATCTTACCTGTGGAAGTAAAAGAATCTGAGGATAGTCGTCTGTTATATTTACAACCATTGCCAAAGTCTAAGAAGATGATTGGTGGTGCAGCTATTTCTGTAAAACAAATCAATGATGAAACAATGCACATGTTAGAGCTTGCGTATGAGAATGTAAATCAGTCCTTTGATCAGTTGCTTCAGTTTAATGATAAAACGGATGAACAGATTTATAAAAGAGAAGATACTGTCAATTACTTGGATAAAGTAATTAGTGAATATATTAGTACGGCTTTGGCTACGCCAAATTTAAATGTGAATATTTCTCAAGCTTTATCAAGCTATTATTTAATGTTGGTAGATATTGAACGTATCAGTGATTATGCGGTGAATATGAATCATCAGGCGACAAAGCGCCTTCAGGATCATATGACTATTTCTGAAATAGAAATTGTTGAACACATGAAAAAGTTATGTGTGGATATGAAAAATGATTTAGATGACGTGGATGAGGCAGAACGTAAGGATGATGTAATTGATACACTTGTATCTAGCTGGCGTGAAGCACAGATTCAAGCCTTAAAGCAACAGAAGTGTTCTAGTGAAGTAAGTATGATGTTGTCGCGTATTTTTACGGATTTTGAGCGAATTAATGACCATGCGTTAAATGTATCTCAAGAGCTTGATAAAATCACAGTTGAGATTCCTGATTAATAAGCAGTTTTTCTGCTTATTTTTTGTTATAATCTTGTTATGAATATTGAGAAGTTATTGAATACAATTATTGAAGCAGGAAAGATGTTAGTGGAGAGTGGTGCGGAAGTCAGCCGTGTCGAAGAAACAATGGTCAGAATGTGTCGTTGTTTTGAAGGAATTGAATATGCGGATAGCTATGTAACTTTGACGGGTATCATGTTCTCTTTAACATATGACAATAAAACAGTTACACGTATTTGTAGAGTGCATACAGGAGAGGTAGATTTGAATCGTATTGATCAAATTAATACGCTTTCTAGAAGGATTTGTTCAAATCCAATGTCAGTGGATGAGTTAGCTAGTGAATTGGATCGAATTAAGGGGATGTCCCACTATACATTTAAAGAGACAATGCTTTTTGGTGCGGTTGGCGCTGCTGGATTTGCGATTTTCTTTAATGGGACTTTATTAGAAATTGTGATGTCCTTTTTTATTGGAATTTTGATTCGTTGTATCAGCTGTTTCTTGTCAAAACACAAACTAAATTCTTTCTTGAATAATGCGATATCGGCAGGATCTGCCGCACTGAGTGCGCAATTGATCCATCAAGTATTACCACAGACGAATGTGGATATTATGGTGATTTCTAGCTTTATGCTTCTAGTGCCTGGACTTGCGATTACCAATGCGATTCGTGATACGATTGCAGGAGATTATGTTTCTGGCGTTGCAAGAGCGGTAGATGCCTTTTTGTGTGCTATTGCCATTGCGGTAGGGGCTGGTTTTGTGATGTATTTTTGGATATAGGGGAATGAATTATGGCATATGTTATTTTAAAAGCAGGAATATCTTCATTCCTTGCTAGTTTAGGTTTTGGTTTCCTATTTAATATTAAAGGAAGAAATTTATGGCTTGCCGGAGTTGTAGGTGCCATTGGAGGTGCTTGTTATAAGGTGGGACTGTATTTAGGTTGTTCTGAAATATTATCCAATTTCTATGGGGCTTTAGGCTTAGCCTTTGGATCAGAAATATTGGCTCGTCAATGTAAAACACCAGTAACTACTTTTTTGGTTTGCGCTTTGATTCCATTGGTTCCTGGAGGTGGCATGTATCGCACGATGCTTGCAGCTATTCGTGGAGATGCACAAAAGACATTGAATATGGGCCTTGAAACATTGAGTATTGCAGGTGTTTTAGCGCTAGGTGTACTCTTGGTTTCAACAATAATGCGTGTTTATTATCAGGAAAAAAGAAAATTTAATATAAAAAAATAAAAAAACACTTGCAATTATCAAAATACATGGTATTATATATGAGCGTCTTGGGGATATGGGCCTGTAGCTCAGGTGGTTAGAGCGCACCCCTGATAAGGGTGAGGTCGTTGGTTCAAGTCCATTCAGGCCCACCATTTGCTGAAGATATGGGGTGTTAGCTCAGCTGGGAGAGCACCTGCCTTGCACGCAGGGGGTCATCGGTTCGATCCCGATACGCTCCACCAAATATAAAATTCAACTGCTTATGCAGTTTTTTTTTATATCTTTTTTATTCTATGGTATAATCATAAGTAATCGGATGATTAGAAAGCTGAGTAGATTGTATGGAAAAAGATTTTTACGAAGAATTCGAAGATATGGAAGCTGGTATTGACCAAAAAGAGGCTCTTGTCGAAGAATCAAAAAAAGTTGATGAAATTGAAGATTTCAGTGAAGCAGTACGCTTTGTGAATGATTTGAAAAAAAGATGGAGAAAGACTGGTTTTGGTGAGTCTTTAGCTGAAGAAAAATTAAGAGAAGAATTTGAAGCAAATATTGAAAAAGTATATGAAAAACAGAAGGAATTGTCTCAAAAGGTTGTTGATGTAAAAGAAGCATTGATTAAAGAGGCTGAAAAAACTTCTTTATCAGATGATTTCAAAAAGGCAACAGAAAAGATGACATCATTAATGGATGAATGGAAAGCTGCTGGAAATGCTGGAAAGAAAACAGATGATGAATTGTGGGAACGTTTCAATGCCGCTCGTCAGAAGTTTTATGATCGTAAACACCAAAATTGGGAAAATAGAGCAGTTCAATTTGAAAATGCCAAAAAGGTAAAAGAAGATTTAATTGAAAAGGCCAAAGCTTTACAGGATTCTGAAGAATGGCAAAAAACAAGTGCTAAATATAAAGAATTAATGGATGCATGGAAAGCAGCTGGAAATGCAGGACGTGAATTTGATGATGATTTATGGAATGCATTTAATGAGGCACGTCAAAAATTCTACGCAAAGCGTAATGAATTCTATGAAAAATTACATGCAGAACACGATGAAAAGTATGCTGAGAAACAAGCTTTAGTTAAAGAAGCAAAATCAATCGCTGGTTTAAAGGAATATACTCGTGAACAAACTGTAATGATGAAAGAATTATCTAATAAATGGAAATCAATTGGTTTCTGTGGAAAAGATAAAGAAGATGAAATCTGGAATGAATTCAGAGGTGTCATGGACGAATATTTTGCAGGGTTAAAAGAAGCTAGTGAAAAGCGTCGTGCAAATTGGCGTGAACATATGCAAGAAATCATTTCTCGTAAAGAGGAGCAAATCGCAAATCAAAAACGTCAAATCAAACGCCTTCAAGATGATATGACTGGTTTAGTAAGTGAAGCAACAGTGGCTGATTTACAGGATCAGGTAGAAGATAAAGAAGACTTCATTAAACAACTTGAACAAGAAATTGAAGATATTGAAAAGAAATTAGCAGAGTAGTCTATCTACTCTCTTTTTCTTGAGGTTTATTATATGAATTTTCATGAATGCATGAAGCTATTTTATCCAGAAACAAAAATTATATTATACAATCAAAAAAATGAAGTTATACTAGAAGGACTAGTAAAAGATATTCGTAAAGAATGCGAGCAATATCATAATGTAGAGGTAACGTTCGTATCAGGAAGAGCGGATACAACGGGATTAAAAATCTGGTTAGACGTATAAAAAGAAGCTATCAGTCTATTTTGGCTGATAGCTTTTTTCTTAATATTTCATATCACTTTTTATGACATCGTGATCTTTTAATAGTTTTTCAATAACAGTTCCCTTGATTGCCTTTAGGACTGGTTTTTTGAATACGTTTAGTGGTCCAAGGTTAATTTCAAGTGGCGATTTACCATCCATTAATTTAACGCTTGAATCTAATAATTCACGTACGTCGTATACGCTGCCCCAAACTTCTGGAACACCACGATCGACACCTAATAATCCATAAACAGCTTCCATTGCGGTACGTACTGAATATTCAGTTGTGAAGACTGTATCTCTTGGTGTGTCGGCAAACTGTCCAAGGAATGCGAAGTTTACACATCCATCAGGAATGACATCAGGACGATCCCCCTTGGTTCTTGGCATGAAGAAGGCTGTGATGTAAGGCATCATTGTAGGTACACATCGAGCTGAATTTGTAGCTAATTCTTCGATCTGATCTGTTGGAACACCCAAGTGGTATAACCATTCTTCTGTGATTTCTTTACCTGTACATTCTTTCATAGGTTTCTTAATGTAGTCACCATCTACATCAGTGAATAATCCATATACCCAAACACATACTTTGTTTGGATCTTGGTTCTTGAATTGTCCTTGACGATTGATTGTCCAGCTTAATAACCAACTAGAATCTCTACATGTTACGATACCACCTGTAACAGTTTTTCCACTGCGAGGATCACGTTTACAAATGTTTGTAATATAAGGAATGATCTTGTCATCTAAAGTTGTAACTGTGGCTGATTCCCAGTTTGTCTTGGCAATGTCGGAACAGAATTTTTCTGGATGTCCAAAGCTTGGATCTTGTTTAGCGATGTTTTTCCATAAGCTCCAGCATCCGCTCGTTCTTACTTCTGCATCTCCATTAGGCGCATGGTCTTGGTCACCATAGATAGTTCCTTCTGTACAGCTTCCGTTTGTGACGAATACTAAGTCGTTTTCTGTTAATACAATACCAGTTTCTGTTCCGTTGACCTTACATTCAATTGTCTTCGCAATCTTTTTATCACCCACAAATTCAAATTCAACATTTGTAACTTCTGTATTGAATTGGAAGTCTACACCATGAGCTTCCAGATATTTTTGCATAGGAAGAATCAATGATTCATATTGATTGTAACGAGTAAATTTTAAAGCGCTGAAATCAGGAAGTCCTGAAATGTGGTGAATGAATCTTTGGAAATATAGCTTCATTTCTAGTGCTGAGTGCCAGTTTTCAAACGCAAACATACTTCTCCAGTACATCCAGAATGTAGAATCAAATACTTCTTCATCAAATACATCTTCAATTGTTTTATCGTACAAGTCTTCGTCTGGTGTCATGAATAATTTCATGATTTCCATAGCGCCTTTAGTACTTAAATCGAATTTACCATCTGTATGCGCATCTTTACCTTGGTTGATTGTAGCACGACATAATGAGTAGTTTGGATCATGTTTGTTTAACCAATAATATTCATCTAGAACGCTAGCACCTTCAACTTCTAATGAAGGAATGCTTCTGAATAGATCCCATAAACATTCGAAGTGATTTTCCATTTCGCGTCCTCCACGCATAACATATCCACGAGTAGGATCATAGATGCCATCGCAAGCACCTCCGGCAATGTCCATAGCTTCTAATACGTGAATGTTTTTTCCTGGCATTTGTCCATCACGTACCAAGAAGCAAGCAGCAGCTAAGGCAGCCAATCCACTACCAACGATATACGCATTCTTATTATCTACACCAGCTGGTTTTTCTGGTCGAGCAAAAGCTTCGTAGTTTCCGTTTGTGTAGTAAATACCTTTTGAATTTTTTTCGTATTTTCCACGTTCCGTATTACGATATTCATTTGTCGTCTTTTTTTCTTCTTTTTTCTTATCGTTTATTTTTTTTGCAGTAAATAAAGCAGCGCCTGTTGCTGCAGCGGTAAGGCCTGCAATGCCTAATTTTACATTATTCTTTGACATATACATGTCCTCCTTTTTCTTTATGGCTACATAATAGTGAGATTCAAAATTAAAAACCATAAACAAAAAAAGCAAGATGATAATTTTTTTATCATTTTGCTTCATTTGTAAAGTTGGAAATAGAATTTGCGATAGAACCATGTAAAGTGTTGGCCATATTATAGACGATTTCATGATAATCTTCACACATACCTTTATGGATCCAATCGAGCATGATCCCTACAAAGCTATACTTATAGAAATCCGCAATAAATTGAATTTGTTCTTCAGTGATATCGGTTCCTTGGGCTTTTTCTCTAACAACACCCAAAATTAAGTCGTGTACAGTTGTAAACAGAAAGCGTTCAATACTGTCCTGCGTTGTTGTGTGATATACATTCAAGATAAATGGCTTGTTTTGTAAGACAGCTTCAAAAATAGACGTTAATCCTTCTTGCCAAGTATCATAGGTTTTATTTCCCTTAAGTGCATTTGTGGCATCATAAATACAAGACCATTCAACTAGATCATAAATATCTTTGAAGTGATAGTAGAAAGACATTCTTGAAATACCAATATCGTCCGTTAGATCTTTGATGGTAATCTTATCTAATGGTTTCTTTAATAAGAATCTTTTTAGGGATTGCTCTAAAGCTAATTTAGTTAAGTTTGACATAATTCTATGTTATAAAAAAAAGGGTCTCCCGTCAATTCTTAGGAGACCATGAACATTAAATTCTGAGTGGCTGTAACAAACAGAATTTCCTGCCTCACGCTGTAAATGAGGCCCTTTGAATATTGTAGATGTGCTTCTCTCAAGCACATTTACAATATAGTCTTGTCATTTGTTAATATAATCAAAAGATTTTGTGAAATTTTGGGAATTAAACATAGCATATTTGTAGGCGTTAAATAAAGCTATGAAAATATATGTCTTTGATTTAAAGTATAAGTAGAAAAAGAAGGAGCTAAGTATATGTATATATCAGTAGATGAATCGCAAATGAGTGTGTTTTTTTTGGATTGTTTTCGTTTTTGTTTGGATGGTACAGAATATAATGTTCTTCTAAATACGCGGGATGTGGATGTGTATGAATATGAAATTTGGAAAAGAGATAATAGAGAAATGTCTTTGATGAAAATAGTGACTTTATCACTAGATGAATTTAAAGAATATTATTTTGCGGATGAAAGAACAACGAATTATGAGATTGTAAACCAAGTGATTCTTCCTACAATTAAAAAAATGATATGACAAAAAGTGCTTTATTTATCGTGCTTAATGATGAATAGAGCACTTTTGTTTATTGAAAAATACTTTACGAATAAACTGTTTGGGTTTATACTTTTTAGTAGATAAACAACTTTCTAAGCTAAAAATAACAAACTAATAAAAGCATAAAACTAAGGAGAATTACTTATGCAAAAAAGAACTACGAATTATTCATTCCAAAAATTTGGGGATGTATTTTATTCTGTGAATCATAATTCTGGGCATTTGGTTGATTATGTTGAAAATGATTTTAAAATCACAAACAAGACGTTCGATTCTTTTTATTATTCAAGTGATCCTGTATATTTGGATACAAAAAGCGGAATAATCATGCTTGTGGTAAGTAAGGATGGGAAAAAGTTTGAAGAATATGTAATCCATCGTGTTGTTCGTTTAAAACCAGATATTTATTTTAATTATGTTTCTATTTCGCGAGAAAGTGTGCTTCAAATTTATTATTCGAGTCATGGGATGAATCAAAAGATGATGGAGGCTCCGTATTCTTATCAGGCTTTGGTTTCAAAAATGAATTTAAAAGAAATCTTTACATGTTTTTATCAAGTGCGTAAATCAAATTATACGTTCCCTGGAGAAACACATGATTATTATGAATTGACATATATAGATCATGGAACCTTGGATACAACAGTAGATGGTAAAAAGTTTAGACTTCAAAAATATGATTTGATTTTATATTATCCAGGACAATTCCATACACAAAGCACGGATAGTCTGAGTACTTGTTCTTATTTGACTATTACTTTTGATATGGAAAATAAATTGGATGGGGATTTAAAAAATCGTGTATTCCATACACGAAAAGATATCTATTCCGTTCTGTCTGAATTTATGAAATCAATTCAGTCTGAGGGTCATTTGAATTCGGAACTTGTATTATTGTATTTGAAACAAATCTTGATTCTTCTATATCAATTTGATGATGAAAGAGATGAAACACAGATTATTACGACAAATCCTATGCAGGAGCATTATGAGAGTACATTATTAAATGAAATCTTGGTATTTATCAATAATAATGTTTATAAACAGTTTACCGTAGAGGATTTGTGCTTAAAATTTTCAATTTCTAGATCAAGCTTACAGAATTTGTTTAAATCGAATATTCATATTACGCCAAAACAATACATTTCAAATGTGAAATTGAATCAGGCAAAAATTATGATTCATGAACATAATCAAACAATTTCAGAAATATCTGACATCTTAGGCTTTACTTCTATTCACTATTTTTCAAGGAAGTTTAAGCTGCAATATGGCATTTCCCCAACTGATTATGCCAAGAGTATTTCACAATAAGTCCAGAAATGGACTTTTTTCTTTACATAAATATCAATTAATAGTGTATGATATGTTCATGAAAAAAAATCAAATGTTAATGACATCTGGAATAATATGGAAACAAATGCTTTTATTTGCCTTTCCTGTATTTCTAGGCAATTTATTTCAACAACTTTATAACACGGCAGACTCCGTAATTGTAGGGAACTTTTTAGGCAGTTCTAGCCTTGCAGCTGTTACTTCGTGTGGTGAATTGATTTTTCTTTTGACAAGTCTATTCCAAGGAATTTCTGTTGGAGCTGGTGTTGTGATTGCACGCTACTTTGGTGCAAAAGACATGGAAAAGATGCAGAATGCGATTCATACACTTATGGCGTATGGAGTGATTTTTGGAATTGGTCTAACTGTGTTTGGATACTTGTTGGCACCCATTCTTTTAGGCTGGATGGGAACACCAAAGAATGTAATTCATTTATCTACATCGTATCTACAAATTTACTTTTTAGGATCATTAGGTATGATTCTATACAATTCTTGTGTAGGTATAATGCAGTCAGTAGGTGATAGTAAGCATCCACTGTATTTCTTGATCGCATCAAGCTGTGTAAATATCGTATTGGATATTGTATTTGTGGCATGCTTTCATATGAATGTAGAAGGAGCTGCCTTGGCTACGATTTTATCGCAGTTTTTAAGTGCTATTCTTTGTTTGTATCTATTGATTCGGACAAATGAAAGTCATCAGGTACATCTTTCTAAGATTCGTATACATGCTGATGTAGGTAAAGAAATATTAGAAATGGGTATTCCTACGGGGATTCAGAATAGCTTGATTTCAATATCCAACGTAGTTGTACAATCCAATATTAATACCTTTGGATCATTGGCTATGGCAGGTATTGGTACGTATACAAAAATTGAGGGTTTTGCGTTTTTACCCATCACTAGCTTTATGATGGCACTGACGACTTTTGTTTCACAAAATAGAGGTGCAAGAGAATTTGATCGAGCAAGAAAAGGAGCTCGGTTTGGACTAACTTGCTCGGTAAGCTTAGCTGAAATCATAGGGTTATTGATTGCGCTGTTTGCCGCTCCATTGATGCGCTTGTTTGCGAATGATCCACAAGTTATACAATATGGAGTTGAACGCGCACATTATGCAACAATACTATTTTTCTTATTAGCGTATAGTCATGGTGTGTCGGCTGTGCTTCGTGGTGTAGGAAAGTCGATAATTCCAATGGTTGTCATGCTTGTGTGTTGGTGCTTTGTAAGAGTGACCTTATTAACGGCATTGAATATGATGT
>OLQD01000353.1_pt1 | contig 44539 bp, 37 predicted proteins | sample 1672841 | NCBI WGS metagenome assembly OLQD01 (sample SAMEA3136729, study PRJEB25190) | human gut metagenome | biome: human gut; feature: human-associated habitat; material: faeces | place: Austria | collected 2013 | reverse complement strand
GACGGTGTATAAACGGTTTCTGTATGGGGTTAACGATGTGCGCAGGTTTCAAACCCGCGGTCGGGTCAATTGTCCAGGTCGATGACGTTGAAGTTGAGGTCGAACTTGATTTCCCACCGGTTCGAGAGGTTGACTTCGTAGGCGTGGCGGTCGCGTTCGATACTCCTGATGTAGGCGTCCGGATAGTTCTCGGTGACGTATTTCGTAATTGCGGCAGGGACTATCGCGGCAGGTACCGCACCCTCCCGGTACTGTACTTCCGTCCATTCGCCGGAACGGTCGAATTCCACCTTGTCGCCGTTGGTGAAGATGACTTCGTAGCTCTTTTCGAAGAGTTCCGAATCCATTTTCGCCATCGCCACCTTATGGCCGGAGAAATGGTCCGAGATGAATTGCTGTGCCGTCTGGGGCAGGTCCGTGACCTTGACGGGTTTGTCGTCTGCTGCGAATGCCGTCGCCTGGAGTGCGACCAGGCCGATCAACAGGAATGCTAATTTTTTCATAAATAAGATGTTTTTAATGAGTTGGTGTTTGAACAAATTTCTGTTTTCCGATTGATTATTTCCGCAATTTCCGCTCCAAACTTTCCGCAGCCGCTTCGTGTTCTGCGGTTCCGGAAATATTTTCATCCCCTGTCGTTTGTTCGTTCGCCCGGATTACCGGTATCTTTGCATGTGCCGCCGCAGGCGGCCGGGTCAGTGTAAAATATAAAACGTTATGATAATCAGAGAGAACGAATCAAGGGAAGAGTACGTTATGTCGGTGGCCAAGGCGATGATGTCGGCTGCGAGGACGGCACCCAAGGGGTGTGGAGTGGATAATCTCGAAATCGCCGCATTGGGTCTGTCGCGCCTTTCCCGTCTTGCCCGCAAGATGCGTGAGATAGGCGAACGCGACAGCAAGGCCTTCTTCCTGCGCGATGCCGACAATGTGGAGAACTCCCAAGCCGTCGTCCTCATCGGTACCCGCCGTGCGGTGCGGGGATTGAACTGCGGACTGTGCGGATACCCTACCTGCCGCGAAAAACGCGACAGTGCGCCGGCCGTTCCGTGCGTATTCGACGTCACCGACCTCGGCATTGCCGTAGGGAGCGCCGTTGCCATAGCGGCGGACTGCCGGGTGGACAACCGGATTCTCTATTCGGCGGGCGTTGCCGCGAAGGAGCTGGGCTTTCTCGATGACTGTGCCATCATCTATGCCGTGCCGCTCTCTGTCAATGGCAAGAACATCTATTTTGACAGGTTTGCCAAGTGCGGGGCCAAGTAGGGCGGAGACCATCCGCTGTTCGGCGGCAGTATGTACCGAGGTCCCGTCCGTACGGGCAGGAACCCCGGTGCCGCTTACCGTTTTCCCAGCCGCGATACTATCAGCGCGATGCCTGCTGCCATGACCAGTATCGGCAGGACGATTTTGTTGAAGGATAGGCTGATGTTCAGTGCGTCCATGACTACGAAGAAGATTCCGAGTCCTCCGATTATCACGCCTGCGCTCCAGCGGCGGACCGCAAGCAGGTAACCTCCCGCGGCTACCAGCAGCATCTGCCATGAAAAGAGGGCGTTGAACAGTCCGTAGCCTATCCAGCCGGTGTTGTAGAAGAGCCATATCACTCCGATGGCGACGAGGATGATGCCGAGGTAGATGTTGCCGGCTATGTTGGTCTCCCCTTTCCTGTGCGGCTGCTCGGGCAGCCTGCTGTCGTTTATTACTTCCATGTGTATGAATTTTTAAAGTTTTTCAATCGTTTCCCCGGTCCGGATACCTGCCGGGACGGCTTATGACGATGCGTTCGTCGCTGAGCGTATCGGCCGGATTGTCGGGATGGACCACCACCTTGCGGATGGTGACCCTGCCGTCCTGTTCGGTTATCTCTACATGGACATTGTCATCTTCCCAGTCCTCTTCGCGGTATTCGCGGTAGAGGTCGTCGATGCTGCTGTCCTTGCGGAGTTCCTCTTCTTTCCACTCGCCCTGTTCGTCCCAATCATCGGGCAGGGCGGGCGTGTGCCGGTACCAGTCGTAGAAGTCGTCGTACTCCTCTATTTCGTATTCGAGTCTGCGGGCGCCGTCGCGCAGTCTGTCGGCATTGTGCATGGTGACGACCGAGAGGTAAACCACGAGTGCCATCCAGATGACCGATGTGACGAGCAGAAATGTCCGGTTGGTTTTCGAGCCGAAGAGTACCTTGAGCAGGAAGTATCCGAGGAGGACGAGGGGTATCAGTATCGCCAGCAGCGTCAGTCCGGCATAGAGACCGGGCGTAATGCCCTCGAGGCCGGAGAAGTTTTCCAGTACCATCCGTCCGCCGACCAGTTCTGCGCTGAACAGGACGGCTATGATGGCGATGAAACATCCGATGGCTGCGATGCCGACGCCCAGTGCGATGAAGAATACTACCGCTTTGAGCAGGAAGAGCAGGATGCGTCCCAGCCCATAGACGATATCCGCCCAGACCGATGCCGACCGCTGGCGCTTCGGGGAGGGCGGCATGGCCGAGGCGTCCCCTGCGAAGGTCTGCCGTATGGAGGATGCAGTCACTTTTTCTCCTTGCATTTCGAGTTTCTGCCGCGGTGTCCGCGCCATGGGAATGGCTATCCAGAGAATGATGTACAGGACGACGAACATGACGAACATCGAACCGAAAAAGGCCGAAGCGTCGCCCGTGGGAAAGATGACCAGCAGCATCGGCAGGAAGAATGCGAGCCTTATCCATACGGGGTCGGTACGGAAATAGGCAGCCAGTCCGGAGCATACGCCGCCGAGTACCGCCCCGTCGGGATTCCGGTAGAGCCTTTTCGGAATCTTCTCCACGGGCGGTTCTTCTTCCGTATCCAAATCGTCCGGAAAACCGAGCTGCGCCACCACCGATTCCGCGAGTGCGCGGCTCACCACGTTGTCGCTCTCCTGTTCGTTCAGTATGAGTTCTGCGATACGCGCTTCGATGTCGGCCACGATTTCGCGGCCGTCGGGTTTCTTCGCATACCCTGTTTCGAGCTTGTCGAGGTAATCCTTCATCACCTGGTAGGCCTCGGCGTCGAACGAGAACGCGATGCCCGATATGCTCACTTTCACAACCTCTTTCATCTGTGCGGAAATTTGGACGGCCTGCCGTTAGCGGCCGCGGATTTGTGCTATCTGTGCTATCAGTTCATCCCACGAGACATCGAGCTGCGACAGCGCCTCGCGGCCTTTGTCCGTGATGGAGTAGTATTTGCGGGGAGGGCCCTGCGGGGACTCTTCCCAGCGGTACGACAGGAGTCCCTGGTTCTTCTGACGCGTCAGGATGGGGTAGAGCGTACCCTCCACCACTATCATCCGGGCGTTTTTGAGCTCCGCAATGATTTTCGGAGCATAGGAGTCGCCCCGCGACAGTATCAGCAGGATGCAGTACTCCAGGATGCCTTTGCGCATCTGCGCTTTTGCATTGTCTACATTGATGGGTTCCATGTTCAGCTCCTTCCGTAATTATCGCCGCCGTTCGCCGAAGCCGGTTCGAGCGGTACGGCTATCCACAGCACCAGATAGACCCAGAACCCTGCCGAGAAGCAGAAGAGGGCGAACAGAGCTATGATGCGTACGAGTACGACGTCCACGTTGAAATAATCGGCCAGTCCCTGGCATACGCCGCCGATGATGCGCCGGCGGCTGCGGTAGAGCCTCCTGGGCTCCCTATTGTCGTTGATGATTTCCATTTTCTTGACTTTTATGTTTATATACATTGTTTCCGCCGCGGCTGCAGACCGCGTCCGTGCCGGCCGGCACGGCGTATTTCACGCCTCGGAAGGTATCACTATCCACAGGATGATATAGACCCACAGGCTGATACCGCCGAAGAAGATGAGCAGGAACATCAGCAGGCGTACGACCGCTACGTCTATGCCGAAATAGGCCGCCAGTCCGCCGCATACGCCGCCTATTACCCTGTTGCTGCGCGAACGGCGCAGGCATTTGATGTCGGCCTGAGCCTGCCTTCCCTCCGGTCTGCGGCGCGGTTCTCCGAACTCGTCCGCCCGCCCGAGTATGGCTATCGCCTTGCGCACGAGGTCGGCGTTTACCACCTGCCGCGGTGAGGCAAGGTTCTCGCTGAATATGTCTGCTATGCGCATCTCCAGGTCGTTGAGCGTCTCCGCGGCCTCTACCGGTTCGAACCGTTCTCCGACGTCGTCGAGGTATTTCCGCAGGATATAATAGGCATCCTCGTCTATGACGAAGGCGACGGAACCTATGTTTACGTTAAGTGTTTTCTTCATGGCTCATACGGTTTAATATTGTTTTGTATCGCAAATATACGATTATTTCCTAATACTATGTATTGCATAGTATATTTTTTTCAAGAATTGTGCCGTTCCGCGTGGAAGCGGAGACAAATTGCAGGTAGGAACAGGAGTCGGGGCGGAAATTTGCCGGCGGAACAGAGAGTTTTCCGGAGGAGTGTCCGAATACCGACGGATAAGGAGCCGCAGCCGTGGAGTGGAGCCGGCGGATGTTTCGCCTTTCGTAGAGCGTATCCGCTGCGGGAAGGTTTTATGAGGAAGTGCCGGCCGATGGGGGCGGACCGTTCATTCGCCTTTGCATGCCGCACGGCGCGTCGAGACCGGAGAACGGTGTGGCAACGGAGGCCGGGCAGTGCGGTTATGGACTTGTTTGAAGGGGATTCCTAATCTTTTCGCCGTTTTTTTCGAAAAAAAATTATGAATCGTTATTGGAATTAAAAAATAAGCTATACTTTTGTGTTATCGAAATAACAGTTATTTGTGTAACAGATACGTTTTCAATACCGCACTGTGAAGTCCGGGCAAGCAATAGTTAGGATAGTAAGTTAGGTTAGAAGTGGATAGTGCGGGTGCGGCGGCAGACCGTACCCGCACGAAACACGGGGAACTTCGGTTCCGAAAGGTTCTTTGGAGAGTTTGGCATTCCGCGGCGCATGGTCGTCCCTGCGGCCGGACAAATCCGTTTTGGCAAAGAAATTGTCCCTGTATCGGAGGGAGGGGAGGATTCCCCGTTCGATTGAGGATTTCTTAAAAGCGAAGATTATGGATTTATTCGGATTGAAAGGACGGGTAGCGGTAGTGACCGGTGCTTCGAGCGGATTGGGTGCGGATGCCGCACGGGCATATGCGGCTTACGGGGCCGACGTGGCGTTGGTCGCACGAAGGAAAGAGCGGCTCGAAAGTTTGGCGGAGGAGCTCCGCGGAGAGGGGGTGAAGGCTCTGCCGGTCGCCTGCGACGTTTCGCGGGAAGACGATGTCCGGGCTGCGGTGGAGCGTATCATGGATTACTTCGGACGGGTGGACATCCTGCTCAACGATGCGGGAGTGGCTGTTCCGGGCGGTGTGGAGACACTGACCGCCGAGGAGTGGGACAGGTCGATGGATATAAACGTCCGGGGGATGTTCTTGATGTGCAAGTATGTCGTTCCGCATATGCGGGAAAGGAGATACGGCAAGATAGTGAATATATCCTCCGTGAATGCCACCCTGGCCGATAAGGTACCGGAGTTGTGGCGGCACGCCTACAACGCCTCGAAGGCCGCTGTGAAGGGATTGACCGTCGGGATGGCGGCCTCCTATGCAGCGGACAACATCACGGTGAATTCCATCGGACCGGGACTGTTCGAGAGCGAAATGACGGAGAATACGCTCTTCAGGCACGAAGCGTTCATGCAGATGTACGATACGCTGACGCCCGCATCGAGACCCGGTGCGAAAGGGGAGTTGAACGGTACCATCCTCTATTTCTCCTCGCAGGCTTCGAGCTATGTGACCGGACAGCATATCATCGTGGACGGAGGTTTTTCCATCGTATGACGAAAGTGTTTTTTAAGATATATTCGCCCGTTCAAGGCGGACGGGCGTTTAAGTTTTAGGTAGGATTTTAGAATGGTAGCGCAGGCAAGCTGGGAAGCTCGCCTGCGCTTTTTCGTCTCCGCTGCCGGGAAAAGAGGATTCTTTTCTCCGAAAGGAGCCCCCCGTGTGCCGCATCATTTCCCGATATTCCTGCCAATCCGGCTCATGCGGTCCAGCGAATCCGCCATGTCTGCATCGATGTCGTCTTTCGCCCGCAGCGCCTGGTCGGAGATGTCGTATGTTTTGGCTGCGACCGTCCCCGCTTTGGCGTCGTCGCGTATCCTGCGCCTGGCTTCTGCGACCTCCTCCCGGAAATCGGCCTTGTCGTCGTCGAAGTCGGCGCGGGCCGTGATGACCTCCATATTGACCATATCCTTCGCCCGCCGGGCGGTTTCGCGAGCCTCCCGGATGTTATGGCTGGAGCATCCGTCGCCGAGTATCTTCTCCATGCGTTCCGTTTCCCGGAGCTCCTCCTTTATCTCTTTCATGCGTGTATCCGCACTTTCTCGGACGTTCCTGTACGCTTCGCGTGCCTCTTTGCGTACCTCTTTCCCGAGCCCCGCAGCGGTTTCGCCGAACTCCCTGCGTGCTTCCCTGTATTCTTCTTTCTTCATGACCGTGTATTTTAAGTCTTGTTTCTGGCCGGTTGCCCGGCTTACAAAGACCTTACTTCAAAAAAGAGGCCAATCGGTATCGCAGCCCTCCGGAGACGAATGTCCCGTCCGGTCTCCCATACTCCGAAACATGCAGACGATTGTATTTTTCGCAGTTAATCCCTATCTTGCAGATTCAATCAATGCATACGGTAATTTTATGGTGTCTTTACTATCCCCCTCTGTAATGACGCTGGCTATACTTATCGTCTCATGTGTCTTTTTCATGAGCGGTAAGGTCAGGTCCGATATTGTCGCGCTCTGCGCCCTGCTCGCCTTGCTGATATTCGGCATACTCACTCCCGCCGAGGCGCTTTCGGGTTTTGCGAGTCCGGTGGTGATAATGATGGTGGGGCTGTTCGTCGTGGGTGCGGGCATCTTCCGCACCGGTCTCGCCAAGATGATAAGCAGTCGTATCCTGCGTATCGGCGGCAAGAACGAGAACGTGCTTTTTGTCCTCGTGATGCTCGTTACCGCCCTGATAGGGGCCTTCGTGAGCAATACGGGTACGGTGGCGGTGATGCTGCCTATCGTGATGAGCATGGCCGCATCGTCCGGCATCAGTTCGAGCCGTTACCTGATGCCCATGGCATTTGCCAGCAGCATGGGACTCTTTACCCTGATAAGTACCCCGCCCAACCTCGTCATACAGGAGGCGCTGGTGGATGCGGGCATGGAGCCGCTCGGTTTCTTCTCGTTCGCCCCGGTCGGAGCGGTGGTCGTGGCGGTAGGCATTGGGGTGCTCTATTTCCTGAGCCGCCTGCTCGTTCGGAAGGACGAAGGCAAGCGGAACGTAAAACGGAAGGCGAAGACGCTGGCCGAACTCGTGGAGGAGTATAATCTCGTGCACCTGAGTTTTCAGGTGGAGGTTCCCGCCGCATCGCCCATGGTCGGCCGTTCGCTCAAGGAGCTTCGCATCGGTTCCCTTTACGATGTGAGCGTGGGGCGTATCATCCATGCGCCGCAGACCCGGTTCCGCAGGATAACCACCGAAGAGGTGGCCGGGCCGGAGAGCGTGATTCTGGCGGGCGACGTCCTGCACCTGCACGGCAGCGAGGAGCATGTGGACCGCCTCGTGGCGGAGCAGGGACTCGTAGCGACCGAGTGGAGTCCCAAATCGTCCGGGGAGACCGCCGACACCGGGTATGCCGAGGCGTTCATCATGCCCAACTCGCACTTGATAAACCATACGGTGGCGGACAGCCGCTTTAGGGAGCTGTACAACGTGAATGTTCTTGGAATAAAGCGTCACGGGGAGTATGACCTCGGCGATATGCGCGATGTGAAGATGCATGCCGGGGACTCCCTGCTCATTCAGGGAACCTGGGACAATATCACCGCTCTGGAGGAGTACACCGACGAGTTCGTGCTGTTGGGGCAGCCGGAGAAGCGGGCCGCCCGCGTGACACTCGACCGGAAGGCGCCGATGGCCGCCCTCATCATGGCGGGCATGATACTGCTCATGGTGCTCGATGTCATTCCGGGCGTAGCGGCCGTGCTGCTGGCGGCCGTATTCATGGTGCTGACCGGATGCCTGCGCAACATGGAGGAGGCCTATACCAGTATCAACTGGGCCAGCGTAGTGCTGATAGCCGCCATGATACCCATGTCCACGGCTTTCGACAAGACCGGCATCACGGCTGCCATATCCGGATTCCTGCTGCACGGTCTCGGCGATATCGGGCCGCAGGGCCTGCTTGCAATGGTCTATTTCGTCACTTCGCTCACGACCATGTTCATCAGCAATACGGCGACGGCGGTACTTTTCGCCCCCATCGCCATGGATGCCGCCCTGCGTATGGGTGTCAGTCCCTATCCTTTCCTTTTCGCCGTGGCCGTTTCGGCCAGCATGTGTTTCGCCTCGCCCTTCTCCACACCGCCCAACGCGCTGGTGATGAGTGCCGGCGGATATAGGTTCGGAGACTATATCCGGGTGGGGCTGCCGCTGCAGGTCGTGATGGGGGTCGTGATGATATTCGTGCTGCCGCTGCTCTTCCCCTTCTGACGGGTCTGCCGCAGCGGGCTGGCAGGAGGAGCCGAACGCTTTCCCGGCTGTCTGTGGAACCGGGCCGCACGGAGTTCCGTTCTGTCTTTGTCTTCAGTGGCGGAGGAGAACCGTCGCCGGGAAGGTGCGGGCGAAAACCCCTGCCGTCCGCAAACGGTGCCCGGAAAATTCGTAAATTTGCAATCCGTAATCCTTACGCACGAGATGATAGACAGGGAAACAGTGGACCGCATCTATGCCGCCGCAGACATCGTGGAGGTGGTGAGCGACTTCGTCACCCTCAAGAAGAAGGGGGCGAACTACCAGGCATGCTGTCCTTTCCACAGCGAACGTACCCCTTCTTTCATCGTCTCTCCGGCCAAGGGGCTCTTCAAGTGTTTCGGCTGCGGCAAGGGCGGGAATGCCGTGACCTTCGTCATGGAGCACGAGAAGATGACCTATGCCGAGGCACTCAAGTATGTGGCGAAGAAATACGGCATCGAGGTGCGGGAGAAGGAGCTGACTCCGGAGGAGGCCAGGCGGAACGACGACCGCGAAAGCATGATGGTCGTCAACAGTTGGGCCGCCGACTATTTCCAGCATGTGCTGCACGATACGGATGAAGGGCTGAGCGTGGGAATGGGGTACTTCCGTGAGCGCGGTTTCACGGATGCCACGGTGCGCAAGTTCGCGTTGGGGTACTGTCCGGCCAAGGGCGACGCGATGACCATGGCGGCGCTCGGTGCCGGCTACAAGGAGCAGTTCCTCACCGAAACGGGACTCACCATCAAGCGCGAGACGGGCGGTTATTACGACCGTTTCACGGGCCGGGTGATATTTCCCGTCTACTCCATCAGCGGCCGCGTCATCGCTTTCGGCGGGCGGGTGCTGAAGACGAGCGACCGGACGGCCAAGTACCTCAATTCTCCCGAAAGCCTCATATATAGCAAGAGCCACAGCCTTTACGGCATCTACCATGCGAAGAACGCCATCGTGCGCGAAAACTTCTGCATTCTCGTGGAGGGCTATACGGACGTGATGCGGATGCATCAGACGGGCATCGAGAATGTCGTGGCTTCGTCGGGTACCTCCCTGACGGCAGACCAGATAAAGCTCATCAGCCGTTTCACGAAGAACATTACCGTCATTTACGACGGCGATTCGGCAGGTATCAAGGCGTCGCTCCGCGGTATCGACATGATACTGCGCGAGGGGTTGAACGTGCGGGTGGTGCTGCTGCCCGACGGCGAAGACCCCGATTCGTTCGGCCGTTCGCATTCGGCAGAGGAGGTCAGGGCCTACATCGAGGGGCACGAAGAGGATTTCATTCGTTTCAAGACACGCCTGCTGATGGCCGACGCAGGGGACGACCCGCTGAAGCGGGCGGCACTGGTCACCGATATCGTGCAGTCCATCTCCGAGATACCCGACCCGATTGTCCGTTCGGTTTTCATCAAGGACTGTGCGAAGAGCATGGATGTGGACGAGCAGGTACTCGTGGCCGAGGTGGCCCGCAAACGCCATTCGGTGCAGTACGACCGCCAGACCGGCGATTTTCTGCGCAGCATGCAGGCTCAGCGCCGCCGCGAAGAGCAGGCCGCCGCGTTGCCGGCCTCGCTCAAGGGTGTGACCGCAGGCAGCAGCATGGACGAGCTGGAGAAGGAGATAGTGGGATACCTGATGAAGTACGGTCATCTCTATTTCGAACACAAGGAGGGACGCAACCTCGTGAAATTCAACGTGGCGGAGACTATTTTCAGCGACCTGCGCGACGACGTCTCCATCCGGAATCCCCAATACAGGGCGTTGTACGAGTGCTACGAGCAGCACTATGCCGAACTCGGCGAAGGTGTCAAGGTACCGGAGCACTACTTTACGAACCATGCCGATCCGCTGGTGTGCAATGCGGCGGTGGATATTCTCACCTCGGATACCAACTATGTGATGAGCGAGCTGTGGAAACGTCACGAGATTTTTCTCGACAGTGAGGAGGAGCGCCTTTCGGAACTCATACCCCGTGTCGTCACCCTCTATAAGTCGAAGACCATCGAGGCCATTATCGGAAAACTGAAGGAGAGTCTGGCCGACGAGGCACTCTCCGAGGAGGAGCAGATGTCCATCATGGAGAACATCGCCGCGCTCAACGAAGTGCGTACCCGGATTGCGAAAAAGATATCGAGACTGATACTGTGACGGGCCTCCCCGGCCGCCGGTACGTGCCGGGTCCGGTTTTTGTTTATCGCTGCGGAATATGTACCTTTGCAGGGTTAAGCTATGGCGGATTACAACAAGAAGATAAACATAAAGAACAAGCGTGCCGCGTTCGATTACGAGATACTCGAAGAGTATGTCGCAGGCATCGTCCTGACCGGTACCGAGATAAAGTCGCTCCGGCTCGGCAAGGCCTCCATGGTGGATTGCTACTGCTATTTCGACCGCCACGAACTCTACATCCGGGGGCTGAATATCTCCGAGTATCATTGGGGTACCTACAACAACCACCAGCCCAAACGCGACCGCAAGCTGCTGCTCAACAGGCGCGAACTCGACAAGCTGGAGCGGGCCTCGCAGGACAAGTCGGTGACTGTCGTGGGGCTGCGGCTCTTCCTGAACGAGCGGGGACTCGCCAAGGTGGTGATAGGGCTTGCCCGCGGGCGCAAACGTTACGACAAACGCGAATACATCAAGGAGAAGGATGCCCGGCGGGAGATGGACCGCGCCATGAAGCGATGACCTTTTCTGTCGTACCCTGCCGGGTGTGCGGGGGATGGCAGCCCGTCGTGCGGAACTCGCTTCCTTCCTAAACGGATAAAAAATGTCCCTCATACTCTGCATAGAAACCGGAACGGATGTCTGTTCCGTCGCGCTCGCCCGCGGGGGGCGGCTCGTCTCCCTCCGGGAGGAGGCGGGACGCGACCATGCCCGCAAGGTGGCCCTGTTCGCCGACGAACTTTTTCGGGAGGCGGGAATATCTCCCCGCGGCCTGGATGCGGTGGCGGTCGGCCGGGGGCCGGGGTCGTACACTGGGCTGAGGATAGGTACGTCGTTCGCAAAGGGGCTCTGCTATGCGTTGGATGTTCCTCTGCTGGCGGTGGACTCGCTCGCCGCGATGGCGGTTATCGCATGCGATGACCGCGAGGCGGGACTGTTCCGCTCCGCGCAATGGGAATCCGCCCTGCTGTGTCCCATGATAGACGCCCGCCGGATGGAGGTCTATGCCGAGGTGTTCGACACCTCGCTGGAGAGTCGTTCGGAGGTGGCGGCCGAGGTGGTGACGTCCGGGAGTTTCGGCAGGTTCATCCGTCCCGAAGGGGAGTTTTTCGTTTTCGGGAGCGGTGCGGCCAAGACGGTCGGGGTGCTTCCGGCCGAGGGCGTCCGGTTCATCGATGTTCGCCCGTCCGCCCGGGGGCTTTGCAGGCTTGCTCAGGCCCGGCTCGACGCGGGACTGGTGGAGGATACCGCCTACTTCGAACCGGCTTACCTGAAAGATTTCGTGGTGACGGCAGGCCGGAAAAAATTGTTCTGAGGAAGTAAGATTTGTCGTAATGGGATATCACGAGGAGAAACAGAGGCAGTTGGACATGCGCTATATCCGCATGGCGAAGATATGGGCGGAGAACTCCTATTGCATCCGCCGGCAGGTGGGAGCCTTGATTGTCAAGGACAAGATGATAATATCCGACGGTTACAACGGTACCCCCTCCGGGTTCGAGAACATCTGCGAAGACGAGGTGACGGGCAAGACCAAACCTTATGTGCTCCACGCCGAGGCCAACGCCATTACCAAACTGGCCAAAAGTGCCAACAACGGCGACGGAGCCACGCTCTACATCACCGCCGCACCCTGTATCGAATGTGCGAAACTCATCATCCAGGCGGGTATCAAGCGGGTGGTCTATTGCGACGACTACCACAGCGACGACGGCATTCTGCTCCTCAAGCGCATCGGTATCGAGGTGACGCAGGTCGAACTGGCATAACCTTTTCCGTTCGTCTCTCTTCCTTGTTCGGTCAAATCTGCAGTGGGATATCTTTTGCGTCCGGGTTCTCCGGGGAGAGCCTGCCCGGCATCAACTGTTCTTGCGGTAACTCAGGATGGCCCAGACGTTCAGTATCAGTGCCATCGCCGCGAGAGCCGTAGCCTCGCGCCAAAGGTCGGAGAGGTCGCTCCCCTTTAGATAGATTCCCCGCATGGCGTCCACCATGTATTTCGTCGGATTGACGGCCGCGATGGCCTGCGCCCAGTCGGGCATACTCCCTACCGGTGTCAGGAGCCCGCACATCATGACGAATATCATCACGAAGAAGAGCATCACGAACGTGGCCTGCTGCATGGTGGAGGAGCTGTTGGAGATGATGAGCCCCATGCCCGTCATGGTGAGGATGAAAAGCCCGGTGAAGAGGAGGATGTTCCAGAGGCTTCCCACGGGCCACAGGCCGTAGATGAGCCATGCGAGCAGCATGCTGACCACCAGCGCGAAGATGCCGATTATCCAGAAGGGTATCAGTTTGGCGAGGATGAACGAGAGTTTCGATACGGGCGTTACGTTTATCTGCTCGATGGTGCCGAGCTCCTTTTCCTGTACGATATTGACTGCGGGCATGAAGCCGCACAGAAGCATGACGACCACAACCATCAGGCCGGGAACCATCGTGTGCTTGTAGTCCAGCAGAGGGTTGTACATGTTTTTGACGAACATTTCGAGCCGGGGAACGAGCGCCGGAGCGGCTTGTGCAGGGGAGGGTTCGCCCGCCGAGAACTCCGTCGTGAGCATCTGGATGTAGGCGCGGCCCAATACCCCTTTGGTGGTGTTCACCGTATTGATGGAGACGAGCAGGTCGGCCGAACCGTCCCGGATGTAGTCTTCCTCGAATCCCGACGGAATCTCCACGATGAGGTCGGCATCGCCGAACTCCATGGCATCCACCGCCTGTTCGTAGCTCTCCGTGACATCCCGCAGCCGGAAGTACGACGAGGCATTGACCGCCTTGACCAGGTCGCTCGACATCGTGCTGGCGTCGTGGTCCACCACGATGGTGTTGATGTCCTTGATATCGAGGGTCGTGGCCCACGGCATGAGCACCATTATCATCAGGGGGAATAACACGACGAGTTTCGGCATGAACTTATGCCGGAAAAACTGTTTGAACTCTTTTTCGAGCAGATACTTGAGTGTCATTATTCGAGTCGGTTATTCAGTTTCTTGAGGCTCGCGCCTATCAGTACGACGGCCATGGATGCGAGGATGACAATCTCTTTCCATGCGTAAATCATGGGGAGGCCCTGTATCATCAGTTTGCGGACGGCCGTGATGTACCACCGGGCCGGCAGGATGCATGAGATACCGCGAAGCGGCCAGGGCATACTCTCTATCGGAAAGACCATTCCCGACAACAGCATGGTCGGCATCATAAGCAGCAATCCGGAGAACATCAGCGCGATGACCTGCTGCTGGGCCATGGTCGAAATGAGCAGACCGAGCGAGAGGTTGGCGATGATGTAGATGAGAGACACGAGCCACAGCGCCGCAAGGCTGCCCGCCACAGGTACCCCCAGCACGAAGACCGAGAGCAGCAGGATGGTCGCCAGATTGATGCACGAGAGCACGAAGTAGGGGACCATCTTCGAAACCACGATGTAGATGGGCCGCACGGGGGATACGAGCAGCACCTCCATGGTTCCCGTTTCCTTTTCGCGGACGATGGAGATGGAGGTCATCATGGCGCAAATCAGCATCATGATGAGCCCCATGATGCCGGGCACGAAGTTGTAGGCCGATTTCATCTGCGGGTTGTAGAGAAACTGCACCTGCGTGAGGATGCCGCTCTCCGTTCCGCCGGAGGCCATTTCGTTTCCGAAGGCCGCTATGATGCCGCTCGCATAGGATGTGTAGCTTTGGGCCATGTTGGCGTCGCTGGCATCCACTATCAGTTGCATCTGGGAACCGTCCGGCGAGAGCATCCCGCCCGAAAAGTTCTGCCCGAAGGCCACCACGAGCTGCACCTCTCCCGATTTCATCACCTCGTCTATCTCTTCCGGCCTGTCGAGCCACTGCGTTACGGTGAAATACTCGCTGGCGTCGAGTCGTTCGGCTATCTGCCGCACCGTCGGGTCGGACGACGGCGAGAGGATGGCGATATTGACGTTGCGCACCTCGGTCGAGAGCGCGAAGCCGAACAGGATGATGAGTACGACAGGCATGACGAGCACGATGAGCATCGTCCGCTTGTCGCGCAGGATGTGGTAGAACTCTTTCTTGACGAATGCCCCGAACTCTCTCATATCGCTCTCCTATTCCGTCCTTTCGGCTTTTCGTGCGAGGGCCTGAAATACCTCCTCCATGGAGCGTGCCCCGAAACGCTCCTTGAGATTGTGCGGCGTATCGAGCGCGTCGATGCGTCCGTCCACCATGATGGATACGCGGTCGCAGTACTCTGCCTCGTCCATGTAGTGGGTGGTGACGAAGACTGTGATACCCCGGTCGGCCGCTTCGTATATCATCTCCCAGAACTGCCGCCGGGTGTAGGGGTCCACGCCGCCCGTGGGCTCGTCGAGGAAGACGATGGCCGGGTCGTGGAAGATGGAGACCGAGAAGGCGAGCTTCTGTTTCCATCCCAGCGGGAGCGACTGTACCATGGTGTTCCGCTCGCGCGTGAAGTCGAGCCGTTCGAGCAGCTCGTCGGTCTTGCGGGCGATTTCGGCATCCTTCATGCCGTATATGCCGGCGTAGAGCCGAATGTTCTCCCACACCTTCAGGTCTTCGTACAGGGAGAATTTCTGGCTCATGTAGCCGATGTTCCGTTTTATCTTTTCGTGCTGCCGCGTGATGTCGAATCCCGCCACCGTGCCCGTTCCCGAAGTGGGACGGCTCAGGCCGCAGAGCATGCGCATTGCGGTGGTCTTGCCCGCGCCGTTGGCACCGAGGAATCCGAAGACCTCCCCGCGGGCCACATCGAATGATATGTGGTCCACTGCCGTGAAGCTACCGAACTGTTTGGTCAGACCGTCGGCATGTATGACCGTCTCCTTTTCCATCCCTCTTATTGTTTTGCGAGCAGCATGTAGCAGTCTTCGATGGTGGCTTTGGCCGGCTGCAGACAGACGGCGGTGTGTCCTAATCCCTCCAGGTAGCTGCGCAGCCCGTCTGCGTCGAACCCCTCGCATGCGGTGAAGTGGTGCGTCTCTCCGAAGGCATAGCAGTTGTCCACTCCGGGGAAAGCCCGTACATCGTCGAGCAGCCGGTGCATCTTCTCCGAGCGTACCGCCCAAAGGGGAGCGGAGAAACCCTGCCGGATGTTCTGCGGCGTATCTATCTGGAGGAAACGTCCCCCTTTGATGAGGGCGATGCGGTCGCACAGGTTGGCCTCGTCCATGTAGGGGGTGGAGACCACGATGGTGATACCCTCCTGCTGGAGTTTCCCCAGCATCTCCCAGAACTCCTTGCGCGATACGGGGTCCACGCCCGTGGTCGGTTCGTCGAGGTAGAGGATGTCGGGCTTGTGGATGAGGGCGCAGCAGAGCGCGAGTTTCTGTTTCATGCCTCCGGAGAGTTTTCCCGCCCGTCGCTTGCGGAACGGTTCGAGAAGTTTGTAGATGCCCTCCACGAGGTGGTAATTCTCCCGGATGGTCGTCCCGAATACCGCGGCGAAGAACGAGAGATTCTCCTCGACGGTGAGGTCCTGATAGAGCGAGAAGCGTCCGGGCATATAGCCGATGCGTTTGCGAAGCTCCTTGTAGTCCCGCACCACGTCGAACCCGTCCACCGATGCGGTGCCGCTGTCGGTCAGTATCAGGGTGGCGATGATGCGGAAGAGGGTGGTTTTCCCGGCGCCGTCGGGCCCGATGATACCGAACAGCTCTCCCTTCTCCACCTCGAAGCTCACCCCGTCCAGGGCGACGGTCTTCCCGTACCGCTTGGTGATATTTTCGACGCTTACCGCAGTCATGGTCTTACAGTTTGATTCCTCCGTACATTCCGATTTTCAGGTAACCGTCGTTCGGAACGGCTATCTTTATCGCATACACCATGTTGGCGCGGTCGTCCGAGGTGACGATGTTCTTTGGCGTGAATTCGCTCCGGTCGGATATCCACGTCACCGTTCCTTCGTATTCGCGCTTTTCGTCTCCTCCGAAGTCGGCATAAACCTTCACTTTCTGTCCGAGTTTCACCTGCGGAAGCTGCGAGGAGACGAGATAGGCTTTCAGGTGGATGTTGTTCACGTCGGCTACTTTCATCAGCGGTTTCCCGGCGACGGCAAGTTCGCCCGCCTGTGCGTATTTGGCCAGTACGGTCCCCTCTATCGGCGAGCAGATACGGCATTTGGCGAGCTGTTCTTCGAGTTGTTCTGCCTGCGCGCGTGCGGCCGCTATCTGTGCGTCGATACTTTTGAGCGAGTTGCCGAGCGCGCTGCGCTGTGCGTCGAGCTGCTTCTCGAGCACCGTTATCGCCGAAGTGATGTCGTCAAGCTGCTTCTCGGTCGTCACGTCGGCTTTCATCAGGTTCTCCACGCGCTGCCTTTCGCGCTGTTGCTTGGCGAGCTGTTCCTCCAGAGGGGCGAGCTGCTCCCCGATATCGGGTCGGCTGCTCTCCAACGCCAGGATGTTGCTCTCGACCTGCAGCCGTTGCAGATGCAGTTGGGTGGAATCAATGAGTCCCACCTGTTCCCCGCTGTGCACGGGGCTCCCCTCGCTGATGGGAAATTCCAGGATGCGGCCGTTCACTTCGCTCGATACGACGACTTCCGTCGCTTCGAAATTGCCCGTGGCGTCGTATTGGTTACGGTCGCCCGCACAGCCGCCTGCCGCAAGGAGCGTCACGGCCGCCAAGAGGGCCGCGCTTGTCGTTTTTATGCCCATGGTTTATTGATTTATCGTGTATTTAAGGTCGTATATGTTCTTGAGCCACTCCACCTCGTGGGCCGTTCTGTTCCGGCGTGCCCGGTCTTCGGCGTTGATGTCGCGCAGCAGGTCGTTCACACTCCCCTCGCCGTTGGTTACCTGTGCTTCGGTACGCTTGCGTATCGTACTGCGCAGCCGGATGATTTCGTCGTCGTAACGCATTACCTCCTCCATCTGTTCGATTGCGGCCCGTTCCTGGGTACTTTGCAGCCTGATGTTGTAGAGCAGGGTTTCGCGCTGCGTCTCCAGTCGTTTCCGGTTGAGTTCAATTTGGGACATCCGGTTCTTCTTGGTGTAGAAGCCGTCGATGTTCCATTTGAGGCTGATGCCGGCGAAGAGGTAAGGCGACCATTTGCCGTCGCCCATCATGCTGTTGAAGATGTTGGGACTGGGGTTGGAGTAGGCGCCGAGGACGAAGGCGCCTATCTGCGGCATGACGCTCGCCCGTACCGCCCTGCGCTGCGCATCGAGCAGGCCGGCCTGTGCGTCGAGCAGCGCGAATTCGGGCCTTCGGCTCCCGTCGCCTGCCGGTATGCCGTCGGGCGCAGGTTTTTCGAGTTCTGTGGCGGCAGTCAGTTCGAGTCCCGTCATGATGCTCAGCATGGCGATGTAGGCCGTGCGCGTGGAGGCGAGCTGTGCACGCTGCTGCTGGGCGCCGAGTATCTCCACCTTCAGCATGTCGAGGTCGTTCTTTTCGGCCGTGCCGAATGCCGCCATGGATTCGAGCATCTTGTAGTTGCGCTGCAGGTCTTCTATCATCAGGTCGGCGGTGGCGATATTCTCCTGAAGCAGCAGCGAACCGAAATAGAGCTGATTGACCCGTTCGGTGAGGGCGTACATTTCCGACTCCCAGCTGCGGCGGGAGACTTCGCTTTCGGCTTTGGCAGCCTCGGTCTGCGCTTTTATCAGTCCGCCGTCCCATATCGCCTGCTGTATCTGTACCGTAGTGCCGTAAAGCGTATTGGGCATTGCCGCGAGGTTCACTCCGAGCTGGGAGAAGAGGTCGTTGAGCGTCGAAGGGAATTCGGGGACTTCGGAGAGATAGGCCGCCATGGCCGAGAGCGAGATTTTGGGCAGCCAGTTGCGGCGGGCATTCGAGATGTTGAACTCTTCGAGCTGGTCAATCAATCCCTGTTGTGCTATCACGGGATAGTTGTCCCGTGCCAGGAGCTGGCACTCTTCGAGCGTCACGCGATGCTGGCCGTAGCAGACTGCAGCCCCTATGACGAACAGTATCAGGCATGCGATGCGTTTCATGTGTTTTCGTATGTTTTTACCGGCCGCCGACGGGTGTCGGGATGACCGTTTCGGTTCCGTGCTGCCGGGTGTGATACAACAGCACGCTAAGTTACGGAAAATTCGTGATTGCGTGCAGCGTTCGGCGGTAAAACGGCGAGTGTCGCCGTTCGGATGCCTTGGGCTTTCGTTCGGTCGTCCCGCAATTTCCTTGCAAAATCCGTTACAGGCAAGCGTCGAATTTTACAAATAATTATCCGTCCGGCCCTGTTTTTCCCCGATTCGCTGCCGGAATCCGTTCCCCGGCGGCAAAATCCGGCGGGCGGCTCTGCCGACCGCAAAGATAGCAGGATAGCGCCGGATTCGGAACGCACCTTCCTGTTTTCCTGGCGGTATTTTCCCGCCTATTTCGGGAGCATCGGCCGGGCGATGTGCGGGGGGCGTGCGGAGAGAGGCAGGGGCCGGGAAACATTCCCGGCCCCTGCCTCTCTCCATTGCACATTTCCCTATTCGGGGACGTAGATGATTTCCCCGTTTTCGAGCTGGTAGGCGGTGCCCACGCGTTTGCCGCGCGAGTTCTTGCCGCTCTGGTCTTCCGACGGAGTGTACTTTTCTATTTTCTCTCCCTTTTTGGTGATGATTTCCATCTGTTCGGTACCGGGGTTCTTCACTACCGTGAAATCCTCCTGCGAGAACATTTCGGTCATGTCGAACCGTGTGACGAGTGCGACCATCAGCGCCACGGCGAATACCATCGCCACATCGAAGAGGTTGGTGAGGACGGCCATCGGGTCGTGGTCCTCGTCGTTCTTGATGAGTCTTCGTCTGCGTGCCATCTTATTCCTTTTCATTGAGGGATTCCACAACGTATTCCAGTATGTTCATGTCGGCCGCCACCCAGCGCTGCTTTACCTGGAGCGTAATGAAACCGATTGCGCCGATAACGATACCCACTACGGTGGTGGCGAAGGCCACCTGCATGTTGTAGGCCATCGAGCCGATGTCGCCCGTAGCAAGTCCCACGAGCGCCGGACCCATCGGGATGAGCGTACCCATAAGACCGAGCATCGGGCCGATTTTGACCAGCAGTTTCGATTGTCCCAGTTCCTTGTCCGCGGCTATTTCGTAATCGCCGAGGAGCTTTTCGCGGAGCGCCCGGTCTTGCGGGGCAGCCTTTATCTTGCGGAGGTACTCCAGCAGTTTGCTTTTGCCGTTGCCCTCGGGCAGCGTGTCGAGGAACTCCTCCACCCCGGTCTTTCCTATTTCGCGGTTGAGCTTGACGTTGATTTTGGTGCGGGCGATGTACGTACCGTAGAAGCCGCCAATCATCAGCAGTGCCTTGATGAAGAAGAAGAGCAGAAAAATGATGTCAGGTATCAGCATCCCGTTGGATAGCCAGAACAACATGTTAGAAATCAATTCCATTTTCAATTATGTCTATTAATGAGTTTTTTGAAGTTTATTTTTGAAAGGAGCAGCCCCAGCAGGAAGAAGCAGGCCGTACCGGCGGTTAGTGCCGCGAGCGCGCCCCATTCGACATTGCTGACGGTGGCGTAGACGACGGTACTGTCGGCTACCGACGCATTGACCAGCAGGCCGATGAGGAGGATACCCATGTTGAGCATGATTTTCAGTTCGAGCTTCATGCTCTCGTGTCGGACGAAGAGGTGGATGAAGCCTGCCGCGAGCAGGACGACGGCGAAAACGATACCCGCATAGATGGCGGCGGTGGCCCCGAAATCGGCGCCTACCCGCTGCCTGAAGAAGAGCAGTTCGAAGTAGGCCACCGCGAATATCCACAGGATGCCGGGTACCACTTTCAGCACGAAGACCGATTTTCTGCGCTGCCCTTTCGGTTTGAAGTAGTTGCTCAGCAGAAACACCGAGACGAAGATGCCGAGTATGGCCTCCGTCGTGGTCAGTACCGCCCCGTCCGTCACCAGTTCCCGGTCGGCCAGCAGATTCGTTATCACCGTGGCGGGCTGTTCAATGACCGTCGGATAGAGCGCCAGCGATACGAGTGCCGCGAAAAAGGCGTAACAGGCCATCGTCCAGAAGCGGCCGGTCATGGCCGCTTTCAGACAGAATTTCGCCAGTGCGAGGACGAATATGATTTGAATATAGAGTTCCATCGCCTATTTGTCCTGTTTGCGCCGTACAATCAGCCATACGATGACGAGCCCCAGCAGAATGCCGGCAATCCAATACACCGTACCGTTCCGTCCCGGGGCGGTCTCTTCCCTCTGCGCTTCCCTGCGGCGTTCGGGCTGCTGCTCCTCCTTTTGCAGGACGACGTTGTTCTCGTTCTGCTCTTCGAGCTGTACCTGCCGGGCGGCGTCTATGTTTTTGTTGTAGCTCTCGGCCGCCTCTTTGTCCACCTTGGATGCGATGAAGTCGCGCAGTTTGGCGTTGTCGCAGATGAATCCGCTGCATCCTGCCGCATGTTCCGAGACGAGGCGCGTGTGCAGCTCGGCCACTTCGCGTAGCTGTACGTCCGTGGCGTGCCACATTCCCTTGCGGGCCGATTCGAGCATCACCGCAGTCATCTCCTGCAGGGCGTAGGGATTCTTCTCGGAGAAGGTCTTTTCCAGTCCGAGGTCGTATGCGTCCTCGACGTACACGTCATAGTATTTGTTCCAGATGTGCTGGTCGATGGCCGAAGGCTTCATGGCGTTCCAGCCGTAGGTATTGCGGAAGGTCTCGGCGAAGGTCTCCATGCTGCTCGCTTCGCCCTTCATCATTTCGCGGATGTACTTCGGATTGAATACCGTGGAGTTGGTCTCCACGCCGATGGCCTCCTTGAGCCCCTGCACTTTCGGGCGTCCCGTATTGCGGAAGTCGTTGAAATAGCCCGTCGGGTCGTTGCCCGTGACATGGCGGACGGCCGCCGACATGCCGCCCATGAATTCGTAGACGTGGTCGAGGCTGAGCGGCCCCCACGTGTTGCTCGAACGCGGCTGTACGACCACCGAGGTGTTGAGCAGCGCCGCTTCGAACACCCCTTCGCGGGCTTCGCCCCAGGCCTCCGAACCGTTGGCGGAGTAGAGGGCTCCCATGTTGTGGATGTACTGTCGGGCTATCTCTTCTTCCGACTCCCATGCGTCGCCCTTTTCGACGAGGCCCATGATGCCGGTTCCATAGCTGCCGTTCAGACCGCCGAATATCCGTTCGCCCGCATATTTGCGTGCGTCTGCCGGAGAGAATCCTTTTTCGAGCAGCAGGCGTTCGGCATCCTCGAATCCTTTGCGCACGTAGTTTCCGTACGCTTCGTCGCGCGCTTCGGCTGCCATGGCGATGGCGTCGTTGATGAGTTCGAGGCGCGACGCGGCGATGTCGCGCAACTGTCCGGAGGTCTGTACCACCACGTCGATGCGGGGCCGGCCGAGCTGTTCGGAGGGAATGAGCCGCAGCGAGCGGATATAGCCGAAGCCGTCGCGCATCGGTTCCACGCCCAGCAGGTAGAGTATCTGTGCGATTGTCGCTCCTTCGCTCGATATGAAGTCGGTGGACCACAGCGTGAAGCTGACCTTTTCGGGATATTTGCCGTTGGCCGTCATTTCGGCGGCGAGCAGGTCTTCGGCCAGCCGTTTGCCCGTTTTCCACGCTTCGGCGGAGGGGGTGGTCTCCGGATTGATGGAGTAGAAATTGCGTCCGGTGGGAACGGCCTGCGGATTCACGATGGGGTCTCCCGCCGAGCAGGGTTCCACATAACCGCCGTTCAGGGCGTTGAGGAGTGCGGCCGGTTCCGCGTCTGTGCTATGCTTCAGTGCCGTATAATATCCTTTCACGCCTTGAAGCGCTTCCCGAAGGGTTTTCAGTGCCGACAGGATGCGTTCCTCACGGCGTTCTTCGCTGCCCGCATCGACCCCTGCGGGAGTGGCCTGCGCCATCATCTCCATCATGGAGGCTGCCGGCTGGGCCGCATGTTCCGCAGCCTGCTGTTCCTGTGGTGCGGCGGGAATGATGTTCCCCTGTTCGTCGAGGAAGCGCGGCAGCTCCTTTTTGGGCTCGGCGGCCATCGTGCGCATCATTTGCATCATCGCCTCCTGCTGCTGCCGTTGTGCCGCGTCGTCCGCTTCGAGCATGGCCATGCCCTCCGCGCCGACCAGCGAGCGGAGCAGCCGGTCGGGGTTCTCCCCGGCGAGCGCACGCGCTATAGCATTCTCGGTCGCTGCTCCGTAGCGGTGGTTGATGAAGGCAATATCGTCCAGCCGGTCGTTGTCGATGAGGCCCTTTGCCGCGTCGAGCGAGGCGAGCGAGTAGCGTATCGGGTCGATGCTCATCAGGCGGGCCGTATTGCGCAGGTTCTCGTCGCTGTAAGGAACGCCCAGCGTATAGAGGCCGTCGTTCACCTTGGCGCCGTCTATCTCTTCGAGGTAGATGTGTACGCGGTCGATGTCGGCATCGGTCAGCGTCCGTGTGGAGTCGATGTCCAGCGCGGAGAGGATGTTCTGCCGTGCGGCCATCTCCGTGATGGTCTCGCGGTAGTTCTGCTTGACGCTGCTCTCCTCCATGTTCTCGATGCGGTGGATGCGGTCTTTCAGGATTTTCAGTTCGTCGTACAGTTCGCTTTGCATGAACGGTGCGGTAAGATGCGTCACGAGCGTGGCATAGCTGCGCCGTTTGGCGATGATTCCCTCCCCGATGTTGTTGATGGTGTAGATGTAGAAGTGGGGCATGTCGCCGACGAGCGCGTCGGTCCAGTCGTAATCCGACAGGGCCACCTGCTTGCCGGGAATGAATTCGAGGCTGCCGTGCGTCCCGAAATGGATGAGCGCGTCCGCACCGAACCCCTTGCGCGTCCAGAGATAGGAGGCTACGTAGGGATAGGCGGGAGCTCCCTCCACGCCGTGCACGATTTTTTCCGTGTCCTCGCCGACGGCCGGCAGCGGCTGCGGCAGAATGGCGACGTTGCCGAACACGATGCGCGCCACCGCGATGTATTTCCGGCCCTCCTTCTCGACGCCCATGTATTCGCCCGGAGCCTCGCCGTACGTGTCGCGCAGTTCCTGGCGCAGCTTTTCGGGAAGGATTTCCTCTGTCCATTCCGTGAAGGTCTCCACATCGACGAGTTCGGGGTTGCCGTGCTTCAGGAATTCGTCGTATGCGCCGAGCGCATAGGGGCCGAGTACGGAGCCCTGGGTCTGTATCATCCGTTCGAGCGCCGCAGCGTCGGCGGGCAGGCCGGATACGTCGTAACCGGCATCGCGGAGCGCCTTCAGCGTATTGTAGAGCGACTGCACGCCTTCGATATCGGCCGCCGAAACGGCACCCTTGCCGGCTCCCTTGTAGTAGTAGATGGCGACCTTCTTCTCGCTGTTGGGCGTGTCGTGCAGACGGGCATAGTGCTCCACCAGACTGCAGAATTTTTCCGTGTGGACGGGAATGGCGTCGAAGAGTTTCATGCCGTTGCGCTCGAACTGTGCGGCCACGGCGTACGGTGCGACGGCACCGTCCAGTTCGGGCATCACGATGCTCATCGAGGTCATGCCGCCCGATGCCATTCCCTGCCTGTCGGTCAGCCAGTTCTCGTACAGGTCGCTGACGGTGACCGGTGCGAGGATGGGCACGTTGAGTTCCCGGAGCATCCGCGTACCGCTTTCGCCGCCGCCCATGACGAGCCGGCCGTGGGGACGGTTGATGATGACATCCGGCGCCACCGCCCGTATCATGCCGAGCTTCTTCATTCCGAATGAGTTGATGGGATAGACGTTCAGCCCGCGTTCTTCGAGGGAATTAATGATGGCGGCCATGTGCTCCTCGTTGGAGTTCTGCATGTTGATGTTGCCCGAAAGCAGCGCCACACGGGGTGCTCCCTCCCTGTAGCGTCCTGATTCCTCGTAGAATTTCTGGTACTCCTCATAGGTGGCGAAGAATTGGTCGTCGCCCAGGTGGAAGTAGTAATCCTCCGGTATCGGTACCGGCTCCGCATAAGGTTCGTTGAAGAGGGCTTTGCGGTCGATGTGTTTGCGGACGTAGTTGAAGAGGCTGCGGTAGTTCTGTATCGAACCGTTGGCCATTAGGGCGTCAATGTATTCGAGTTCCCGGCCCGACAGGGTGTTGATTTCGGGGTTATCGCTCTCGGTGGCATAGACGGGTACCCCTTTGGCAATCGCCTTTTTGATGGCCTGCAGGTGCGTGCCGTTGAGACTGCTGCCATGAATGCGTACCAGTACGAAATCGTATTTCGCTATCTTTTCGGCTTCGTCGAGGCCGATGGGGTTGATTTTAATAAAGGGATTGTCGTTCGAGCGGATGAATTTCTCGACGGTGAAATCGGGAAAGTTGAGTGTCGCTACCCTTGTCACGGAGGCGAACCGGCAGTAGAGCATGGCGAGGATTGCGACCGCTGCGGCGACACCCCCGATGATGTACAGGAGTTTCTTTCTGTTCATATTACAGTCAATGCGTGTTAAATGCGCTTACCGAAAGGAGCATACTGTATCCGTTTTGACAGCGTGCATCCCTCCGGTAACCGCAATCCGTGCAAAAAAGTGGTCGTCTATTTAACTTCGGCAAAAGAGAATATTACGTGTCCGGATTCCTTGTTTTCGTCCTGATACTGGGTGAACAGCACCTTGTAACAGTGATTGCCGTCGGCCGAACGGAACAGATAGACCGGGGCCTGCAGGTAGACCGGCGGCATTACCTTGTTGCCTTCGGCGTCGGTCTTGAACAGGATGACGGTAGCTTCCGATTTTACCGTCGTGGTCGTACCGCCCATCCCCTCCGAGGTGACCGCTTTGTCGGTGCTGAAAGTGGCTCCGGCGGGTACCTCCGCGACGGAATCGAAGGTTACGGTGCTGTCGAACGTGTAGACGCCTCCTTTGGCTCCGGTCGAAGAGGCCTCTCCGCTGTTGGTGCGGATGCTGTAACGGTTGATGGCAATGTCCCAGTCGGTACGTGCGGCCCAGGCGGCGTTGTCGGTTTCGTCCTCCTTGCCCGAACCGACCACCTTGCCCTCGGCGAACGAGAAGTATTGCCATACGCCGCTTTCGCTGGCGTTAACGGATGCTTCGAGGACATTCCCGCCTTCACCTCCGCCGTTGCCCTGCTCTTTGGAGCAGGACGAAAGTGCAAGCAGCACTGCTGTGGCTGCCATGAAATAAACTGCTTTTTTCATCTTCTATCGCTGTTTTTGATTATTGAATTGGCTATTTGAATGCGTAGCGTATTCCGATGAGGAACTGGCGGCCCGGGTCCACGAAAGAGGCCTCGCGGAAGTTGAACAGGTTGTCCACCTTGAAGGTCACCTCGATGGTGTGTTTGTTGATACGGAAGGGTTTCACCAGCACGATTTTCCATATCGAATACGGGTCCGATTCCTCCATGGAGACCGTCTGGCTGCCGTCGCTTCCCGTAATTATCTGCTGGTAGAGTTTCGGCGAGTTCATCCGGCCGGCTATCTGAAGGGAGAAGGGACTGCGGGCGATGCGGCCGTTCCAGGTGAGGGAGACGGTTCCGCTGTGTTTCACGTTGTCTTCGAGTTGGAGCCCCGTGGAGTTGTCCACCGCGTCGCAGAAGCTGTAGTTGGCCCGCACGGCAAGGTGCTTGGAGAAGAGGTACGAGAAGGTTACGTCGATGCCGCGGAGCGTGGCGCTGCTCACGTTCTTGTAGTATTTCTCGTTGCCGCCCGCCGCATTTATCACGTCGTACTGGGTAATCTTGTTGTTGATGTTGTTGTAGTATGCCGATACCGAGACGTTGAGCAGCCCTTCGGTGTATTCCGCCGACAGCGAGGAGTACAGCCCTTTTTCCGCCTTCAGGTCGGGATTGCCGTAGACCCAGAACATGCCCTGATGGTCGAAGTCGTAATAGAGTTCCTTGATACTCGGCGCACGGAATGCGGTACCGACGCCGCCCCGGAAGCGCCATTCGGCCACTTCGTACATGAGTGACAGCTTGGGCGTGAAGGCGGAGCCGAACTGGCTGTTGTAGGTATAGCGGGCGCCCGCCACGGCGTCGAAATTCTTCAGTATCTCGTATTCGGCCTGGGCGAACACGTTGGCGTCGTCGAGCGTCTTGGTGGTCGGCGTGGCGCCGAGCGTGGAGGTGGCGAAATTCTCCTCATGGTTGTATTCGAGGCCGCCGATGAGTTCCCATTTTGCAGTAGGAATGAAGGTATCTATGAAGCGTGCGGAGATGTAGCTCGATGTGTTGTCCTTGTTCTTCGTGTCGTTCTTCTTTTCGAGGACCTCGTAATCGAAGTATTTGTCGAAATTCACGCTGAGCCGCATGCTGTTGCGCTTGTCTGCGGAAGAGAGTCCGCCGTTCGCGCCGAGCGACAGGTTGTGCGACAGGGCATGCGAGGCGTTCATGCTGCCGGTCGGATTGAAGGTTTCGTGGCTGAAGAAACGGCCCACGACGTTCACGTCCGAGCGGTCCGTCGGACGGTAACCCATGTTAAGCGTCGCCCCATAGTCTTCGTAGGCCGCTGCATACGCCCCCTCCCCGTCGCCGCCGAAGCCGTCCGAGGAGTTGCGGAAGCCGCTCGCCCGGGCCGAGAACTTTTTGAGGTTCGTGCCGGCGCTCAGACGGGTACGCCATGTGTTGTGGTTGGCCCAGGAGGCATTGGCATCTGCTTCGAACTTGTGTACCGGTTTTTTTGTGATGACGTTGATGACCGCTCCCACGGCGTTGGAACCGTAGAGCGCCGAGGCTGCGCCGTTTATCATCTCGATGCGCTCGATGTTGTTCACGTCGATTTGGTCGAGGTTTACGTTGCCTCCGGCCCCTTCCGATACGAGGCGTTCGCCGTCGACGAGCATCAGGATGTACCGGCTGTTGAGCCCCTTGATGCGCATGTTATTGCCCATGGCATTGGGCGATATGACGATGCCGGGAATGTTGTCCTGCAGGGATTCGAGCATGGATACCGAACCGGCTTTCTCTATCTCCCGTTCCCCTATCACGGTGGTCAGTACGGGGGCCTCTGCAAGTCTTTTTTCCGTTCTCGTGCCGGTCACCACCACTTCGTTGATGTTGAATATCTGTTCGGCCAATATGAAATCGACCGTCGTATCGCCCGTGAGCTCTATCTCGCGCGTGGCGGTGGGGTAGGATGAATAATACATGGTCTTGAGGGTAACCTTTCCGGCGGGAACGTTCTTGATGACATAGTGTCCGTCGCCGTTCGTCTGTCCTCCCTTGCTGCCTGCCGTTACGTAAACGCCGGGCAGCGGTTCGGAAGAGAGCGAATCCACTACCGTTCCCGATATGTCGTATGTTTTCGTTTGCCCCTGCGCATTGAGGGCGGATATCGCAAGCAGCAAAGAGAACAAGGCAGTCGCTGTTTTTTTCATGAATCCTCCTGTTTTTAATTCCGGTGCAAAAATATCGGCTCCCCGTGGGGTAGGCAATTCCTACTTTTTGGGATATTCCCGGAGTCTATTACTAAAATCTGTGCATCGGAAAGAGGCCGGAATGCCCGATTGGGGCGTGCGATGCGTTCGGATTCTTCTCCGGTACGATGCCGTTTTCGGATATAGATAAAAAATATTGTCATCGCGAGGCGCTGGATGCCCTCACGATGACAATACGGAATGCGTGTACCGGAGCGGCCGACTGCGTACCGTCCCATCGCGTTTCCCATGCTGCGGGGAGGATGGTGCCGGTACGGGACAACGGGCTTGCCCGGACTTTACGGCTGCTTACAGGACCGGTTTGGGATACTCCTGCATCTCCTGCTCTCCGTAGAAGATTTCGTAATGGAGCTCCCACTCTTCCACATACGCGGATGTCACGCGCCCCGTTCCGTCGAATTCGTACCGGAATGTCCTCGGAGAATCGCCGGTCGTCCCGGCCGGAAGGTTCGTGGAGGGTGTACCCATATACGAGGAAGCCGGGGTAATCCAATTTTCGAGAATGAGGAAGAATCCGAAGTCGAATCCGGTTTCGGGGGCCGCATACTCCGGAGCATACGTTATGTCTTCTTCGTTGAAATATACCATGTTCCCGTTTTCCCACCGTGCGGCTATCTCTTGGTTTTCATACTCTTTGCCTGCCCATATCCAGGTCTTGAGCGTGTTGTCCGCGTTATATGCGGCCTCGACCCATAAGTCCTCGTCTCCGACGGCGTAGGGCTGTCGTACCGCATTTCCGTTGTCGTCGAGCAGGATGGATGAAGTGTATTCCGACTTCTCGCTCTGCATCTCTGCCGTGCTTATCCATTCGTTACGTGTCAGAACGGTAATCTCGTTGCCGTCGCTACCTGTCACCGTATGGCTTACGTGATAATAGTAGATACATTCGCCCGCTTCCATGTCGATGTCGAACCGGTCGGTACCGACGATGTTCCCGTTTTCGTCGTATGCGATGTAGAAATCAGAGACGTCGTTCGGGTCTTCGGTTCCGGTCAGTCGTATTTTGGTGATGAACTTCTCGTCCGATGCGACGGGCTCGTCCGGGTCGGGGTTGTTCGGGTCCGGGTCGTCGGTACTTTCGGTACCTTTCTGGACGACGGTAATGGTTGCCGGGTCTCCGCCTGCGGTGAGTGTGATTTCGGTTGTGCGTCCATCGTTGCCGTCGTTTGCCGTGAGGGTCGTGACGGTGATTGTGTTGCTTCCGCTGTTGCCGGAGTCGGGAGCGACGGCGAGCCAGTCGCCCTGTACGCTTGCGGTCCACGAGGTGGTCGAGGAGAACGTGACGGATTTCTCAAGGCCGGCTTCTCGGCCGAATGTCAGGACTTTGTCCTGTTCCCGGAGTGTGATTTTCATGTACTCTTTCTGGAGGGCTTCGCACCCGGTCAGAAGCAATGTCGTCAGAGCGAGTATCGCTCCCGAGTAGCAGATGTTTTTCATAGTTTGAAATTGGTAAATTGTCCGTGTTCTATCGAGTACGTGCTGCTGGCCGTACGGTGTGCGGAATGGGCAGGAAGTACGCGCTGAAAATTTTGGCCAAGGTAGCAAAAGTAATGATAAAAGTAAATAATATATTGATAATGAATAAATAAGACGTACAAGCAGGAAGTCGGACAGCCGAACGGGCATTGCGGTCGGCGAGGAAAATGTGGTGGGAAAAGAAGGATGTCTGGATGGAGCGTCGGACAGGCGTAGTACCGTAGATGGCGTAAGGGAGAGCGAAGCAGGGGGCGGATATGGTTTGTGGGTGGATGCTGGGTAGCCGGGGCAGTATTGGCAGGGAGGCGCTGTATGTCTCCGTTGCGGGAGAAGACCTGCTGTCGTCGAAGCGTATCCGTGAATGCTGCGTTTGAATGGTGCTGCGAATCCCTTCCGCAAAGAACAGTATGCAAACAGAGAGACCCGCATTCTTGCGAGTCTCTCTTACCGGCTCCTCAACCAGGACTTGAACCTGGGACCCCCTGATTAACAGTCAGGTGCTCTAACCAACTGAGCTATTGAGGAATATTTCGTTTTTGAAACGGAAGTCTCTCGTAAGTCTTCGACTGGCGGGTTCCCGTTTCGGGATGCAAATATATAGCAAATATTTTTTTGTGCAAAATTTTTTCGGAAAACTGCATGACAATTTCTCGGATGTCCGTTTGTCTCTTGCGGGGACGAACCGTACGGGAGATGTCGGTGGGCCGGTACGGAGACGGTGCAGGGTTTCTCCGAATTGTTTTTGACGGGCCGGTACTCCGATATACCTGTTATTATGAATACGGCGTTCCTCGTTACATGAATATTTTATAGATTTGCAGGGTTTTATTGTTATGAAAGTGTACGGAATAGCGAAAAGGGCGGTGCTGCTGACCGCAGCGCTGTTGGTTTGTGCGGCCGGGTGGGCGCAGAACAGCATCTCCGCGCTCGTTTTCGATGAATACGAATGGGATTTCGGTACGCTGCGTGAAGTGGACGGCCCGGTCAGCCATCTCTTCTCCTTCACCAACACGGGTACGGGTGCGGCGGTCATTACGCGCATCAAGGTGGACTGCGGTTGTACCGCAGTCGATTACAGCCGCGAACCGGTGAAGCCGGGCGGGCGCGGTTCCGTGGAGGTGGTGTTCGACCCGGCGAATTATTCGGGTAAATTCTCGAAGAGCGTGACCGTCTACAGCAACGGCAACCGAAATCTGCTTACGGTGAAGGGGACGGTGATAGGGCGTCCGCGCAGTGTGGAGGAGGAGTATCCGTTCGCGTTGGCGGGCGGAGTACGGGCCGAGGCCATGCATGTGGCGTTCGGATATGTGGAGAACGGCAGTGCCGAGTCCGTTGCCGTCGGTGTCGTCAATACGGGGGAGACCGAAACCGTGTTGTCTGTGAGGGCCGGTTACGGGAGCGGCCGGCTGACGATAGCCGCTCCGGAGCGGCTCGCACCGGGAGAGAGAGGCTTGGTGACCTTTACCTACGATTTTACCGAAGGGGACCCGGTGTACGGTCTGCTGGCCGAGCGGGTCTATTTCTCGGTGGACGGCGAGGAGGCGGGCCTGCCCTTTACGGCCAATGCCATCGCGGTGGATGATTTCAGCGCTACGGATATCTCCCGGGCTGCCCGTTGCGAGGTGTCGCCGATGTACCGGAATTTCGGGAATGTCCGGCCGGGAAGCGAGCTGACGCTCGAGGTGAATATCTCGAACAGCGGGCAAAGCGACCTGATTGTACGGAGCGTGTCGCTCCGGCGCGGTACGGAGTGTCCGCTGACCCCGGGGACGGTCGTGCGTCCCGGAACGTCGCTGGCCGTGCCGGTGACGTTGAAGATAAGCGAGGAGGCTTACGGTACGGAGTCGGGCGGGGTCTCGTTCGTAGTGAACGACCCGGTGCGTCCTTTCCGTGAGGTGCGGCTGGGGGCCGATGTCTATTGATACAACGGCTTCCGGCTCCGGAGAATTGTTGCAATGGAAGTATAACCAAATACGTAATTATGTTCAGGATAGTAGAAAAAAGGCTGCTTGCGCCGGATATCTGGCTGATGAATGTCGAAGCGCCGCGCGTAGCCAAGGCGGCCCAGCCCGGTCAGTTCGTGATAGTCCGCGGTACCGACGACGGGGAGCGGATACCGCTGACGGTTGCCGATTACGACAGGGAGCAGGGGACAATCAGCATCGTGATACAGGCTGTCGGTGCTTCCACTCGTAAGATAGTGGCCCTCGAAGAGGGTGGCGCTTTGGCCGATTTCGCCGGCCCGCTCGGTCAGCCGTCGGAGTTCATACACGAAACTCCGGAGGCTCTGCGTGCCAGGAAGTTCCTTTTTATCGCCGGAGGCGTGGGTGCGGCGCCGGTTTATCCGCAGGTGAAATGGCTGCATGAACACGGCGTCGAGGCGGATGTCATCGTGGGAGCCCGTAACCGGGAGATGTTGATTATCACCGATGAGCTGCGCAAAGTGGCCGGTAACCTCTATCTGTCCACCGACGACGGAAGCGCGGGTTTCCACGGCAATGTCACGGCGCTGATGAAAGACCTCATCGACAACCGTGGCAAACGCTACGACGAGATTGTCACCATCGGACCGATGATAATGATGAAGTTCGTGGCCCTTGCGGCGCGTGAATACGGCATCAGGACCATCGCAAGCCTCAATACGCTGATGATAGACGGAACGGGCATGTGCGGAGCCTGCCGGGTGAGCATCGGCGGCAAGATGAAGTTCGCCTGCGTGGACGGTCCGGAGTTCGATGCGTCGCTGATAGATTTCGACGAGGCGATGCGTCGTCAGCGGATGTACAAGTCTAAGGAATCGGTCGCCGACCACCGTTGCCGTATCGGCCGGGGATGACGGAAACCGAAAATGTACGGCGGTTTTCCGACGGATGGAGTGAAGAAGGGATAACGCGGGTACGGCCCGCATAAATATATCTAAAAAAAGAGTATGGCTAACAAGATTCCCCGCGTCCCGGTGCGGGAACAGAATCCCCGAGTAAGGGCGACGAACTTCGACGAAGTTTGTTACGGATACGACCTGAACGAAGCGCAGCTTGAGGCTTCGCGTTGCTTGAACTGCAAGAAGCCCCAGTGCATGGCGCATTGTCCGGTTTCCATCAAAATACCGAATTTCATTACCAAGGTGCTGGCCGGTGACCTGGCCGGTGCCGCAGCGGTCATTGCCGAGGACTCTTCGCTGCCCTCGGTGTGCGGCCGTGTCTGTCCGCAGGAGGCACAGTGCGAAGGAGCGTGCGTGCTCGGCATTAAAGGGGAGCCGGTGGCTATCGGCAAACTGGAGCGTTTCGTGGGAGATTGGGAATTGGAACACGGCAGCAGCCAGCGGGCGGCGGTCGCCTCCAACGGGCACAAGGTCGCCGTAATCGGCAGCGGTCCTTCGGGATTGGCATGTGCTGCCGACCTGGCCAAGATGGGGTATGAGGTGACGGTGTTCGAGGCGCTGCACAAGCTCGGCGGGGTGCTGCAATACGGCATTCCCGAATTCCGCCTTCCGAAAGACAAGGTGGTGGCCCGCGAGATAGAGAAGGTGAAGGCACTGGGAGTCCGGTTCGAGACCGATACCATCGTCGGACGTACCGTGACCATCGACGGCCTGATGCGCGACGAAGGGTTCGAGGCGGTATTCATCGGTTCCGGAGCCGGTCTGCCCAAATTCATGGGGATACCGGGCGAGAACCTCAACGGAGTGCTCTCTGCCAACGAGTTTCTGACGCGCAACAACCTGATGAAAGCCTATCTGGAGGAGTCCGACACGCCCGTCTATGTGGGCGAACGGACGGTGGTCGTAGGGGGTGGCAACGTCGCCATGGATGCCGTGCGTACCGCCAAACGGTTGGGGGCCGATGCCTATATCGTCTATCGCCGTTCCGAAGCGGAGCTTCCTGCCCGTCTGGAAGAGGTACACCATGCCAAAGAGGAGGGGGTACAGTTCGTGATGCTCGCCAATCCGCTCGAGATTCTCGGCAACGAGGAGGGTTGGGTGCGGGGCGTGCGCTGCATCCGGATGGAGCTCGGCGAACCCGATGAGTCGGGGCGCCGTTCCCCGAAAGCGGTTCCGGGTTCCGAGTTCGAAATTCCGTGCGATACCGTCATCATGTCGCTGGGTACCTCACCGAATCCTCTCATCGCCTCCACGACGGAGGGGCTTCAGACGACGCGTTGGGGCGGTTTGATTGCGAACGACGAAGGGGCTACTACCCGTGAGGGCGTGTTTGCCGGCGGCGATGCCGTGACGGGCGCGGCTACGGTTATTCTTGCCATGGGAGCGGGACGCAAGGCGGCCGCGGCTATCGACGCTTATATCCAGGGCAAGGGAGCCCAGTGAGATACCGGTATCCTGTCCCGTCGGTCGAGGCCGTATTGGGAAAGGGTACGATACGAAAGCCGAAAGGGGAAGGATTGAAATCCTTCCCCTTTCGGCTTTCATGTCTGTGGCAGCTGCCGGGCCGTTTTCTTTGCGCATCGCTGCCGGGGACGTTTTTTCCGTATCCGGCGCTACCCGCAGTTTTGCCGGGGCTTGCCATATCGTGTACTCGGTTTGTAGTATGTCGGATTGGGCCTTCTTTCCGTACCGTCGCCGGAGGCACTGTCTCCCCGTCCGGCCGTGTGCGGTCTTTGCAGAGGGTGGATGATATCTCCTTGCTACTGCGGGGTGTTCCGGGCCTGTTGTGTCTCTCCGCTGTCGGGATATCGCTTGAGGCTGACTCTGCCTGTGGAGTCGAGTACCGCATAGGTGGGATGTTCTATCCATTCGCCGAGGAATACGGCGGTGGAGCCGTTGCCCAGCGGATAGATTTCGGCACAGTGGTTGTGGCCGAATACGAAGTAATCGACCGGTTCATGGGCACAGTAGCGGCGGGCGAAGCGCACCATCGGTTCCTCTTCGGCAAGGAAGCGGTGCGTGACGGTCTTCGATTTGCGGCTGTGCGACGACCATCCGTATCCGAAGCGCAGTGCGGTGTCGGGATGCAGCAGATGGGAAAAGAGCCACCGGACGGCGGGCGACCGGAAAGTCCGGTTCATGAGCCGCGTCGGGAATCCGTGTTCGCGGGCGGTGATGTCGTCGCCGTGGGTGATGAAGAATCGTTTGCCGTAGAGCAGGGTTTCGAGGGGTTTGTCGTGGACATGGACTCCGCACTCCGTTTGGAGATAGCCGTAGGCCCACATGTCGTGGTTGCCGGTGAAGAAGTGGATTTCCACCCCCCGGTCGGTCAGCTCCGACAGGGTGCCGAGCAGCCGGGTGAAACCTTTCGGGACGACGCGCCGGTATTCGTACCAGAAATCGAACAAATCTCCTACGAGGAAGATGGCTTCGGCATCGGCGGCAACCCTCCGCAGCCATCCGATGAGCAGTTTTTCGCGTTCCCGCGACTCCTGCGCCGGTAGCAGTCCGAGATGCATGTCCGATGCGAAGTAGTACATGGCTTCCTTTTATTTCAGTCTCCTTACGAGATTGTCCACCTCGCGGGCGAGTTTGTCGGTCGGGATGTTGCGCCCCACGATTTCGCCGTTGCCGTCGATGAGGTAATTGGCGGGAACCTTGTCGATGTTGTACACGCGCGGGGCGATACCTGCCGGCCCCTTGAAGTCGCATACCGAAATCCAGGGCAGCCTCTGTTCCTGTACGGCGTTTATCCACATCTGTTTGTCGGTATCTATTCCCACTTGGTATATCTCGAAGCCCTCCCCGGCGAATCGGCTGTAAATCTCCTTGAGTTCGGCGTTGTACATCGCCGCCTCCGGTGCTGCGGCCGACCAGAAGTCGAGTAGAATGACCTTGTTCCCGATGGACGAGAGCCGGCGGACGTCGCCGTACATGTCCGGCAGGGCGATGTCGGGATAGGGAGCCGGATTGCAAATGCTTTCGCTGACCATGCGTGCGAGCTCCTCGTTGGCGTCGGCCATGTCGACCTGCGATCGGAGCGCGGCCACGTACGGCGAATCGGGATAGTATTTGGAGACGGAATCGGCTACGAGCCGGTAGTAGATGATGTCGGAATTGCCGTTGAAGAGCGTCTTGTCGTCGGGCAGTCGCTGGTAAAGGGCGTAAAGCGCCGCAAGCGACCGGCTGTTGGTTACGATGAATTTTATCTGTTCGCGTTTCAGACGGCTGTACTCCCTGCCGTACTCCTTGATGTACTCTGTCCGGCGTGCGGCGTTGCGGTCGGTCGTGGAGATGAGCCGGGAGAGCGAATCGAGCCTTCCGGCCCCGGCATTCATCATGTCATTGAGCTCCTTGACGAGGATGGATTCGCGCGACCCTCGTATGATGTAGTCGCCCGGGTTGCCGTACATCGACGAGATGGTGACCTTCTCGCCCGGCGATACAAACAGGGGTATTCTGTCTTCGCCTATCCGGAGATTGTAGAATGTCGTTCCGTTCGGAGGCAGTTCGATGTTGAACCGGAAGTTGCCCCTGCGGTTCGTGGCCGTCGAATCCACCGATACGGCGCCCGTGGCCGTTATCTGTTCGAGCACCACCATGCACCGCTCGGGGCCGGCGATGCGCCCGGACACTTTCGCCCTGTTGCTGTCGCAGGAGACGGCGAGCGCTGCTGCGGCGCATACCGCCAGGGCGGGTACAAGAAGAGAGTGTTTCATACGTGTCGGTTTGGGGTACAAAGATAACCCGATTGATAGGAAAACGCGAAAAACGGCGCGATATTACGTGCCGGTTTCCGCAGCCGCAGCCCTGTGCGTCTTATTTGGAATAGTTGTGCCGCTGGGGGCCCTTGTTGTTCTTGCCGTTCTTCTTGTTGGCGTAGAGCGGTTTCTTGCTGCGTACCGGCGCCTGCTTGTATTCGCTCTTTATCAGACTCAGGGCATCTTCGTCCACGCTGATGCGGTAGTCCGACATCCGCTTTATCTCCTTGATGATGGCCTCGTTGTTGGGGTGCTCCTGATTGTATTCGTAACTTTTGGTGCGCATGTAGCGGGCAATGTCGCCCAACACCTCCTGTACGGCCTCCTGGTCCCGTACTCCTTCGAGCGAACGGATGACCTTCTTGACATATTTGCCGTAATGTTTCAGCCCCACCTTTTCGTCGGGATAGTCCATGCGGCGCGGTACGGGTGTCAGCGTCATCGAGGTGGGAATGGGATAGGGAGAATCCACGTCGAGCTTGAAATCGGACATGATGAACATGTGGTCCCAGAGTTTGTGGGTGAACTCCGGGGTGTCCCGCAGGAGGGGGTTGAGGTTACCCATCACGTTTATCACTACCCGTGCCTTGCGGTTGCGTTCATCGCGGTCTTCGATGGCCATCAGGTTGTCCACCATCTGGTGTATGTGCCGGCCGTACTCCGGCAGCTGCAGGTTTTTCCTGTAGATGTTATAGTTTTTTTCCATAAAATGAATCATTAGTCGCTGCCGCAAGACGGCAACCGCCTGTTCACGATAATGACCGGCTCCGTTCCTCGGTAGGACATCCGTCCGGTAAAATATGTGAAATCAGGAGGTCAAAATGCTGATAGGTAGGAGAAAAATAACAGCATGTCTTTTGACAAGAAAAACTAATTACTTAACTTTGTACAAAGTTAATGCGATTTTTTGGGGAAATCAAATTTTGCTGTAACATTTTAACCTCCGACTATGGCCAATATACTGGTAATAGATCCTTCGCGCAGCATGCGCAATACTCTGAAAGAGCGTTTGGAGTATGAGGGCCATGCGGTGGAAGTCGCCGAAGACACGATTTCCGGCATGACCGTCTATGCGAACCGGCATTTCGACCTGTTGCTGTGCGGACAGCCCGATTCCCCGCTGAGAACCTCCACGCCGTGGATAAGGCTGTCGCATGACAGCAGCCCGGAAAGCGCCGTTCTGGCTATGCAGCAGGGTGCTGTCGATTTCGTCACGAAACCCATCAACATGAACCGGCTGCTGGATGCCGTGCGCAAGGGGCTGGCCAAGACGCCTGCCGCCGTGGCGGATGCGGCGGACGAGGCCGAATCCGTCCCGGAAGAGGTCGTCCCGGTGCGCCGTGTGCGTGCCGCGCGGTCGCATGTCGGCAGGATAGTGGGCGAATCGGTTCCGGTCAAGCGTCTGAACACGTTGATTGACAAGGTCGCCCCGACCGATGCACGGGTACTTATCATGGGAGCCAACGGGACGGGCAAGGAGCTCGTGGCGCGTTGGCTGCACGAGAAGAGTCGCCGGCGCGACGGACCGTTCGTCGAAGTAAACTGCGCCGCCATTCCTTCCGAACTTATCGAAAGCGAACTGTTCGGTCATGAGAAAGGGGCCTTCACCTCCGCCGTCAAGCAGCGCAAGGGCAAATTCGAGCAGGCCCACAACGGAACGTTGTTCCTCGACGAGATAGGCGATATGTCCCTGCCGGCGCAGGCGAAGGTGCTGCGCGTGTTGCAGGAGCGCAAGATAACGCGCGTCGGCAGCGACCGCGACATCGACGTGAATGTGCGTGTTCTGGCCGCGACCAATAAGGACATTCCCCGCGAAATATCCCGCGGCGAGTTCCGCGAAGACCTTTTCCACCGGTTGAGCGTCATCATCATCCGTGTGCCGACGCTGGCCGAGCGCATAGACGATATTCCCATCTTGGTGGACCATTTCCTGGAGACGATATGCGGCGAATACAACGTGCCTGTCAAGAAGATAGAGGCGGAAGCGCTGGCCGAACTGCAGAAATTGCCCTGGACGGGGAACATCAGGGAGCTCCGCAACGTGGTGGAGCGCCTCGTTATCCTGTGCGAGAATACGATAACGGTCGATGACGTGAAGATGTACGCCAACGGACTGCAATAGCTCCGCAGATTGCTTGTTGCAAAGAGAAATGACAGTGCAGGGCGCATACCGAAGAGTATGCGCCCTGCGCTTGTCGTGTCTGTTCGCTCTTGTCGTGTCTGTTCGCTCCCTATTTCGCGGAGCAAGGCGCCCTGCCGGGAACGAACTTCGAGCTGCGGGGATGAAAAAACCGGGGTCCCCGTTTCGGGGACCCCGGCACCAACATTAATTATCCTAAAACCGGACTATGCAACCATAGCCTTTTCGTCATTGCCTACTCTTTGCTGTTCTCGGTGGAGAGTACCGTCACGGTGCCGGTCGCCTTGATTGCGGCGAGGTCGGGTATCGTGATAACGGCTACGGCGGTAGCGTCTTTGTCGGTCTGCAGGTCGCCGCCCTTGTTCAGCCACGTCAGTACGCCGGTTGCAGGGTCAATCGTCAGCCCGCCGCCGAAGGATGCTTCGCTGTCGGCCGTGTATTCAAGCGAGTATTCGAACCTCAGGTCTGCGGCATTCAGCTTGTAGGTATCCGTACCGAGCGTCGTGAGTTCGCCGTTCTGGTATACTACCCTGTTGTCCGTATCCTTGATGATTACCAGGTCGGCAATGTCTGCCTCGTCAGCCGTAGCGGTAAGCGTCCGGAGCTCGACGGCGGCTATCGTCGCGTTGAAGGGCCTTACGAAGCGTACGGTGAAGCTCTTTTCGCACCATTCGCCGTTCTGGCAGGTTGCAACCATCTCGACTTTGTACTCCCTGTACGATTCGTTCTGTGTCAGCGGAGTGGTCAGCGAGATTACCTGGTCGGACCACTCCGTACCGGTAATTTCGGCACCTTCGTTCTCGAGCCTGTTGTCCTCGAACCGGAAGGAGAGACCGGTATGGTTGCCTGCGAGTACGTCGTAACCGTTGAGGTAGTTTTCGCAGAATTCCTTCATTTCGGCTTCGAGCTTCCATGCACCGGCTACTTCCCGGCCTTTAACCTGTACCGTCTGGTCTGCACCGGCGATGAGGTAGTCGGGGTTCAGTGCGGGCATGTGGCTCAGGTCATGTTCGATATTGTAGTCGAGCGTGATGACGATATTCGGGTCCTGTTTCCTGTTCTTCGCAGGATACGTGAGGGTGAAGGTCTTCTCGCCGAATTTCGCCTTGTTGGTAATGAGGATGTTTGCCAGCTCGGTGGAAGTATTGACATCCGCCGGATTCTTCGAGTCGATGGTTACGCCGTCGGGCATTTGCGTCGTAGGACCGTTTACCGGGTCTATGTATTTTACCTCGGCATCGTTGTACCTCGTGGAGAATTCTTCCATCGTCAGTCCGAGTACATCGAGTATTTCGGCGTTGAAGGTAGCCCAGTCGTAGTGTTCGGTATAGCCCGTGTTCGGGTCGATGTCCGCATACTCGATGGCCTCTCCGTGGTTGATGTTCCAGGTCTTCTCGAAGTCCTCCTTGTCTTCCGGAGCGACGTCGTCTTTGGTTATTTCGAGTTTGATGTAGGCGTTGGCGATTGCCTTGTCATTCACGAACGCGTATACTTCGAATATGGGGGTACGGCCTACCGCTGCGGTACCCTGTGCGAGCCACTCCTTGTCCACAGTCACGATGCCGGTCTTCTCGTCGAGCGTTACGAACTTTTGCTGGTCGGTATTGCCGTCCTCGGGCGATATGTACGAGGCGGGTTTACGGAACTCGTAGATGGGTTCGAAACGTACGGTCGCATCGGTGAGTACCTTCTCAATCTCCTTGGCATACGTTTCCACGACGGTGTGGAGGTCGATTGACGCATCGTATTTCAAATAGGCATCGGCAGCTTCGTCGAAGGCGGGAGTAGTCCAGCCGAGCGTTACGATGTCGGATTCGTCATAGTCCACCTTCTGCTGCTCGTCGTATTTCAGCTTCGTTTTGTTGATGATGACGAAATCTTTCAGTTCGGTCACCTTCACCGCTGCATAGTCGGAGACGATTTCCGTATCGTTCTCCGTATTGAGGGCCTGCAGGGCTACGATGGCTTCCTGATTCTCCTTCAGGCTTTTCAGCGCGTCGTTGGCCTTGACGGTGAAGTTCATGCCGCCCAGTTCGCCCGCTTCGCTGGAGACGATGGTGAGCAGGTCGGCGTTGTCGCCTGCAACGCGGGTTTCAACCGTGCGGTCGATGAACGACCACTCGATATCGGAAACCTTTGCGTTCTGCGGATTCAGACGGTAGGTGACCTGTGCGTCGTTGGCAGCGATGAATTCACCTGCCCGAGTGATGGTGTAGAAGTCAATCACGCCCATACCCAGTTTCGTGTCGATAACCTGCGGCACGAAAGCAATCGACTGCAGATGGGTATAGAGCGGGATGCGTACGGGTTCCTCTTCCGTAGCGCCATCCACGTTGTAAAGCGTCAGGTAACCGTTTTCGCTGTCCCATACTGCGGTTACGGTACCGAGCGGCAGCCACGTTTCGGTGAGGATGCGTTTCGTTTCGTTGCCGGTAACGCCGTCACGGGTCACCTCTACCCAAAAGCCGTTCTCCTCGCCTTCGGTGCCCGGATAATAGTAAATGGTATCGCCCTTATCACCTTTATCTCCGGTATCGCCCTTATCACCTTTATCTCCGGTATCGCCTTTATCACCTTTGTCACCAGGGTCGCCTTGGTCGCCCTTGTCGCCTTGGTCGCCCTTGTCGCCCTTGTCGCCCTTGTCGCCCTTGTCGCCCTTGTCGCCCTTGGATGCGTAACCGGTGTCTACACCGTCTATGAACCAGTTGCCGTTGTCGCCGATGGTCACTACCGAACCGGGCTTGCCGTCCTGACCGTCGGCTCCGTTCGAGCCGTTGGTGCCGTTGGCACCATCCTTGCCGTTCGTAAGTTCGAAGGTCTTGCCGTTGCTCAGCGTTACCTTGACACCGTTTTCGGTGGGAGTCACATCGGTGATGACAGCGCCGGCGCTGATTTGCGCTTTCAGTTCGCTGACCGATTTCTCGACAGCGGTGATACGGTCGTCCAGACTGGCGATGTCGCTGTCGTAATTCTTACAGGACACGAACATCCCTGCCGAACCGGACACCAATGCCCCGCACAGAAATAAGCTTAGAAATTTTTTGTTCATGACACAAAAGTTTAAAATTTATAAATTTTAAAAAAGAAAATGTGGCCTTGTCAGCGGTTGGCTCAATTATCCCCGTGTGTTTTCCGTTACTTTATAGGTAACGGCACATGTCCCTGTATCCTCACCGGAGGCCGTTTCGGATATGGGGTCGTGGTACGGTTGCATACGGACAGAGACAGCCTGTCCGGGGAAACGCATCTCCCCGGACCGACCGTCGCAGTTGAGAAAAGTCGCGGATTTGTTCGTATCCGGTTTCCGGCAGCCGGGGGGAGGCGGCTCCGGCAACCGGGCCGAACGTTTATCGGCCGGAGTTTTTCCGGGCCTGTTTTTTTACATAGGATATCACTTCCCGGTTGGCTTCGTCAATCCGGTCGTCCCGGAACGGTTTGAGGTAGGTCTCGGTGACCGCTATGGAGGAGTGTCCCATCGCCTCGGAGATGATGCCGGGATGTATTTCGCAGTAGTAGGCCATGGTAGCCCATGTATGCCGTATCGTGTAGGTGCTGATGGGTGTCGAGCCGCCGAACCGTTCCCCGAGCGCGGCGAGCTGCCGGTTGAAACTCCGCAGCGCACGCTGGTATTCACGGTAAGCCTCCTCGCTCCCTTCCGGACTGGTGAGGAACGGCAGCAGATAAGGCGATTCCTCCCTTTTATCCGACAGGGTGTCGATGAGCTTCAGGGCCTCCGGTGTCAGTATTACGGTGAGTCGTCTGCCCGTCTTGCGTCGCCTGTACCTTAATATATTGCCTTGGATGTCGCTTTTGCGCAGGTAGGCGAGGTCTACGAACGGGATGCCGCGCAGGATGAACATCAACTGGAGAATGGCCAGCGTGCGCTCCATTCCTGCGGAGAGTTCCTTGCCCTTGCCGTTCATCAGCCCTCCCATGTCGGAGGCTTCCAGCGACTTTTTCCGCTCGGAGGAGACCCCCGTTTGTACGTGCCGGAAGAGCCGTGGGACATAGCTGGCGTAGCCTTCGTCCACGGCCCGGTTGTAGGTGGCCCGCAGCACTTTCATGTAGGTGGAGACGGTGTTCCAACTGCATTTGCGTTTGCGGAGGTATATCTCGAAATCCTTCAGGAGCGCCGGGGTGAATTTCTTGAACGGGATGTCCCGGCAGCAGGAGAACAGGGCGAACGAATTGTACGCGCTTTGGTAGACGTGGGCCGTACCCCATTGTCCGTTCTCTTTAAGCTCCTGTATGATAGATGATAGCGTTTGCAATAACGATTTCTGTTCCATAGTACCGCATTTGTTTTGAATACATTGATTTATCGCCACATAATAAAAAAAACAACTATTATTTTGCGCGGTTGCAAAAAACAGCTATATTTGCGTTGTGTTATGTGCCGTTACCTATAAAGTAACGGCACATGCCGTTTTCGGGCGTTCCGGATGCGTTTTGGAGACCTGAATGTGTCATATATCGGAGTGGTTGATGGTATATGCAGCACGGAAGATGTTCCGTACGGTGTCTTTCCGTATCTCTTTGCCGTCCGGTATCCGCTCCGGAACGGATGGACCGGATGCCGTATCGCCCAAATTCGGGTATTTTTGTGCATCGTTTAATCAAGTTTAAAAAAAATTACTATTTTTGTCTATTGTGACTTATGCGATATGTCATCAACTAAAGTAAATTATAATAATCTAAATCTCTGACTATGAGTAAAAAAATCTTGCTCGGAGCAATTTGTACGGTACTTTTTTGCGGTACTTCTGCAACTGTGTTCGCTCAGGACAATGCTCCCTCGGGCGCTGCGTCTTCACTGCTTAACAGCGCCGACCCCCGCGCCGCCGGTATGGGTATGGCAACTACCGCAGTGAACGACAATCCTTTCGGAATATTCGGCAATGCCGCATCCAACCTCCTCAGCGAAAAACGGATGGGCTTTGGCTATTCCTACAACCCCGTGATGCCCGATTACAATAAGGGCGTCGCTACCCATGCGGTAGGCGGTTATTTCAACCTCGACGAAAACAACGGTTTCTCCTTCGGCTTCCGTTATTTCAACGGTCCCAAGAGCATTATCGCAGGTGACGATGCCGTTGCGGGCGATTCTTTCCGTCCCAACGATATGGCTGTCAGCATCGGTTATACGCGCAGGATTGTGGATAACTTCACCATGTCGCTGACTGCCAGGTATATCCGTTCGGATTATACGAAGTTCGGCAGCGACTATTACAAGGCCGGCAATGCGTTTACCTTCGACCTGGGATTTTACTATGAGAATACCATCGAATCTTTCTACGGTTCGACCTGGGCGGTGGGCCTCAATGTCAGCAACGTAGGTACCAAACTCGATATCTCGGTGCCTTCCAATCCGATAGCGATGCCTGCCTACGCTAAGCTGGGCGGTTCTATCGACATGCCTTTCTCCGAAAACCACAAGCTGCTCGCAGCTCTCGACCTCGGCTATACCTTCATGCCTTCGACCGATGCGTCGTTTACCGCCGGTCTGGGTCTGGAGTACAACTTCCTGAAACACGGTTTCCTCCGTGCCGGTTATCACTACGGTGACGAGAAATCCATCGGCGGCAGCTACGCTACCGTGGGGCTCGGTGCGGCAGTAGGTCCGGTGAGGGTCGATGCTTCATACTGGATTGCAGGTAAGGAGAGCCCGGTGAAGAATACCTGGGCAGTGGGCCTCAGCCTCTTCTTCTAATCGGACATAGCGGCCGCTTCGGCGGTGACGAACAGGCGGGTACCCGGTGAGGGTGCCCGTTTTTTGTCGTCGTCCCGAACCGACGGAAGCGGAACGGGTTTCGGAGCCGTATCGGTTTCTGTTTCCGACCTTTTGTGTTTGCGCCTTGGTTTTGCCTTTCCGAAAGGGGCTTTGTGCTGTCTTCGCTCGTTTCATTCCGGTCGGAGGTGCGGCTTGTGTCCGCACGGGCAGAGAGAGGGGAAGGCGGCCGGAAGAAAAGGACTGAGGCGGAAAGAGGGGCTTCTGCAGTCGTCTCGGCTGCGCAGGAGGATGGATGGGACTGGAACGCTTCTGCTGCGATTTGTCATTGACGGCAAAAAAAGCTATTTTTGTCACGCACTGCGGATATGGCGTAATTGGTAGCCGCGCCAGACTTAGGATCTGGTGCCGAAAGGCGTGGGGGTTCGAGTCCCTTTATCCGCACAAGTCGGTTATGGCAGCGGAAGATAAATCGCAAGTCGTTGCGTTGTTATCGGTATCGGATGCGACCGGTTGGGCTGGAAGATTTTTTCGCACCGGTTTTCGATGTCTCGTCCGGGTGGGGTTAGACTT